>OIFG01000031.1_pt1 | contig 153063 bp, 115 predicted proteins | sample 1582031 | NCBI WGS metagenome assembly OIFG01 (sample SAMN07501051, study PRJEB24779) | human gut metagenome | isolation source: stool | host: human infant | place: USA: Pittsburgh, PA | reverse complement strand
TTACAGTAAATGAACTGTTAATAGCGTATACGTATTGCATGTTGTTATCACCTCAACTATAGTATCGGTGATACAATTAAAATTGTACATTCTTATATCATCATTTTTGTACATTCTTAGAGTATCATTTACAAGTACAGGTCTGTAGTAATTCTAATGAGTACCATATGTGGTTCTGCAATTTAGTACAGGCCTGTTCTAATTCTAATGAGTACCATATGTGGTTCTGTAATTTAGTACAGGCCTGTTCTAATTCTAAAAAGGACTTACTGGTGTCTAATAAATTAAAAATCGCGACTAGTTGATTAGAAACTAATTAACTAGTCGCGATTTTTCTATTTCTATATTTATATAAGGATTCCACAATTCCCTATATGGATTGATTATACTTGCATGGTTGCCCAGATGAGTACATCATAAATAAGTGCTACAACAACGGCCATAGCTAATTGTCCACCGATATAGACAGGCACGAGGTATATAAAAAATGCCCATAAGGCACCGATAATTTTCATCCATACGGCCCCAAGTTGTTTACTTTCAACCCAAGCTACAAAACGATCTAGAGGATTGACGATTTTTATAATCCATCGTGGAACGTTCTTATCTGGATTGCACGCAGGCAGGTATAGCAGTAATAACGGCAATACAATGGCATCAATGGCGAGCAATGTGGTTAGTGTCAAAGAAAACCAATCGGGTTCCCCTTCCCAAGTCACAGGATGCGAATAAAAACGAAGCCCCCACAAATAGGCTTTGTATACGATATACGGTTCTAACAGCCATAGTAGAGGCTTTGTAATATGCATAATAAACACTCTCTCTAAATTATAAATAGTATATTAATTATAGCATATTTTTAACGTTTTAAATTGTGTACTTCTATGCACTTATATCTTTTTTAATAACATTCACGGATATTTTCCGATGAGTCTAAAAATGAGGCTGTTAATTACAGCCCCATTCTATTATTCCACAACGATCGTATTATCTCTTCTCACTGTTTCAAGCATTTTAGATCGCACTGTAGATTCTGTATCGAGTTTGTGTTTTCCACCGTACCACGCCATATCGGTACCGGCAAGGCGGAACATGATTTTGCCATAGGCACTACCGGAAGAGTGTTCTGGTTTATTGAATCCCATATCAATGGACACGCGCGGTGTCAGTTGCAGTTCGGTACCAAGTCGCAATCCGTTTTTATCAGCGCTACGGTTCAGAGTCCAATGGTAGGCTTCTCCATAGATGCGAGCCCAGCGCGCATTTTTAAAGGTTTTTCCATAGGACACGGTATAGCCATCGGTAATACGTTCCAATGCACCATTGACCATATGTTCATCACTCATACCGCGATAATAGTTGAAACGGAACTCGCTTTCACCAGAAAGATACTCAAGACCGGCACTCATGCGTCTATGTTGGCCCTTGAAACGGTGGTCATAAAACAAGTTCGCGCCATGCAAATGATGGTCATCACTGCTGATACGGCGATAGCCAAAACCGCTGTTAAGGGTCGTACCAACGTCCGCAGCGCGTGCCACAGAACCTTGGGTAAACCAAATTTGGCGGGATTGGTCGTCATAATGGCCTATGGGCTGCACCGTTTCTGCGCTGTAGAGGGGCTTCCAATCCTTCTGAAAGCTAAGCGCCACGGTGGTTCGTTTCATCCATGCTTTACCATTGGTATGCATATTATTGTTGATATTGGACACAGCCACTGCATTGATAGCGGAATTCACCGCATCAACATTAGAATATCGCGTCGTTTTACGCTCTGTTGTATCCATTACCAATGGTCCGCTTTCACCAATCTGATGGTCCGGCAAATAGGCCGGCGAAATATGAAATTCCTCAGTATTCACTTGTCCATTTTTCGTAGATGGCGCCGTATCACTGGCCCACACAGTAGGAGCCAGTAATACCCCACACAACACATACACTAAAAATCGCATATACACTCTCTCATATCTTACGTTCACGATTCATTAATGAAAAACTAATGAAATATCTATTAGTATACCGAAAAACTGTATATGCTGTCAAAAAACGACTGTAACAACATGCATGTACTGCGCATGCTATTACAGCCGTTTATAATAGTAATCAGAATATGAGGTACGATGTCATTCAGCTAATTACAAATTTAGCGCTTCCATCCATTCTTTTTCTTTAAAGCCTACCAAGACCTTATCTTCTAATACCAAAATTGGACGCTTTACGAGCATACCGTTGGATGCCAACAAAGCTAATTTTTCCTCTTCGCTAAGACCTGGCAACTTATCCTTTAATTGTTGCTCACGATAAATCAAGCCAGACGTATTAAAGAACGCTTTCAAATCCTTACCAGATTGAGGATACCATGCAGCGATTTCCTCAGCTGTAGGATTTTCAGATTTAATATCACGGTCTGTGTACTCAATATGATGATCATCTAAGAACTTCTTTGCTTTTTTGCACGTTGTGCATTTTGGATATTCTACAAATAACATAGGAACTCCTTTATCTACATATAACATCAAGAATCATTATTCATATGTATAGTGTAGCAGATACATCGATTAATTTCAATTTATTGTTTTATATATCATCTGTTGGAATAGCACCTACTTAATTATCGCTTATGATAATCTTCGTCACCTTGCTACCATTATGTTCAAAGAATATACCGCGAATGTTATCGCTATTATATCTAAGATATCCATAGAACCACCGGTTATTAAAGTCGATAAAATCAGGGCGTCCATAGACGTCCATAACCTTTTTCAAGGTGTCGCCAACGGCAATGCCTCGAGCAGTTACAGCATCGCGATTACTTACGGTTATATACCATACGATAGGTCTGCTATCTTGCATCAAGGAATGTCCGAATTTAATGCCTCCATAGGTAAGCTCATCACGTTTTTCGCTAGTCGGCTGACCAAGGCTAGCCTTTACTGCATCAAACGATGTACCAAGGGACACACCTGCAATTTTCATATCTTCAGCAGGCAAATAGGCCCCTATGACCTGACCAGGTCTATAATGACGATATTGATCTGCCTTTGGCCAACTTGGTGAAAGTTTAGCATTACTTGTTTCTAAACGATCCATGGCTTTACTCAGCCAACTAGCATCTGCAATGGAACTCATATTGCCAGCCAGTAATACAGCAATACCCAAACTAAATACTATAAATTTTGTTCTCATCATTCTCTCCTAGTCTCTCAAAACTATAAATTAATATAATCTTATTGATTATAAAGTGCTATTTTCTTCATATACGAAGGAATATAAACCGAATTTGCTTCTAACTGCTTCTTATAGGTCTCGTCTACTCTCCATTGCGGTTCCTTTTGAAGTGTTCTTGTATTATCAAAGTCTACATATTCAATCATATCTCTCAACTGTTTATGATTATATAAGGACATACTTTCATCATAAAGAATTCGATAACTATAAGCATATACTGAATCTTTTGTATAGTATCTCAAGTACGAGTTACCTTTGGTTATTTGACGATCAATCAAGAATCCTGGCAAGCCATTATTCCATACAGTAGCATATTGTGTAGGCATATCAAGGTCGCCATATTTATCCAAAAACCACAGTATTTGAGGTCTGGCGCTAGAACGATCTATATTATCTTTCTTAAATACATGACGTATAACACGAATCGTGATTCCCTTATCTTCATAGGTTCGCACCTCATACCGACCTTCTTCTATAGTTTGACTAATCAATTTAGCGGTTTTGGGAATACGATACGTAAAATTACCCCAGCTTTCAGCCTTAGAATAAGAATCCAATCCCACTAGCGATTCAATAGACGGAATAATATAATTACTCATAACTACTTCAGCAGGTCGATTTTGAAACGGATCATTCTTCGTCACAGAACGACCATATGTAATGCCATACGTATGGTTGGAATTAGACGGAGTGAATTCAGTATACATCACATGTTCTTTAGCATCCGACACGAATTTCCAAGAAGTCTGTTTTAAATTGTCATATGTATACTTTCCATGCTCATAACCCTTTATTTGCTTACTATGAGGAGGACCTACAAGCAAAAATCCAGTAAGACTCCGAACAGCATATAATGGTCCTTTTTCTGTATTCGACGTAATTACATCACCTCGAATACTAACATCAGGCACAGAGAAACGAATCGCATTGGCATTGTCATGCACCAAAACAACAGTAGATTGTGAAAACTCTGCTAATCTAACGGCTTTATCATATCCAGGTTTCTCTTGATTAATTTTTGCTATCAATGAATCTGAGGCTCTCGGATGAGACTTAACATACGCCACATATGCGTCTACCTCCTTAACAGCCGGCTCATTGATATGTGAATAATTTTCATAGGCATTTGCAGGAATTTTCCTGTCTGCACCAGGTACAGGAGGTTGTCCGGCCGGCACCTCAATCTCTACGGCATTAACATTCATAGTAAAAGCTAATGCCATTGCCATCATAAATAAGCTACGCCGCATCATATTACACCCTCTTCTCTCAACATAAAATAAGCACAACACTTCTTAGTATAAGTATACTATGCTGAGAAGCATTGTGCCTATTGTTTTATGGTTTATTCGTATTTGACGATATATATGCTCTTTTTATGCCCATACACATGGTATTTTCAGTAAGTTCTGAATGATATTGTGCCCTGTTATGACGGTCATAACTGATGGAGCGCAATAGGTAAATTCTGAATCTGGCAAAATCGTTTTGATGTAGCAATCTTGTGTTTCCATAAATGATTTGTATGTATCAAGTGAAAACAGTCCATAATTACCACACAATTCCCATCTATCTTTAGCGAGAAGGGCCAAAAATTCATCGGCATGTGGGTCATATGCAATGTTAGGTAAGGTGCTGGTTGTTAGCCCCGTATCACTATTTGTACATGGGGAAATATGATACATATACCCTCTTGGTGTGATACAAAGCATCCAAGTAATGGCTCTAGACATAAGGGTTCGTTTCAAAACGCCAAATACTTCTTGTAATCTTGATTTTCGCACATACAGAGCATAAAAGGTTTCCCTATATTCCGTTGGGTCATCAGGCGTATCGAGATAGGTTTGCTCCACTACATCAAAGGGTACATTACATATATTAGCTAGGTCTTCAATCGAATGGCGCCATATTCCTCTACGAACTAAACTAATACGCCTTTTGGGGAATAATAAAATATATTCACTGCCAATATAGTCAGATAACGCACCAAAATGAATGCCATCTTGACGATTAAACTCAGGGAATTGTATACGCCGATAATCAACGTCAATGCCCGTACAAGCGTAGCTTTCACCTAAAACAGTGCTACCATAGGTCTCAATCTGATGAGGGTCCCAGTCCCCTAAGTTATCGCCATACCGCATCTTGCCATGATCATAACGAAGCATCTTGGTGTGCCCCGTAGGCGACACGCAGAGCACGCAAGGATACCCATACCGCTGCGTATACCAACCGCCCACGCTGTGCCAGTCCGCAATCCGATTTTCAGGCCATGCAAACAAGGTCATTTCCACCGGCTGCTGTCCATGTACACCATTCACGGACGCCGTGCCATGAATCGTATGCTTATACCAATTTCGGCCAATCATATACTGCCATGCCAACGGTGGCGTCGGACCACGTTGGCCAACAGGATCACTAATCACAATGAGCAGACCCATCCGCGCTTTTCGATAGGGTCTAACGATATCATTAATTTGGCGCACTAAACCTGGATTCATAAGACATCCCCCTTTTACCTTACTAATTTTGATGAAAGCTAACGCTGTTTACACCTTTAGTATAAATGAGTAGATGTGTAAAATTTAGTGCATAGAGGCATGCAAACTCATTACTGCTTAACATATAAGAAAGTTATATAATTATACTTAATAAAAAGAATCTATGTATTGTTATAGCTCCTATAAAAAGGAGCATGTAAGCAGGAGAAGCTATTATGCTAAAATTACCACTCATAGTGGGTGCTGTCATCATGAGCACTATACTATCACCAGTAGAGGCCATCGACGTCAACATTCCTGGTGCGGATGCGAAAATTCCAAAGGATGCGTATATAAATTATCAAGCCACAAACCAAGCCATTGAACAGGATGTGGCCAATTATGTAGAAACGTTAAAGAGCACCGATAAAGCCAACGGTATTAGTAGAAACGAACTAGCCTATGCAAAGGAGGCCTCTATATATCGCGGAGAGCATTACCACAATACGGTTATTTCCGTTCACAATCGATACAGCCAGATTCGGTTTTCATTCCCCGTAGGGGGCATAAAGAGCGAATATAATATAGGGCGTTACCAAAATCCAAGTCGCACTATTGAGGATTATCGCGTTATAACTGATAATGGCAGTCTTAATCTAGAAATCGACTATGCAGATTACAAAGATCAGGATTGGCGCAACACTAAAATTGCCTATGAAAAACTAACAGATAAGGACGTTCGTAAGTTCTTACAAGATAATGCAAAGAAGAGTCCAGAAAAGCATATTTCTGATATAAAGGCAACTGTATTTTCATACCCTACTGTTACCTATAGTACTTGGGACAGTATGAAAATGCCTTACCTCAAAACCGGTCAAAAAACGACGATGACCGTCGATACCATCAACTTTAAATATATGGGCTTTGCCATACGGTATCCTCTATATCACGCAGGTATCGCCTATTTCGATAATAAACCGGTGTTGAATAAGGTGCCTACTGACAATCTACTCGCCAATTACGTGCTTCCATCGATGAAAAATCTCAATGAGTTGAATGAATATTCACGCATAGAAAATCTAAATGGCATACAGTATCGCGTACCTAAAGATGCCCTATTCGAAGGTGAAAGTAAAGAAGATTATCAAGATATTAGATATTACAAAAAAGGATCCATAACCTTTTTTGTTTCTACTATCAATCTTACTAATAATCCGTATACTCGTAATCTTATCATTGATGGGCATTACAATTTCAGTAGGAATTTACATTCATTCTGGAATATATACCGGTACCACCCAACACCAGAGTATATTAATTACGCTGTTGTATGGAATAATAATATACCTGGCCTATCCATACATAGTTATGAACCATATAGTGATATTCAAATCCTAAACTTTGAATCCTATGATGGTACCTATCATTTTATCTATACCATCTTTTATCCGAACTTTTTAAGTGCTGATGAAGTTCAAAAATTACGGAATATGATTGAGTTCTTTGATTCTACGAATAATCCGGAGTTTAAACTACAAGAGCATGTTGTGTTTCCAGAGAGTCGCTAACTAGAGAAGTAAATACAACTAATCTGCTATCTTAAGATACACAAACAGCCAGTACCGCAATCGCAGTACTGGCTGTTTGTATGTGTAGTGTATTCTATTCTGTTATTATACAACTATTTAGAATTTTTGAGGTCTCTATTTTGTCTTGCCTTGTTTTTCATGTTGTTCTACAAGAGCAAGAAATTCTTTAAAGTTGTTGATTTTAACGGCTTGCCATGTGCCATCATCAAGTTTTTTCATAGCAAGGTTAAATGTTACGTCTTGGTTAAGTTCTTTGGAGTTAAATGTAACAGGCACAACAGCGCTATTACCATCAACAGTGGCAGAACCAATGCTTTTGAACTCAAGATCTTTAATACCAGTTTTTTCTTTCATGTCATCAGCTGCTTGTTTTTCACGAGCATTTTGGTCTGAACTTTCAGGTTGCTTTGCAATGGCACTGTAAATTTCATTACTCAAAATAGGTACAATCTTAGGTTTCAAACCTTGGAACATCACCTCAGCAAGGCCTTTAAGTGGGTTGTCTTTAATTTCAGGATCTTCCAGTTGCATAGCCACAACATCATCATAGCCTGATCCGATAATGGAATCTACATCGACATGTTTTTTGAAAGCATTCACATCGTGTTTTTCTACGGCTTCACGAGCAAGATTCAAGGAATAGACCGGTGTTTTTGTAAAGTACAAGAAATACCAACCTAGAGCAACGGCCACAATGGCTACAAGTACGGCAATAATAATCTTCTTTTTAGACATAAGGGTCTCCTCTCATGCGGACACAATAGTATATAACTTACTTTCAATTTTACACTAAACCCCTACTAGTTAGGAAATTAAATTCCATTTTATTCAAAAAAATGTATGATGTTGAATCCTATTTCTAACTATTTTATGGTTCATCGTCATAAGCTAATCCATATGCCTTCTGGTAGATTAAATTAGGCAATGTATAACGTTCCAAACCAAATGTAGCAGGTAATATCATGGCCTCTATATTTGCTTGCTGAAGTGAGGCGCGAACGCTACCATCATTGGTAAAAGCACCTGCGGCTTTCACCATACTAGTAATCCCAGAATTCTCATCCTTAGCACGCCAAATCGAAATATATGGTACATGAATGCCTTGTTTAAGCCCTTTTTCATGCGCATTAATCAGATGGCGCAATGATTGATTAAGCTGGTAATCGTATTGAACCTGAATACCTTGAATGAGATTGGATGCAGGCATCAATACATACAGAGTGGCCTCAATGCGGCGGTGTCCGTTAGAATCTACGATAGTTCTAATAGACTCAAGATCCAGGTATTTTCCATCACCTCGGCCAGAATCAACAGACGAGTCGATATGTTGGAATCGTGCCGTATCTAATAATTCAGACTGTGATATGGCTTGACCTTGCAGTGGTAATACGAGGCAGACTAATAACCATAGAAAACGTAAATATATTCGTTTCATCATCCACCTCACTGTACCACAATATCATCAAAGTGTTGCTGATACGTAACCATAAACATAGTATCTGCTAAATCATACAGGATTCGATGATTACGATTCACTGGGAACTTACGTGTATCCTCTGAGTACTTTGTCCATTTCACGGTTCCATCTGATTCATATCTCGCCACATCAATATCAGACATATATAAGCCAGAATTGCTTTCACTAGCTTGAATCAATGCAATCATAGACGGACTTGGATTCATCGTGCGAGACGAACGAATCAACGTAGCCAATGAGTAATTCGTATCATACTCTACAGTAAGCTGTTTCTCTTGAATCCCACCCCCATAGGATGCAACCGTAGCTATATAATAGATTCCACGCAATGTGTACTGCGGCGGTGCATAGTGCAAAGGCTCTACAGAATAAGTATTTAGGTAAACGTAGATGCCCTCTTTTCCAACAGGGTTACTAAACTCATGGTGATGAACCAATTTAAACTGCGGCGATGTCTGTAACTCTTGTAATGTAATTGCCTCTGTAGGCATGGTAAAAACTAGCAACACAAAAGCTAGCATTAAAATACGTCGAATCATAAAAACCTCTCTCAACATAAATAAGCACAATCTTATTAGCATAAGTATACTATGCAAATAAGGCTGTGCCTATAATTTATAAAATATATACTATTTTATTTTTTGTAGTGCCAATTTAATTTCTTGAAGTTCAGCACGTAAATCCGCATTATCAGCTTGTAAGTCCTTAATTTGTTGTGCCATTTCAAAGCGGCTCATTTTTAAGCTAGGATCTTGGTATCCTAATTTGAAAGATGCACCGAGATTGAAGGTACTTTCACTACCTAAAGCAACGCCAAGATGAACCATCGTATTTTCATTCGGTTGATAAGACGTACCGATAGCACCAGCCGTTGCATTTTTATAATGACCTACGCTAGTCGCAAAGGACCATTTATCATTTGGATTGTAGTCCAAGTAATGCAAGCCAGATAAAGCAGCTGACACAGCACCAGCTTTGTTAATTTGGCTGCCTACGTTCCCCATAATATTGCTAACATTAACATTCGCAGTAGCTGCGCGCAATTGACGAACGTTAACGGCATCTGTATCTGCTTGACCATCGTCTACATTTTCAATTTTCATATCCCCTGCATGAATACCCGCTTCCGCATCATACGTCAGATTAATGCCATCTGGTCGACCATCACTAATAGTTATACCCGTCGGTTTAACTTGTGTAGCATGCACTTTCACAGTACTTGGATCCGTCCCTGGCACAATAGAGTTAACGGCCCCCACATCAACGATGTTCAATCCATTGTCATCAAAATCCATACTAGTATTGTGATTCGACATAGATAACGTGCCCGGTTTAATAATGACACGTTCATTACTACCATCTGGAAACTCATCATTAATCCAAAACTGCTTTGAAGAAATAGTGGTACCATCAAAGCGATTATTTGATGACGTACTGCCGATAGTAATCGTATCAGTACCAACATTCACTGGTGCGCCCATAACATTCACACTCAAAACAGACAAAATTCCCGTTAACACTAATAATCTCTTATTCATGATAACTCTCCCTCTAACCTACAGGATCTAACACACACAAATAACCCTTATAGATCCTCATTCATACATACTTATGAATATAGATAAATACTGAAAGAAATCTCATATTCCCCAATATAATTTCATTATAAGCACTACTTATTTTTACGTCAACGATGTGTTTTCATTCTTTATTCATTTGTTACTTTCATTCTACTCACTATAATAAATAAGGGAGTAAATTATATTTTTTTACATCCATCAACACATTACTATTCCCATGCCGATTACGTTGGTATCGAATCAATACAACCTGATTCGTATATTTATTGAATACAAAAGATAAACCTTCGTTGTGATACCCTACGTATTCACCTACATAGTACCCAGTATATGTATCATATCCATGATAGATATCTCCATATGGTTCTGCTGGTCGTCCCCATTCAGTATCCTCAAGAAGCGGCCCATAAAGAGATTCTACTTCGCTTCGCGTCATACCTATCATAGCCCCTTTATTAGTTGCATATCCAGATTTTGTAATATATATTGTACTCGGTTGTGTACGCAAATCCCATAATGAAATAATAACCGATTGGTCAGCAGAGATATACATATCATGATAGGAATAATGATGATCCGCTAGCCATAAGGAATAATGGTAATAGTTTAAATAAGAATACATATCCGAATTAGATTCTAAACCGGCTAAAACGCCCGCATCATCAGTTTTAGCAAACGCAGTTTGCCCCATACAACCAATAATAAAAATAGAACTTAACAAGAGTTTTACAAATGAGTGTTTCAATAGAATCACCTCTTAAAGTTTGTAGCAATGGCCTTTTCGTTTATCTAGCTACCAAGCGGTAACGAAGGGCTATTTGCTTTTTGTAAGGCAAATAAGCGCCCCCTATTTCACAACTACATCATCAAATTGCATACCGTACACACGTTCATACAAGCGGTTAGCCAAAAGATATCCTGCAAAGCCAAAGTCTACAGGGGCCGTTGCCATCCATCTATCACTCGCTTCGCTTTGTGCATCATATCGGTTTCCATCTACATGGAACACTTTAAAATCAATAATAGTAGATGAAATTCCTGAATTCTTTTGTTTAGACAACCATAGATCTTTATACGATGCTAATTGATGAGCCTCCAATTTCTTAATTAAATTGGCAAAGGACTGCTTTGTATTAAAGGTATAAAGAACCTGCTTTTCCTGAATCGTGTCACCAGCAGGCATGAGCACATACTGTGTGATGGTAATTTGCTTTGTTCCATTCGGCCCGTTAGAGGCCTTGATGGAATCCTTATCTATATAGGTGCCATCACCATTGCCGCTTTCACCAAAGCCACGAAGCATTTCATAGTGGCTAGTATTTTGTAATTCCTGCATAGACATGCTATATGTTGGCACCACACAAGACAGTACCAATGCCATTGTTATATATAATACTTTCATCATCCGCCTCATTTCACCACCACATCTTCAAAATGCATCCGATACGCTTCATAGAATAAAGTATCCGCTATATCATAACGCGTCGTATTCGGAGCCATGCGCAAAATAGCACGCGTAGAGGCTTTCACCTGAATCGGCAACGACTGCCCATCAAAAGAGAATACGCCTAAGGGTTCCTCGGAGCCCACCATGCCTGTTTTCGTTTGTGCCGCATCAATAACCGTCGTCAACGAAGCACCGGCTTGTTTTGCATGATATACCTGACTCGCCAGCGACAAACGAGTGTCATAGGATACAATCCAGGAATCACTATAAATAACATGTTTCCGCGGTGATTGATACGCATTGTATACCGTAGCTCTAATTATATACATAGGTGGTGCATACTCTAATACCTCTATGGAACGCGTATCTAAATACCACGTAGTATGCTCATCCGCATTAGGACCATCAGGCGTTAGCTCATACATCACCTTAAACTGTGGTGACGACTTGAGTTCCTGTATCGATATCGCTTGGCTAGGTATGGTGAAAGCTAACGCTACTGCTAACATTATAAAAATACGTTTTAACATAAGACTCTCCTCTTAGAGATTATAATATAAACACTATAACTCACTCATTCATCTTAATTTGACGATATATCATAACCTTATTATAATATAAGAAGATAGCCAGACGAGTCGTAACGTCAGGCTCATCTCGAAGGAATAATCTTGTGAAATGGCCTTTCTGTTATCGAATTATAAAGGATAACGAAGGGCTATTTGTCTTTTCCTAGACAAATAAGCGCTATTAATGCACCAAAAGCGATAACAACAGCCATCACCTGCAAAAGGAGCATAATGATTTCATAATCACTCATAGGCTTACCCCTCCCTTCAAAAACGAAGAGAGGCCCAACCTCGTCTAACTATCTTAGGCTCATTATATAGCAAACAAACATGCGATACAATAAGCATCGTATTATACAGATTTATAGATAAACCTCTACTCCAAAAATGATATGTCACACCTTTACTGGACACTCAGTAAAAAGGAGGTACATATCAAATCTAGGTAGAGGTTTCTTTTCATATCTACATTATATTATCCACTATAGTAAATGAGGCAATAAGTTATATTCTTTTACATCACTTAGCACATTACTATTGCCATATCGATTACGTTGGTACCGAATCAATACAACTTGATTTGTATACTTATTGAATACAAAAGATAGACCTTCATTGTGATAACCTACGTATTCGCCCACATAGTACCCTGTATATGTATCATAACCATGATAGATGTCCCCATAAGGTGGTTCGGCTGGACGGCCCCATTCAGTATCATCAAGAAGCGGCCCATAAAGAATAATGGTAATAACTCAAATAAGAATACATATCCGAATTAGATTCTAATCCAGCTAAGACACCTGCATCTAAATCGCCATGGTTAAATCCATTTTCTAATTGTTGTACCACATCTTGAGGAGAAATAATACAAGCAAAATGGTTATTTCGCTTCTTTATCATTCCAAACTAGCAATGCACCAATGGCATTAAGAATATAAAATACATATTTACCAACATTGGCAAAGTTTCCTTGAGTGAATGCTTTTAGAAGCTGAACGATATTATAGACCATCCAAAATGGCCATTGCGTATTTAATTTTAGAGCGTTAAATAGATTAGCGATGAGAGATAAGGCAAACACAATCGTTGTAAGAATCGATAAGAAATTAATATGACCGCTAAACCCTATAAAGTTAGCTATGATAGAAAAAATGAAAGCAACCACGGTAATCATAGATCCTACCCATCGTTTTTGTGATGGACTCATCGTATTAGGAATCCCATCATGCGATGCTTTCCATTTTTTTATAGCAAATGTATAAATAATAAAGGTAACAGGATATGTAATAATCGCGGCTTTATTACCAAGAATGAAATCAATTACACCTGATAACACAGTATTAACAATGCCAAGGTAGTTCCCCCATTTGTTCAATTGGCCAGTAAATCGTGTAGACAACATAGAAATACCAACATTGATAACAGAAATAAGGCCAAATGGAACTAACGCAGTCCATGGTCCCCAATCTACAAATTTCTCAAGTCGAGAATTAAGATACCCTGCAGAGATTGCAATGCCAACTACGAGTGCCACGCCGATTAAATCAAACCATCTTGATGTAGCAAATTGTTTTAAATACTGTTTCATATGTATGGCCTTTCTACACAACAAGTTTAAAACTGTTTTAACACAACACAAATTTCAATGCAATAGTCAATTTATATAATCCATAGATATAGCCAGTACCTCTCTTCAAAGATACTGGCTATTTTCATGCATATATACTATTCAAACAACATTATTTATGTGAAACACATAGCTCCTCCAAGATACCAGTGCCTTCTTGTACTCGTCAATGGTAGAGAATTTTGGTGTATAGTTTGTTAACCATTCGGTTAGTGTAGGTTGTGTCGCCTCTGGGTCTACGGCAATTGGTAAGTCCCAGATGTTACCATGTTTGCCTTCAAAGTAGCGCCATTTGTCTTGGGCAAAGAAAACAAGTATGAAAATCCAAGCCAAGCAAAAACGTCGTCGTTTCCTTCCCCTCTATCGGCGGGAATAAGGACGGTCAGATGACATTAAATATGCCCGTTGTACTAATCGTAATGTGATGCATAATACCTCCTATATAACAAACTATATACTAAAACTCCATATATCATCTATATTTGACGATGAATGAAATCGCCGTTATAATAAAAGAAGATAGTCAGACGAGTGGATACGTCAGGCTCATCTCTAAATTACATATACATGTAGAAATGGCCTTTCAGTTATCAAATTATCAAAGATAACGAAGGGCTATTTGTCTTTTCCTAGACAAAAACTCTATTAGTTCCTCAATAGCAATAACTTACATCATCTATATTTGACGATGAACTAAACCGTCGTTATAATATAAGAAGATAGTCAGACGAGTAGTTGCGTCAGGCTCATCTCGGAAAACATAAAATTTTGAGAAATGGCCTTTTCGTTTTTACTAATCTCCGGGTTAGTGGAAATGAAGGGCTATTTGTCTTTTCCTAGACAAATAAGCGCTATTAACGCCCCAAAGGCGATAACCACGGTCATCACCTGTAATAGGAGCATAATGATTTCATAATCACTCATAGGCTTACCCCTCCCTTCAATGACGAAGAGAGGCCCAACCTCGCCTAACTATCTTATGTTAATTATATATCAAACAAACATACGATACAATAAGTATCGTATTATAGAGATTTATAGATGAAAGCTCTACCTTAGAAGATCTAGGGTAGAGTTTTTTGTGTTTATAGTATATCTACATTACTCCGTATATCAACTCTGTCTTTTTAACTATATACAATAAATAGTAAGTGATATCAAAGCTTTCACATAAACGATTTTCCGAAAGGTTGTTGTATGATACTATATAAAATATGAAGGTTTTATGAATGTATGTATAAGGGAAGGGTTTCGTAATGGCTACTAATAAATTTACTTATAAAAATCATCAGGCACCTACACTGTTTGACGGCTTGCAAAAGGCCTCTAAAGAGGAACTATCCTATTTAATCGCACTGCTTCGCCAGCAAACGATGAAGAATATTTTCTCAGATAAATTCAATAACACTGTAACTACGGGGAAAAAAGCTTTCAACTCAGTTATGAGTTTCTTTGGAAAAACTAATAAAACCAATGATGATATCGACCGTGAAAGTAAAGAAAATCATCAAGATATTAATAATAAAATAAAAGAGGAAATTCGTACATTACAAAGTTATTCACAAGAGGAACTCTATACATTATTTATTGAAGAAGTTCGCGAGGAATTAGATGTACCAGATAGTAGCCTATCCCTATTATCTAACAAAATTATTGCCAGTGCCGCTAAAACAGATTCTTCAATTAATGAAGAGTTAACTGTCGAGCAAAAGGCGGATATTATTTACCAAAAAACACTGCAATCCATCATTTCTAGCCTAGAAAAACAAAGTGATGAAGAGCGCAATGAAATGATTCGTCAACTCGATATAGAGCTGGATAGCTTATCATCTGACCGAAAAGAATTAATCAAACAATCTTTACAAACAGATCATCTAAGTGGTGAGGTATTACGTAACAGCTTGCTAAAATCTGGCGTAGGTATTGGTTCACTTATCACCGTCGGTAGTTCCTTTGGGGCTTACATCGCCATCAATACAATTATCCATGCCATATTTACGAGTTTCCTAGGTATCACCCTTCCCTTTGCCGTCTATACTGGTGTGGCTAAAGGTGTTTCTATCATTGCAGGTCCTATTGGTTGGTGCGCATTAGGTGGCTATTCTATTTACTCCTTCATTAAAACCTCTGGAAAATTAACATCTGCCATGATGTCTGTTGTTGTATTCATCGCTATGACGATTTATGGTAAAAGCTTCTCCGTCGACGAAAATGGAGCGCCTTTATGGATTACCAGTGATTCCATTGAATATCAAGAGTATCAAAATAACCAATACCGAATTATCCAATTAAATGATAAGGTAAAAATTCTTTCCAAAGATTTAACGCTTTCACAAGAAAAAGCTCAAAAAATAGAAGCGGCTAAGCAAAAGCTGGAAAAGGCATTACAAAAACAACAAGCCAATCCAAGTCATACAAACCAACATGTTGTGGATGATTTAAAAGAGCAGATTAAAGTAATGTCGCAACAGCTAAATACGGTACAAGAAAATCGAAAACATATAGAAAAGCAATATCAAGCACAAATTAAAGAGTCCGATGCACTAAAAGCTCGTAATAAAGAATTAAAAGCACAAAATAAATCATTACAAGAGGAATCTACTTATTACCAAGAATGTAGCCTTGAATTCGAAGAGAAAAATAAATCGCTCCAACAAAGGATGACGGACCAAGAAAATCAATCAGCACAAAAAATCCATGAGCTAGAAATGCAACTACAATTGATGGCGGAAGATGAAAAAGAATATGAGAACGATCCAAAACGTCTAGATGATGCTAAGGATTTACAAGAAATTTACGAAAAATTTGAACTAGAGAAACAGTTCTTGGCAGATTATACAAGTGTTAATAAAAGAGTGCGTAAAAATATTATGGTAATGCTTACCCGCCTATACGTAACCGATGATCCAACACAAATTGATGCCACTCATAATAGTAAAATCAATTCATTGGGATTCCCTATTTATCATATGGAAACCGCTGATGGATATCGATTATATTATGCGTATTCAAAAACAAGTGCCAAACCAATTCACATTCTTTGTCACTGCATAAAATCAAAAGAAGCAGTCTATTTCAATAAGATGAAAAATTCAGAAACATTTAAGAAAAAATTCCGAAACTAAATCACTTGAAGCACTATGATTTATAGGGTTAAAATTAAAATATATTCTTATCATATACAAAACAAGCCAAGGAGAGAATCATGATTTGTCAACATTGCGGTAACCCCTTACCGGAGGGCGCCAAATTTTGCAGTATTTGCGGCCAACCTCAAGCACAATTAACATGTAACAATTGTGGCACCCCATTAGAGCCCAATACATTATTCTGTAGCAATTGTGGAACACCAGTTACTAACACATCAACTGCACCAGAAGCAGTAAGAACTCCACCAACACAAAAGACCAGTCCTGTTTATGACTGGGATCCTTTTGAACTCAATGAATTAGATACACTTACGTTTGTGCTCACCAAGAAATATACTGAATTTCAAGGTCGTGCCAGCCGTAGCGAATTTTTCAGATATAACTTGATGATTTCTCTCTGTCTAACAATCATCCCTATCATAATGGGTATCATTAAATTAGTGTCTAATAATATCATGACTGTTATCGTCTTATATGTCCTACTAGGTATTATCGAATTAGCATTAATACTTCCAGGCTTAGCTATTACCGTCCGCCGTCTACACGATACCAATAAATCTGGTTGGTTCTTCCTTATCAACTTTATTCCTATCGTAGGACCTATTTGGTTCTTAATCTTAATGCTAACCAAAGGTGATACATATACTAATAACTATGGTGAAAAAACCTCCTATATTCAAATCACCCCAGATATCCAGCGACAATATGGACTCCGGCCGTCACCAACCTCTACATCTACCGCGTTGTATATCATTGCCTATGTCGTACTCATAAGCATAAGCATTGGCTTGAGCGCTGCTACTATCGCTACTAGTTTTAATTCCATAAACAATACAACACCTACCCACTATTCTACGAATACTAACAGTAATAATTCATCTGTGAAAGCTACACCTGCCCCACAACCAGCATCAACAAATACACAATCAGTGGCACAAAATAATGCGGTTGAAGAAAGTACAAAAGCGTTGCAGAACTACTATCGCTACCTAACCAATAAAGACTTTGCTAATGCCTACACATACCTCTCTGATGAACAACGTGCTAGCCTCGGTACCTACGACTACTGGCGCAATGGATATAAATCAACCCTATCCACCACATTACTTTCAACAAAAGCTGTATCCGTCTCACCAGATGCCGTTGTATATAACTATCGCATTGAAAGCAAAGACCTCGTTAACGGCCGCATCAAACATCAAACATTCACCGGCAATGTAACCATGGTAAAAAACAACAATAACTGGATCATCCAAGACCAAGATGGTCAATTAGCTGATTCCTATTACGAATAAAATACATAAACATAAAAGACTCGTATCATTTGCTGTGATACGAGTCTTTTATAATCTATGCTATTACTATCCCTAAAATTATAAATGCTAACTACTATTACTCATACATCATGAGATCTCTACTATTTCACTAATTTCACTAGCAAATAATTCATAACAACCAACATATATCGAGGCCTCATCTGGCTCATTATTTACACCAGAAACAAAAGAGTCCAACTTACCTATTAATGACTCTCCATCAATAAATCTAACCTCTACATATGTTGATTGTATTTCATGATAACGATTATATAACTCTTCCTCGGTCATAATGTTGCCTCTACTCCAATTCCCCTTTACGCACAAGGTCCCATTCTACTTTTTCTATCTCCTGCGTTAATTTTTCATTCAATTCACGTATTAAGGATATAAATTCTGTCCGCTTAGCCGCATCATTCCAATCCATTAATATCTTGTGTAATTTAAATTGTAATAGAGTGTTTTCATATTGCTTATATAAATTACCTTCAGAGCATATATCTCCCTTATCAGCTGTACAACAATATAGCTTATTAATAGCCTCCAATTTGGCAGAAATCTTCTCTAATGATAATATATGCTCTTTAATATAGTTATACACACGGGTTTTATATGAGCAGGTATTGCTTTCACCATTATCACCGGCGCCCTTTTCCCACCACGTATAGTAACGTAAACTCAAAACTGGACCTTCTTTAATTTTATCAACGCGCCAAAACATATAGGGCTTAACAGTTAAATTATCCTCACTTATATTTTGAAAGCCCCAATAATCGGCATCAACAGTTCGGTCTAGAGAACGTGTCCAAAAATGCATCAAAGACCAAGGGGTACCAAAGCTGCTACCATGCTGAATCGTATGAGTATGAGACGCATCATCTATACGACCATATACATATGAATCGTCAATATTCTCAATGTGTTGTTTCAAGTCGGTCATAAATGGTGCTTCGTGATTTGGCTGATTAAATACAGTCTGCAAAAATCTCCGTTGGGCAATTGCAGTATCTTGGATATAAAAACGAATATGCCCATCAATATCCTTATAGTATTCCCAAAAACAGCTATGCTCTATAGTAGCCCTAATTTTAGAGCTCAAATAATCCACAAAGCTCATTAAAATTGGATTATTCCACTCACGACAAGACAGTAACAAGGATAAGAACTCTGGCCCATCCACATAGGTATTAACCTTTGGATCCTTCTCCAGTTCTCGAACCGTATTCCAGTCATCATCATTGAACCAATCCGTCTTCAAATACGCCGTATGAATCGTATACTTTGACAAATCAAATTCTCCCGGTTCATCTCGTAATGCCCATCGAATACTATTCACCGCGCCCCAGCAAGCAGTCCCATCACGTTTTTGCTGTTGTTCCTTTTTATTATCTGAAAGATGTTGATATATATCTAATCCATTGTATTGATTTGATTTAAATGTTTTTGAAAGCAAGCATTTATACCGATTAATCTGATTGCCATGCTCTTGTGATGATGTTTTGTCTTCAATAATTAAAGCCGCCTGTAATTCTGGAACCAATACAAGTACATCAATATTAAGCAACTGCCTAAAAATATATACCCGATTAACTTTAGATACATCATAAGCCCCGTTCAACAAACGAGATAAAAATTGAGACCCAAACTGCCGCCCACTTGCATTATCGTCGCGAACAGGCATATTAATCCAATTCAAACACCAACAAATAAAGGCATCCTGCGACAACTCATTCGTCGCAAAACTAAAAATATTATTCTCCACGATCCGTTCGTCAAACATATTCCGCATCCCCTAATAATACAAACAACTACCCTAACCAAACCCGGTACATAAAACTCGATCAATTTATAATAACAATACCATCCTTAAGACAAGTATACAATCACAAACGTGTAAATTCCGTACCATATAAATGCAAAATTATGCCCTAACATCACCTAAACCACAAACGTACATAGAGAAAGCCCCCATGGTGTTCTAAAACCGACTTTGCCAGGCTGGCTACGCCAGCCGATAAGGCGGTGGAGGTTTTAGGATGCCATGGGGGCTTATACTCTAATTACCCTTTATACTTAGGTGATGTAGGGCATGTTTCAGGCACCACATCTTTGCGGTCCCCTAGTTGTGCACTACGGTCTGTATAGTGTGTATGAAGTAGTTCGTGTGCTTTATGTCCTAATGGTTCGCCCAAGAAGTTTTTATATAGGTCTTGAATTTCTGGGTTTTCATAGGATGCCACGTATTTGTATTCTTCATCAGCTTTGTAAAGTCCGCCAATGCGGGCTTCTTTTGTTTTCACAGCTTGTGGTAATTTAGTACGTGGTTGACCACCACCACCGATACAACCACCTGGACATGCCATAACTTCGATGAAGTCATAGTGTTTGCCACTTTCTTTCAACGTGTTAAGGAAATCACGAGTATTTTTACCACCGTGTACAACAGCAACGGACAAGGTAACATCATCACCAAGTTGTACGGTCGCTTCTTTAACACCGTTCATGCCGCGAACGTCTTCGAGGTGGGTCAATGCATATGGAGGTGGTTCCTTGTCAGTGATGAGCTTGTACGCTGTACGCATAGCTGCTTCCATAACACCACCTGTATTACCGAAAATGATAGATGCACCAGTTTCCATACCGATTAAATCATCGAACTTAGAGTCTTCTAAGCTTTCAAAATCAACACCTTCGTCATTGAGCCAGCGAATAAATTCACGTGTGGTAATGGAAATATCCGTATCCATGCCGAGGCTTTCATCATCGTAATAACGAGCCGCCGCATTTTCTTCAACGCGCTTAGTTTCGGCCTTCTTCGCCGTACAAGGGTTAACGCTGACAGACACGATATTTGCAGGATTGATGCCCTTTTTCTCAGCAAAGTACGTTTTAATCATAGCCGCTTCCATAGCGATGCAAGAACGAGTACTGGACAAGTTTGGAATGAGTTCAGGGAAATAGATTTCCGCAAAACGCACCCATGCAGGGCAACAGGATGTGAATTGAGGGATAGTACCGCCATTCTTTAGGCGATCTACAAGCTCAGATGCTTCTTCCATAATAGTCAAATCTGCACCAAAGTTCGTATCAACCACATAATCAGCACCCAATTTACGAAGGGCGCTAACCATTTTTCCTTCAAGGAATGTGCCTGGTTCGTAGCCAAAGCCTTCGCCGATAGCCACGCGCACAGCCGGAGCCGTTTGGATAACAACAATCTTATCAGGGTCAGCAATAGCCGCTTTCACCTTATCAAGCTCAGATCTAGCATGCATGGAATCGAATGGACAGGCAGCCGCACATTGACCACAGTGGATGCACATTGGCACATCACCGGTTGATTCAAGATCGTAATAATCGAGCACGCTCATCACATCGGCGCAAGCGCGACGGCACAAGGTGCAATTCTTACACTTCGAAATATCGTGGTAAATGGACGGGTTGTCGAGCGCGATTGGCACGCGTTTGTCGATAAATTCAAATTGGGACATGAGGACCTCCTCGTTCTGTATAATCATACCTATTGTGAAAGTTTTAATTTCTCCTATATTACTAGCATAACAAATAAGGAGGCCATCAATCAACGTACTAGGCTAGTAGGAATTGAAAGATTATTGGACTTCATAAACAGGAAAATTTAAAGTTCATACATCATCGGTACATCGATGAGCTCTACCCGTTCATCGTCTGAGACAAATCCAAACCCTCGTTTGCTAAATAGCCAATAGTATGGTTCACCGTGTAATACACGGGCTTTTTCCATGAGTGATCCCAGCACATCTTGGCCAATCGGTTCATTTTTCCATTTGCACTCGCCCACTAATAAATGACGTACAGGCCGTGCATTGGGATCTGCTTGTATGTCCGCCATGGCCACTAAATCGATTTCAACTTGCTTTTTCGTTGCACTATCCGTGCCCCACCAATGACCTATTTGTTGTGGCAAGAACGGAACTGAGCCTCGGTGAATGCGCGCCTGTACATATTGTGCTGCCATCGTTTCAAATACGAGTCCCATGAAATGTGAAAGCATAGGTTTAACGTATTGATGGTATACAAGTTTGCCATTAAAGTTTTCAATGGCCCCTTGGTTCGGTTCTACAAAACGATACCAAAAGGTATACATAGAATCTTTAATGGTATAAATACTTTTATTAGACTTAGATCCAACAGGATGTATTTTTTCGATGATCTGTAAATCAATAAGGCTTTTTAGATAATTATTCAATGCCCCCGTCGTCATATCTACCTTAGTAGCAATTTCGTTATTACGGCTGGCTCCCTTAGCGATAGCACTGAGGATGGCATTATACTGACGCGGCTCTCGTAATTCCTGCTTTAACAGACTCGACGGTTCATCCACAAGACGTCCTGTAGGTGTGAAAAACAAGGAAATAATGCTTTCATCAAGAGAATCACCATCCCTAAAATATGATAAATATTCAGCCACACCACCAGTAAGGCCAAAGGCGATAGCACTATCCTCATAGGAAAGATGGGATACCATTTGACGGGCCTCGATATACGTAAATGGTTTAATTTTATACTGCGCCGTGCGGCGACCATACAAAGGGCTCTTATGGCCTAGCACCTGATTTTCCATAAAACTCATGGACGAACCGCACAAGATGAGCATTAACTGAGATCGATTTTTATATGCATCAATCAAGGCCTGCAGCTCAGACGAAACGGACGGAATCGACTCCGCCAAGTACGGATATTCATCGATAATAAATATACAACGATGGTCTAAGCTATACTCAAATAAATGGGTCAACGCCGCCGTGATCGTTGGAAAATTCGGTAACGTGGACTGTAATTTACCGGTTTCAATCATCCCCGTTGCACGATATACAGCTTGTGAAAGCGCCTCTAAATTGTTACTCGCACCAGATTCGAGGCCCACCATATACGCGCCATCATGAGACGCCAAAAAGTGGTGCAACAAATACGTCTTACCCACGCGACGGCGTCCATACACAATAGCCAATTCAAAACGTTTTGAATTATATTGCACTTCCAGAGAAGCTAATTCATGTTCACGGCCTACAAATACCATATCGCACCTCCTCGTTAATCTAAATTACGCTATGCAACAAATATCCTATCTATATCTTCTTTAGTATAACACGATATAGTATATTACGATATACTATATTACGTTATACTAAATTACAAAACAAGATACAGTCCTCATCATACCAGTGATTATCTAGTGTTATAAGGATTTTCACCCACACGTTTTGTCCTATAACTCAAACTCATACTCTGCATATAAACACAAAAAAGCAGCTCTTTCGAGCTGCTTTGTCGTATAAGGTGTATATTATTTTTTACCTTGTTTTGCTTGTTGAGGCCATAAGAAGTTGTAAACTGCTTCGGATGGGGAACCAGCAACAACTGGACGGTCTTTGCCATCAACTTTATCTTCCCGTTCTGCGTAACCTTGTGGGTTATACAATACAACTTTTTGGTCTTTTACAGTTTTCTTTTTGTGGTTGAATTCTTCAGTTGCGATGAAATGATAACCTTCAGAATCTTGAGCTTTGATCATAACAGTTGCAGTTTTATCGCTTTTTTGAACGCTATCTTGATCGATAGACCAAGTGATACCTGCACTATCTTGACCAAATACTTGCCAGTTAACAGCACTAGCAGAACCAAAACCGAATGCGCAAATTGCAGCAGCAGCTAAACATGTACCTAGTAATTTTTTCATATATTTCACCTCGTATAAAATCAAATTTAATTTATTATACCATATATTAAATGTATTTTGCGTGAAAGCTAATTTTTTGCGATACTTTTACGTAAAATGTACTTCGTCCTACACCATGACGCTCAATAAAGCCCTCTTCTACAAGTTCTTTTAATGCTTTTTCAACAGTAGATACAGCTATATCTGGTTGTTTCTCAAGAATTCCAGATTTTGTAACCTTGCCAATAGTGGCACTAATTATGATTTTTATACGATCCTTTGCAGATAACGACATAGTCAGCAATTCAATACGGCTTTCAAAATCACGATAGGCCGCCAAAATAACGCGAAGCATATATTTGACAAAAGGGACTACATCCTCATCGCCTGTGTGCCAACCTGCGCCGGATTGAGCTAACACCGCATAATAACTGTCCTTTGTACGCTCGATTTTTTGCTCTAAACTAATGAACTTACCTATCATGTACCCATTTTGGTACAAGAGCAACGTCGTCAGCAATCGGCTCATACGCCCATTGCCGTCATTGAAAGGATGAATACACAAAAAATCGTGTATAAATACAGGAATCACAAGCAATGGATCCACCGATTTATCTTGGAGAACCGCATTAACACCTTGGCAAATCTCATCAATAGCAGCCGGCGTTTCATATGGTGCCAAGGGCTTAAAGCGCTCCACCTCAGAACCATCTGCAAGCCGTTCAATTATCGAATTCTGCACATTCTTAAACTGTCCGCCAATCCCCTTGTGGGAATACGCATACAAATCGCGATGCAACTGCAGTACAATGTGCCTTGTCAAATCGATATACTCGTAATTTTCATGCACCGTATTCAACACATCGCGATACCCCATAATCTCTTCCTCATCCCGATTACGAGGCATCGTCTTATCCGCCACCAACGACCGAATACGAGCCTTCGTCGTCACAATCCCTTCAATCCGGTTCGACGACTCCACACTCTGCACCTTCGCAATCTCCACAAGCCGCGCCACACTACTAGGCCGCTGCGATACAAACAAATCCTGCCGCCCCTTATACTCGTGAATCTGAGACACCAACGACACAACCTCACCATCCCACAGACACTCTCCGAGCCGCCGATAATCAAAACTACGCATACCACACCACCTTTCCCCTATACGACTATTTCTCCCCTAATTTTAATACAATTTAGGCGATAAATAAATAAAAATATATCTTCCTTCTCCGGCCCTTTGTGGAAAATAATTTTGTAGATAAAAAGAACTCAATTCTCTGAATTTGTATAAATGATAGATGCGAAATGGGATTGATGGGGTCGAAAAAACGACTTTGGCCCTGCGGAGGCCATAGGCCGGAGTCAGACCCGGCCGGTGGAGGCTTTTTCTCCCTTCTCCGGCCCTTTGGGAAAAATAAAATTCTAAGGAATAAAAAATGCTTATGTTTCTGATTTTGTATTCATAATATAGAAAAGGAATGGTAGGGAATCGAAAACCGACTTTGGCCCTGCGAAGACCGCAGGCCGGAGTCAGACCCGGCCGGTGGAGGTTTTCGATTCCTACCATTCCTATCACACTATATACGAATACTAATATTCAGAAACATAAGCATACAAATTTAATTAAATTTTATTTTCCCCAAAGGGCCTGCATTACTTCTGCTCCTATTGTATCTTTCTCAATTTTCACAGGTTTTTGTTTTTCATTGCTACTCAACAACGGTACACCAGATTGGCTATACACAGTAGCGTTAACTTCTGTCCAAGTGCTATCTGGGCGATTGATTTCAACAGTGTAGATATAGGTATAACCTTCTACATTGTTGGCTTTCACCAAAATACGTGCCATAGAATCTGTTTTAAACACAGACGAGTTATCGATAAACCATGCGGAATCGTCTGTATCCGCATCAACGTAGTACCAATCAGCAGCATTAGCTACGCCAAAACCACCGAAAAATATACATCCTGCTGCCATAATGGCAGCTAACCATTTTTTCATCATTCTCTCCTATTCAATCCTTTATTCATTCAACTATATATGGGCATGATTGTGGTTTGGTCTCTACAGAACGTCAGGGCCTAATAGATAAAGCAACTGCTCGTCCTGTATAACACGAGTGGCGACCACTTAGGTGATCGCCAATTGTGCATATCTATGTTAGATATAGTATATTTTCGTTACTTTGCATATAGAATACAAATAAATCTATATGACATATACGATATTAGTCTTCGCTTTCGATTTCAGACGCAGGAATTACAGCAATGCTTGCTACCTTATCACCTTCGTCGAGGTTTTGTGTTTTCACACCAGAAATGGCTTTGCCTTTTTTAACGGCAATGTCATTCATGTTAAAGCGAATGATTTTACCTTGTTCGGAAATGAGCATCACTTCGTCATCATTGTGAACGACTTCAACGGCTACTACATCGCCAGTTTTATCGTTAATGCGGAAGTTCTTTGTACCGATGCCGCCGCGTTTTTGTACATTGTACGCATCCGCTTCGTTGCGTTTACCATAGCCTTCTTCAGAAATGGTGAACACTTGTGCTTCGCTTTCATCAGACTCAAGAACACCAGCGCCTACAACAACGTCGCCTGTTTTCAATTTGATACCGCGCACACCATGAGCCGCGCGTTTCATGAGACGAACGTCCTCTTCGTTGCAACGGATGGCCATGCCAAGTTTCGTACCGATTAGGATATCTTGGTTGCCTGTAGTTACAATTACGCAAATCAAGCGGTCCCCATCATCAAGGTTAATCGCATTGAGGCCAGAACGACGGATGTTGCGGTATTCTTCAATAGCCGTGCGTTTTACAACACCGAACTCAGTAACCATGAATAAGTTTACATTTTCATGGATACGTTCAAGGTCAATCATAGTCGTAACGGATTCGCCCACAGCCAGTGGCAATACGTTGACCATAGCGGTACCACGAGAGTTACGGGAACCTGCTTCTGGCACTTCGTACGCTTTGAGGCGGTATGTACGGCCAGTGGACGTAAAGAACAACAATGTATTATGCGTGCGAACATGCATAATTTGTGTTACATAATCGTCTTCCTTCGTCTTCATGCCGATAACACCAGCGCCGCCCTTATGTTGGTTGCGATATACGTTCGCGTTCATGCGTTTGATATAGCCTTGTTTCGTCAAGGTAATTACCATTTCTTCGTCAGCGATAAGGTCTTCTACATCAAGGTCAGACGTATCGATTGTGATTTCACTGCGACGAGGGTCGCCGTATTTCTTCTTCATATCTTCCAATTCGTCTTTGATGATTTGACGTTGACGCGCTTCGCTAGCCAAGATAGCTTTCAAATCTTCGATCAATGCCAACAATTCCTTGTATTCTTCTTCGATTTTTTCGCGTTCCAAGCCTGTTAAACGGCGTAAACGCATGTCGAGGATGGCTACTGCTTGTTTTTCTGAAAGCCCGAATTTTTGCATCAATGCGTTACGTGCGATTTCGTCAGTTTGAGAACTGCGGATTGTAGCGATAACTTCATCGATGTGGTCGAGGGCGATCAACAAGCCTTCCAAGATGTGTGCACGCGCTTCGGCTTTGTTAAGCTCGAATTGTGTACGACGTACGATAACATCGAGGCGATGATCTAAGTAATAACCCAATACTTCTTTCAAATTCAATACGCGAGGATGACCATCCACGAGGGCCAACATAATCACGCCGAACGATTCTTGAAGTTGAGTGTGTTTATATAATTTGTTAAGAACGATATCTGGTTGCACGTCAGCGCGCAATTCGATAACGATGCGCATACCTTGACGGTCAGATTCGTCGCGAAGTGCTGTGATGCCATCGATTACCTTGTCACGGCTCAAGTTCGCAATCGTTTCGATAACGCGAGCCTTGTTAACTTGGTATGGAATCTCAGTCACTACGATTTTATGCTTGCCCTTCACCATTTCTTCAATGGTTGCACGAGCGCGCATTTTTACGCTGCCACGACCTGTGGAGTACGCTTTTTTAATGCCTTCCCGGCCCAAAATGAGCGCCCCTGTTGGGAAGTCTGGACCTTTGATTTGCGTCATCAATTCGTCCACAGTTACATCTGGATTATCGATGAGCATTTCAAGACCATTACATACTTCGTTAAGGTTGTGCGGCGGAATATTGGTCGCCATCCCTACGGCGATACCGCTGGAACCATTGATGAGAAGATTTGGAATCTTCGCTGGCAATACTGTTGGTTCTTGCAAGCTTTCATCATAGTTCGGCATGAAGTCAACAGTTTCCTTGTCGATATCAGCGAGCATTTCTTGCGTAATTTTCGCCATACGTACTTCGGTATAACGCATCGCAGCGGCACTATCGCCGTCGATGGAACCAAAGTTACCGTGGCCGTCTACCAAGAGGTAGCGCGTATTGAAATCCTGCGCTAAACGAACCGTGGCATCGTAAACGGAACTATCACCATGTGGATGATATTTACCGAGAACGTCGCCGACGATACGGGCGGATTTCTTGTATGGTTTATTAGGCGTCATGCCTGTTTCGTGCATCGCGTACAAAATACGACGATGTACTGGTTTCAAGCCATCACGCACATCAGGAAGAGCACGCATTACGATTACGGACATCGCATAATCGATATAGGCGTTCTTCATTTCTTTATCAATCTGAACGGGATGAATATTCCCATGGGACCATTGTTGGTCTGCCACAATCTCACCTCATTTTACTAACACTGATTACAATTCATCATATTATTATAGCATTTTTGTGGGTTTAGCGCTATTGTTATCAGGATTTTTAGTGAAAGCATACTCTAACACTTACAAATTTTATCTCTCCCCCATATATTTAGGGATTATAATCCCAATTCCGCACAATTTTAACGAGTTTAAGGATTACAATCCCAATTCACCAATATTTTTATCCGTTTATGGATTATAATCCCTAAACACAATTATGAATATAAATCTAATATCCGACTATGAATTGAATACCTGCACAATAGTAATTACCTATTTAAAAATATATCTATCCTTGTTACAATAATTTTGTTTTTATTCATTATTCTATATTCTATGGAATTTTATAAATAGAATGTACAGAGAGGAGATACATATGGATAATCAGAATTCAAAATTTCACTTACCCAAGATTTCAGCCATTATCTGGATACAATTTAACTATGTTCTTTTACAAACTTATCAAAATCAGAAATTACCTTCTGATGCGTATTAAACACTTTATATTCACTAACAGCTTTCTTTTGAGCCTGTGTCATAGAAATATTACCCTTGTTTGTTAGGATATGATACTCATTAAAGTCTAAAAACTTATCAACACTTTCAATAAAGGCTTTCATAGTAAATGTTTCACGTCGTTCGATAATACGCTCTATATAATCAAAAAACGAAGATATAGTTCGCTCTAATTGTTCAATCTCTTCAATGGATAAATAATTTTTTGCTACAATTACATCCTTTTTATAAATCCGTCCTTCCGGTCCAGATTCCCAAGTAGTCAATCCCATATGATTCTTTGTAGCATCCGCATGACTATGAATGATTTCTGCAGCAGTTTGACCAGTTATAGCATAATGAAACTTATTCTGTATCGTTCCAAAAAAATCTCTAGTTATAGGTGATTGTGCATCATAATCGATTGCACACGCTGCAAATATATCTGTCACTTGTTGATATATACGACGTTCACTAGCACGAATTGAACGGACTCTTCGTAGCAACTCTTTAAAATAATCTTGGCCAAATGCGCGTCCATTTTTTAGCATATCATCATCAAGGGCAAAACCCTTTATAATATATTCACGCAATACGCCCGTAGCCCATATACGGAATTGAGTTGCTTTTTTACTGTTTACACGATACCCTACCGCAATGATGGCATCGAGATTATAAAAATCCGTAAGCCTCTTTACAGTACGTAAGCCTTCTATTTGAACTTGTTCCATTTTGGAACAAGTTCCAATTTTTTCTAACTCTCCTTCAGCATAAATATTGCTTAAATGCTTTGATATAGCTTGTGGATTAACATCAAATAATTTCGACATATCCTTTTGAGTCATCCAGAATGTTTCATCTTTATATAACACATTGGTGGAAACAGACTCATTCTCTGCTTGATATACAATAACATTTCCGGTAATCGCATTTTCTAAAGATTTCATATAATTCCCTCCGACAATTATACTTAGCCTTAGTTATATCCTATGCTCCCCTTTAATAATTCACTACAGTCACAGGATCATTATTTCGATATTTACGACTCGTATGAGGATGATCTCGCTCTACCAAACCTTTTAAAGCTTCATCTAATAAGCGCCAAAAATCCTTATTATCATCTGCTGGTATTCCCAATACAATGGAGTTCCCTTTAGAATACGTAATACATGTGGATGTTATATCATCAATGATAGGCAAATATACAATAATAACACCAGATGCCGCTAGCATATCTTTAAGTGGCTCTTTAGCCACAGTCAAAGATTCTTGTAAAAGTTCTTTTATTTGAGGAATAAAGGCTTTAAGTAATTCACAATCATAAGGATTTACCTCCACAAATCGAGATTCACCTTTTGTAATTTGTACCAATGTATAAATAGCACTCTGTTTTGCTTTATCCATATCCTTTATATTCTCATATACCAAAGGCATAACCATTTCATCAGCCACAGTTTTCAAAGATGCTACCTCAAAAAACTTTTGTAAATTATTAACTTGTTCCGCTTTCTTTTTAGTTTCTGGTACAATGCCCAACCGAGCTAATTTAGCATACCCAAAAGGCTTGGCAAAATTTATTTCCTCATCAATAGAATTTTCATACTCTACCTTTAGTATTTTCTCTCTATATCCAGCTTCTAAACCATTCCAGAAACTTGCATCTACGCCAAATACACGTTCTAGACGTAACGCTACATCCTGTGTTAGAGGTACTTCACCATTAATCAATTTACTAATATGTTTCTCACTCATATCCATACGAGAAGCCAACTCTTTTTGAGTCATATGTCTATTTTCTAAAACTTCTTTAATAGTCATGCCTGGTGGAATCGCTATAAAGGTCTTACTCCTATAAATTTTCATATCATTCGTGCTCCTAATTAATGATAATCCACGATTTCTTGAATCTCTACAATATCTACAGTATCACCATACTGAGTAAAAATTAAACGATATGGATGGATTAAATCCATTGCATATTGACCTAATCTAGCACCGTATAAAGGATGACATCTTCCTAATCGTAAACAAATTAACATTTCAATTGATTCAGCATAAGTAAGTTGATCTAAACGTTCATTTATTTTCACTGCCATTCTAAGATTATATTTTTTCTGTGCTACATTAATGTCCGTACATACCTTGCGTATTTTATTATTCTTATATCGTATCTTCAATACCTCACCGACTCTCTATCTAACGAGACTAGATACAATATAAATGGCCATCTATAATAATTTACCTATTAGGTTAATTCTATTATACTCCTTTGTAACAAATTGTAAATGGAAATTTACCTAATAGGTAAATTAAAATATAGAATAATAAATTATACAAATTCAATACATATAAAGGACGTGCAAATCAAATTGATTTACACGTCCTTTTATCAGCATATCATCAGTAGTTATTTCCATTTTGGAAATAACTACTGATGATATGCTACTTTATTAATTCTCAACAATTATGGAATCCAGTTGATTCATCCTAAATTCTTCTACCACATCCATAAAGGCCTTATTATGTATTGGATTTTCAGTCATACCAAACAAATGGCTCGTGCAATCACAGTCGGAGCAGCCAAATTTTGGCACGTCCCACTCGGAAATGGCACGCACCGCATCAGCTAAAGCACATTCGACGCTCACATCTACATCATCAGGGTCTGGCATGCTCGGCATGGATGGGTATGGTTCGTGAGTAAGGCTCCAGCTTTCAAGGGGTAGTCCGCTCGTACGAATAGGCACGCCGGCAATCATTTCGCAATGGCCGCGGAAGTAATCGAGGTGCCAATGCATTTTCTTGCGTTTTCTCTTATGGCGCTCAATGCGTTTCGTAAGGTTCGCCTTGGCGGAGCCGACATACATGTAATAACCTGCATTAAAATGCATCATGCCCTTAGATCCGATTTCAAGATCTAGCTCATGGTCAAGGTGCATCACCATGATGTATACGCCGCTGTCGTGCGCTTCGCTGTCGAGAACATAGCTCGGATAGGTACAAGCGCGTGTCACGGTAGGCATTGTGAAAGTCTCATCCCACGCTACAGCAACGGCTTTCCAGTCAAGATATGGGGCCACTTCTTTAAAGGTCGTGGCAAATTCTAAATCCGTATGGTAGTCCGGCAAGAACCATTGAGCTTGGTCCCATTGTACAAGGAATAATACGCCCGTATGGTAGCCTTCATTTTGCAGTTCCCGTAAGTGCAATAAATGCTTGCGTCCCCGTTCTGTGATAGCATCGGGGAACATGGCACCGGTCTTGGAGAACAAGGTACAGGACTTAACCTCTAATAGGAATTCTTCACCATCATCGTTAGTGAGGAGTAAATCAAAGCGTGATGTCGCCCCATGTAGTTTTACCGTATATTCACGCCGTGCAACGCGCCATTGTTCCCAGCCAGGAATGAGTTTGTTTTCAATCAAATGCTCTGCTACATCATTGCTATAATTCGTATCGAGCATGATAACAACGCCATCACGTTCAATGCCTACAACGCGATACTTCGTCTTCGCATCAGGCTTATCATGAGGCACGATGTACATCGTAACACCTGTAAATAACAGTTCCCACATACGACCTGGATTTGGTAAATGAGCAAGTACGCTTTCACCATTAAGATCCAAGGTCACCACAAAACGATTGGGACGACCTGTATAAGTTGCTTTCAAAATTGTATCGTATAGAACCTTCATCGTTCCTCCTACATCAAGATAATTCTAGGTTCATTATACAACAAAATGGGCCACTCCGAAGAGTGGCCCGCTGGGAGGCGTCATATGACAGGTTCCGAGGCTATCATATGACCAGGGATAAGATATTCATCGCATAACAGCGATAGTTATGCTAGGCACAGACAGGATAGAGTCATCTATGCATTAGCGATATGTTGTTTTATTGCAAATCTTTACTTTGCGTAGATACTTCACTGGCAGAGGTAAAGCTTGCCAATGGAGCGTCGCCAGAGCCTAAGATTACCTTGTTCGCTACTAGCGCATTAGCTGCCGTTTTAGCTTGCTCCAAAGTAAGGCCAGTGCGAGGTCCACTAATTGTGATCGATGCGCTTTTACCATCGACTGTAGCAAATTTAAGATATACCACACGTTTATCAGCCATGTTGGGCACTCCTTTCTAATTCATATACATAAGGATGGGAATGATCGCGATAGGTCCACAGGGTTTGGATTACTACGAACCTTCACGCAGCCATTATGTGCTAACTATTATGAGTGAAAGCATATTAATGACCAAGGGATACTTCGTTGACGCGTATTACGTCAGCAATGGTGTTCTCATAGAGACCAGCCAATGCGGTACCGACGATTTTGACCGCATCATCAGTAGCTTCTTCAGCGACGCGTGTGAAAGTGACGTCTTTGTACTTCGGTTTTTCTTCCGTACCGATATTAAAACGTAACACTAACTTTGTGCGTTTTAGTTCAGCCATCTGATCACCTCCTTTCACCTATATACATTCCAAAAAGAGGCTCGTGACAAGCAAATTCGTTTCAAAAAGAGGAATAATATTTTTCCCCATGAAAAAACGACCCCAAATCAAGGTTTAGGGCCGTACTTTTGTATTTAGTTTCACGTGAAACAGGGTCAAAAATTTTTGCTTTTTTGTAGCTTGGGACACATTATTTTATTGTAAAATGAATTATACTAGTATATGTAATTTGAAATGATGATAACAATCATTTCATAACGATCTCTTACTAGCTCTCTAGAACATGTATCGTTTGGACGTACATCATCGTCGAAACGCATCATCTCTAGCATGTGCTAATAGAGACTTTCACAGTGAAAATATATGATAGAATATAAGTAGTTCATTACAATTTAGAGGGGATTACAATGGCTCAAATTGCAGGAAATTTACAACGAATTAAAAACGGCCAACGCCGTTATGCTATTACACCGCGCATTCCAGCGGGTTTTATTCAACCAGATCAATTGCAAAAATACATTGATGTGGCGAACAAATTTGGCGCTGTTCTTAAACTAACCGGCAGCCAACGCATTATGATTACGAATTTGAAAGCTGAGGACGTAGACGCAGCGTGGGACATGCTCGGCATGGAGCCGGCGTACATGGTGTCCAACCGCGTGCGCAGCGTCAAGATTTGCCCTGGCACAACGTTCTGTAAACGGGCTAAACAAGACAGCGTGCATCTTGGCATGCAATTGGAACGCAAATATTTGTCCCAAGAAATGCCTAGCAAGATGAAAATCGGCGTGTCCGGCTGCATTAATTCTTGTACTGAAAGCCGCATGAAGGACGTTGGCGTTATCGGTTCTGTTGAGGGCTGGAGCGTCTACGCTGGCGGCAGCGGCGGTGCGCATCCACGCATTGGCGACCTCATTGCAGAGGTAACAACAGAAAAAGAAGTCCTTGCACTTGTGGACCGCATCATCGAATATTACAAAGCAAATGCACAAATCGAACGAATGGGTGAATTCATCGACCGCATCGGCTTAGATGCTTTCAAAGAAGCTGTACTAGGCGACCTTGAAGGGGCTCCTACAGAAGTAAAAGCAGCAGAACCTATTGTTAACTTGCCAGGTCACGGCAATGATCCAGAGGTTGAGACGCCACGCCTTGAACCAGGTCAACCAATTACACCGGATACAATCATCCGCGATATCGTAGACATCTATCCAAATACAGTACCTGTACTACAAAGCATCGGCATGGGTTGCCTCGGTTGTCCATCCTCTACGATGGAACCACTATGGCAAGCCGCTGAAATCCACGGCGTCAACGTGTACGATTTACTTAACAAACTAGAAACTGCCCGCAAAGGTGCATAATTAATATAAAGGAGTTTCACATGTCCGCATTTTTAGGCCACATTCACTACTGGTTATACCGCAAAATCCAATTGCTCGTAGAGCGTGAAAACTTAATTCTTGAAAAAACGACAAAGGTCGTAGACGACCTTGCTGAGGAATTACATTCCATCTCCGTAGATACATACGGCGAACCAATTAACCCTAGCATTCCGTTGGAAAACATTATCGACCACAACAACATTCACGGTTGGCTCTCCAACCAAATCAACATAGCATCCGTCCGCGAAGCGGCTTTCATCAAAGACATGCTCGATACAAATGCTGATGAAAATGCTATTCACGTAGTAACCGCTATTCTCGATGCCTTTGCTGTACAAGGTCAAGCATGCGGCGTTGTGGCCCAAGATAGCCTCGAAGAACATACGGCGCCAGCCATCTACAATGCCCTTCAAAACTTCTATGTAAACGGCATGCCTTGCGACGGCGGCGACCAAATCGTTGAGGACAGCGCTGACCGTTTCACATGGGTCGGCGACCATCGCTTACAAGCTGGCTACTGGCGCACTGCAGGTGTTGATCCTAAATTCATGATGCTCGCATACCAAACATGGTTCGAGGCCTTTGTGAAAGCTATCGATCCTGAATTCGAGCTTATCACCACCGAAGACAATGGCACACGATTATATACAATCGCAAAAAAATAAATACCATTTCGTTCGCTAAAACGGATGAAAACCAGACGAAAAACGACTGAAAATGGGCGAAAACGTGCAAAAAACGAACGAAAGCGCGGGCGTAAAATTTTACACTCGCGTTTTTTATTTCTAATGATCCAATATATGTGCCTAAAAAAATTAGAACAGGCGTGTTCTATTTCTAGGCACCTAATATATGCGTCTAAAAAATTAAAACAGGCGTGTTCTATTTTTAGGGACCTAGTATATGTATCTCAAAAAATAGAACAGGCGTGTTCTATTTCTGGAGATCTAGTATATGTGTCTAAAAAATAGTACAGGCCTGTTCTATTTCCAGGCACCTAATATATGCGTCTAAAAAAATAGAACAGGCGTGTTCTAATTCCGGGGATCTAGTATATGTGTCTAAAAAATAGAACAGGCGTGTTCTATTTCTAAGGACCTAGTATATGTGTCTTAAAAATAGTACAGGCCTGTTCTAATTTAAAATTCCTTATAAAAGTGTAGCTATAGACACAGAATTGATAAGAAATATCAGTTATAATAGAACCATAAGATAAATCATTACTCACATACTTTCAAATATAGGAGGTGCAGCATCATGGCAGGCACAGTAAAAAAAGAATTAGGTTTATTATTCCAAGGTCCTAATTATGTGATCGTAAAAAAAGGCGGTAAAGCAGGCGAAAAGGTAGAAAAACATAATCATCCTGAAGCCAATGTTATCTTTACTGTTGTTAAGGGCACAGTTCAAGTATTCCTTAACGAAACAGAGGAACATGTACTCGTACCAGGTGAAGTTCTCGAATTTAATGGCGATAACTACATTCAAGCAACACTTGTTGAAGATAGCGAATTCATCGTAAACCTCGTTCATAAACCTGAATAAGATTATATAGATATGACCTCCTCCTCTCCTTAGTGTCTATATATAAAAAACACCTATAAGTGGTAAGTTATATAAAACAGTAACTATTACCATATATAGGTGTTTTTTTACATTCTTAGTCCTAATATCTTAATTTCATAACTGTATTTCTATAGAATATATTATTATCGCTTGCAGTTGCTTTCATAAGAGAATATACTAATTATGTAAGAGAGAAAGAAGGATTTACATGACACGCGAAGATTTAGAAACCTATATTCACAATCAATTTGAGGATACTACCACCAATACGCCTTGGACACAGTTCCCGCATTACAAGGTGTACCGCCATCAAAGTAATCATAAATGGTTCGCCCTAGTCATGAATATTACTACCGATAAATTAGGATGGTCAAACATTCGGCCTATCGATGTGTTAAACATCAAATGCGAGCCCACCATGATTGGTGCCTTTCGTAAGGAGCCAGGCATATACGCAGCCTATCATATGAATAAGGCCAATTGGCTAACCGTTTCTTTGGATGGCTCTGTGCCTACTGAAAGAATAAAAATGCTCCTCGACATGAGTTATCGATTGACTAAATAAAATACTAAATTCTTTATCTGCCCATTTAGCACATAAAATAAAACGAGCCTAGATTCATTCTAAGCTCGTTTTTTTGCTTTCACGTATTGTATTGTTTAATATTTATGAAATAACTTTCACCTATACTCGTAACATCATAGATGCACTTATTAAAAGTACAGTATATACAATAGCAATGATAATAATATGCATTGATGTAGTCTTTAACATTTGGCGGTATAATCCAAGTGAACAAAGTATATAATATAGGGCCAATACAAACGTAATGAGGCCTAAAATAAATTGGACACCAAACGCGATCATACCTGCTCCAGCAAGGCTCAATATAATAACAAGTACCGCACCGAGTAAGGACAATACGGTTATAGGTAAATCAAAGGCCATCGCATACGAAACGGCCATGAACGTATCCTTAAACATAAGATCACGATTACTAGTGGCTTTCACATAAAAATAGACCAATATCAACCAAAGCCCTTTTAGGAAAAACCAGGCAAAAATAAAACCTAAAATCGATACAATCGTATCTAGCATGGTCGCAGGCGTGATAAAAAATATGATACCATTTTCCACCACCGACAAACCAAGCATAATGCCAAACAAACGCAACATAAAAACTAGCGCTTGATCAAACGTACCATTCTCCATAATATACGGAATCCCCTTAGACCGCGGATACCGCATCAAACTCCAACAAACCTGCATAAAAGACATAATTAAACCCTCCTTGTCCCTTTCTCCTCTACAGTCTAAAAAAATAATATCTTATGTATGATTTGAAAATAAAAAGACACACTTCTAAAAACGACTTTGGCCCTGTTCCAAAGGAACAGACCCGGCCGGTGGAGTTTTTAGGAGGGTGTCTTTTTACTTATCGCCAAAGCGACATTAAAATATTATTTTTTTAGACGTTTAATTACTTCATCTGTAATATTTTCAACGTTACTGTTTGCATCAGCTGCGCGGATTGTGTATGGGTCGTCTAGTACAACGTCCATTTTCTTTTCAACGCGAACGGATTCGATAGCGTTGTGAATGTTTTGCATCATTGGTTGTGCAATTTTATTCACTTCGTCGTTTTCTTTTTGTAACAATGGAGCTACGGATTTATTGAATTCTGCTTCTGCTTGAGCTTGATCTTTAATTTTGTCAATTTCTTGCATTTTCTTTTCAATTTGTGGACGGTATTGTGCATCTACTTGTTGCATTTTCATATCGAGTGCACCGTAACCAGGATAGCTATTTACAACTTGACTCATTTGCACTAAACCAATGTTAGCAGCGCTTGCCACAGCAGTGGTAGCGGAGATAGCACCAACGATAGCCAATGTTGTCAATTTTTTAGTTAATTTCATTTGAGATCCTCCTGAACAGTAAAGTTCCATTACACAAACATGTAATGCACTATTTTTACTATATCAAATCTAACTTGCTTTCACAAGTAAAAACCCTCAAAAATCATAGATGAGATATAGCATCTAATAATTAAATTGTATACTATTAAATAATAATAAGGGCCCATGAATTCATCATGAACCCTTATTAAAAATTTACTATCTATTATTGTTCGTCATTAAGATAGATGTATTTATCGGATTTCAATTTGGACACGAGGTCAGGCACCAAGCCGATAAGGCGATCAAAGCTATTGCTGTAAGGATTGCCTTTAATGTTGAATAACTCGATGCGTTCGCCTTTGATCACGAGCACAGCGCTTGGTTCCATGCGAGCGCCGCCGCCACCGCCGCCACATTCATGATTCTTGCCAGATGTGTTATGGTTTGTGCCAGTGCCGAAACCAAATGTTACGTCCACAAATGGAACCAATGTAGTATCGCCGATTTGCACCGCTTCACCTACTACAGTTTCCACCTTAATCATATTTTTGAACTTCTCAAAAAGGACTTCTAAATTTTCTTTTACGTTACTGTTCTCCATCGTAGTACCTCCACTGATGTCAACTATGCGTTAGCGGCTTGTTCCGCTTTCAATCGTTCTAATTCTTTCTTTTCTTTGCGCTTAACCCAAACGACCTTGCCCGTTTCAGCTATGAGTGCACGCATTGGTTGTGAAAGCACGAATCGCGTGCCGTGCCATGCCAACGCGCCTAGAATAATGCGCCCTTTAATGTGGCCGCTACCTTCTAAATGCCAATTCAAATAATCAATCTCGATATGTTCAGCCTGTTCAGGCCAGATACTGTACAACATCGAAGCAAGCATGCCACCCTTAAAAGGATCACCGATGCCGATACGCCCTTCTACAGCGATATCTCGTGGTTTAGAATGGTCATAACACCGCTTAGAAACAAGCAACAATTGACGCCACAATTCCGTATTCGTCACATGTTTCATGAACCAAAAGGTCGGGATTTTCGATTTAAAGCTAGCCACTGGATCATTAGGATCTGGTTTTTGAAAGCGCGATTTTACGCTATCTTTCAAGCCGTCTATTTTCGTAAATACCTTCTCTTTTACGGTGCCATCACTATTGAAAGTAACCTTTTCTACCACTTCATCATCAGGTTTCATCGTCGGGTTATCGCGAATTGAATCATATTGTGCAGCCCGCGCTTCAGCACCCTTATTATCATCCTTAGATGTATCAACACGTTCAACGCGAACCTGTTTACCTTGTGCATCTGATGTTTGCCCTGCACTGCGCGTAGCATCTAGGCTTTCACCAAAAGCACCAGCAGTCGTCGGCTCAGTCGGTTCAGTACCGCCCTGGCCATCACCTTGCATGGCTTTCATCATCGCTTCCGCCTGCGCAGCCATCGGATCATTTTCAAATTCGTCAACAGCCTTCTGATATTCGTCATCAACCCGTTGTTGAATCCATTCGTCGTATTCTTTCACAGGGCCTATTTTCTGCATACCTAATAGATAAAGTTGTTTAAAAAAAGGTTTGCCCTGAAAATATGCGAGATGCAGCGACAATACGCGCCACAGCCATTTGACTGACAGTTCTACGCGGTACGGCGTCCTGCCGTTCCATTCGATGCTATATGTGATTGGCGTTAGTAGGATAATCATGATCAGCGCTACGATGAGAAGCACTACGACGAGTGCCACAATAGCGACTATACTCAACCACATCACCTCCTTAGGTTATGGGATTTGTGAAAGTATACTCTAATTTTCAATGCCCTTGCGAGCCATTACACCTTGCATGTAATAATGCTTAACTTCCTTCATTTCCGTCACAAGATCGGCCACATCAAGAAGTTCTTGCGGTGCCCCGCGCCCTGTAAATACCACTTCGGTTTCCGGATTGCGAGCCTCTAATAGAGCCTCCGTTTTTTTCCAATCAATGAGTTCAAAGAACAAAGCCATGTTATATTCGTCGAGAACCACTAAATCATAGTCGCCGCTAGATACAGCCTCTAACGCGCGTTCATAGCCCTTTTCAATAAGCGCTACATAATCCTTAGGCGGATTTCCCGATTCAAATACAACCACCTCATCACCCCATTTGGCGAGCTCATCCTTGCTCTTCATGCCTTCCTTGATGATAAAAAACGGTTTACCTACAGTTTCTAATGTAATATTTTTGAGGGTCGGTAAAATATTATGTTCACTATACACTTTAGACTTCATGAACTGTAAAAATAGAACCTTTTTGCCAGCGCCTATAGCTCGTATAGCGAGGCCGATAGCAGCCGTCGTTTTACCCTTGCCTTCGCCGGTATAAACTTGTACATAGGCCTTCATAGATATACCTCCGTTCATATACCATAATTGTACAATATTTATAGACGAAAAGGAATAGATATCCTTATTATGCAATATAATACATAAAAATCTGTTCCTTATTACAATTACATACATAAACATAAGGGATGAGGGACCCGAAAAAACTCCACCGGCCGGGTCTGACTCTGGCCTACGGCCTTCGCAGGGCCAAAGTCGTTTTTTCAGGACCCTCAACCCTTTTTATTAGTATACAAATCATATATGAGGAACAGATTTATTACCTGCCTTAATTCACAAAAAGGATATCTATTCCATCCCTTATACAGTAATCGTAGCAATTATGGTATATGAATTACTACCAACCCAGCCGTTTGGGAAGAGATGTAATGAATACTTGTTAGATAGATTCCTTATAATGTGTCTTAAAAAATAGAACAGGCCTGTTCTATTTTTTAAGACACATATACTAGGTCCCCAGAATTAGTACACGCCTGTTCTATTTTTTAGGGCACATATATTAGGTAGTCAGAATTAGAACACTCATGTTCTAATTTTTTATAAGGCATATATAAGCCAATCTCGTACACTTCTTTATCCTAAATTATACAATGGTATTTTATGCCAATTAGTCAACTAAATTTAGATAGAAAAAGATAGACCCCTCCGGAAAATGATTTCGGGCTCCGCGTAAGCGCAGTAGCTTCCCCACTCCCGCCAGTTTAGTAATTAATAATACGCCAAAAGGGATACCCCCTGTTCGAAAACGACTTCGGGCTCTCCCTTATGCTAAGTTGTACAATGGTATTTTATGCCAATTAGTCAACTAAATTTAGATAGAAAAAAGATAGACCCCTCCGGAAAATGATTTCGGGCTCCGCGTAAGCGCAGTAGCGTATCATTTTCTGGAGGGGTCTATCGATTCTATGTAGTTTTAATTACTAATTGGCAAAAATACCATTGGATCAACCGCGGACCCATTAATCCGTACTTCGTAGTGTACGTGTGCGCCAGTACTTTTACCAGTACTACCCATAAGGGCGATGACTTGGCCTTGTTTTACAGTCATGCCCGGTGTAACGAGAACGGCGCTATTGTGGCCATAGCGAGTCACAAATCCGTTGCCGTGATCGATTTCTACGAGGTTACCATAACCGCCTTCGGTATAGCCCGCAAATGTTACGGTACCCGCTGCGGTAGCAACGATAGGTGTGCCGTAATCATCGGCGATATCGACACCTTCATGGAATGCGCTAGCAGCGCCAGTCACAGGATCGACACGGCTGCCATAAGGGGATGTAATAACGCCCTTACTTGGCCAGATGCTTGGTGTTGTACTATTCGTATATCCACCAGAACCTGTGGTGTAGTTCAATTGTTGCAATGCAGCAATGTCTTGAGCCCCACCGTCACGCAAGATGTTGCGCATCGTGTAGAAGCTAACTAATAATTTTTGTGCATCCTTATCTAATTTAGATAGTCTTGCTGAAAGTTGCGCCGCACTTAGCGTGGGACTAGTCTCATCGCTAGCGGCTTCCTGCTTTGGGTCAGAACCATCGCTACCACCTTGAGATGGCGTGCCAGACTCAGCACCCTTCAACATTTGTTTGTTTTCTTCACTAATTTGATTCAAGTTTTGGATTTTTTTATCCAATACTTCTGTTTTTTGTTGTAACAGTTTTAATTGTTCTGTTTGCAATTGTGTTTGTTGACGCAATTGAACGATTTCTGCTTGTCGTGCAATGCCCCAAATGGATAAAACAAGTGCTGCTACAAATAAGACAATAGCTACTACAGCTACGATCTTCGCTTGTTTATGACTCAATGTTATGGTGCAATTTTCACCATTCTGAGACACTACAGAACTCAAAATACTTGGTACTTTCAAAATGCCTTCCTTACTTTTAATCATTCCTCAATCCATCATGCATGTGCATCCTATACGAACACATCAAATCGATTTGCCTATTGAGAATGAATAACGCTCGCTAACGCTTCCTCATTCGTACGTTCCCCAAGCGCTTCGTTTAAACTTTCCAATTCCTCTTGTGAAAGATTAACGAGACTTTTACCCTTCACAATCGGTTTACTGAAAATACGAGAGTCATTTCGGCCATAGATACTGGAAATGCAAACCCCATTATTATTGCCGTCAAGCAATGTAAGGGCAAAGGACAAATCATTGCCGATGTTATCAAATGCATTATACTTCTTAAAGCCGATTTTTTGCAATGTATTGCCTTGGATATTGCGAATTTGAGTTTGTTCCTCAATCATATCCTGCAATCCCTTTGCGGCCTCGCGAATTTCAGTGATTTCTACTGAAAGTTTACGTTCTAGGCTAGCCCCATTTTCACCTTGCATGAAGAAATTGAACTTCTTCGTTAAGCTCCCCAATCTAATGTGAAGGATGATGCAATATACCAATAAAATAACGGCTAATGCGCATCCTAATACACCGATATAGGGTTGTATAGATTCTAACATTCAAAACCCTTTCTATCTAATTCGTCCATAAACGGACTAATAGCACGTTCTAGTATACCATGTAATGACGCAATAAGTACACCATAATTCACAATAGGCGTACCTTGCACAACGGCACAATCAATACGCCGTAACACCTCACGACGCGTCAACATACAAGCCCCGCAATGGATGATAAGATCATAACTGCTCACATCCTTAGGGAACGCGCCACCGCTGGTAAATTCAAGCTGTAGATCCGTATGCCCCTTCTTTTTGAGCCACATCGGAATTTTAACGGTTCCAATATCATCGCATTGGCGACGATGTGTGCAGCCCTCACTGATGAGCACACGCGCACCTGGTTTCAAGTTGTTAAGGGCTTTCACCCCCGTTACTAAATCCTGCAATTTTCCCTTGAACCGAGCCATTAAGATGGAAAATGATGTTAATGGAATATCCGCAGGCGTCAACGCATTCACCGCTTCAAAGGCTTGCGAATCGGTGATAACGAGTTTTGGTTTTTGTGAAAGCTTATTGAGCATGGTCGGTAGCTCTTCTGTTTGGCACACCAAGGCAAGGCCTTTATGGTCCAAAATCTCACGAATTGTCTGAACCTGAGGCAAGATTAGACGACCCTTTGGCGCCGCCGAATCAATAGGACATACCAAGATAATAGTATCCCCTGGATCAACTAACCCTTGTAATAGAGATTGTTCGCCTTCTACATCGAGCGGTGTTAACCCTCCTAGCAAATCGAGCAATACAAGACGATCTCGATTCGATGTAAAATCCGTAGAGCCTACGACAGTGGCAATAGCTGACAAATCGGGATATGTATCTACATAATTTAGGTTAGTATCATTACCATTGCTATCATTATCATGAGTGCTTTCACTATCAGAAGCGTTAATTTCATTGATGAATAATGCGATAGGCACATTGTTTTGTTTCAACTTATTAAGCCACATCATATCATCAGCAGTGGGCGCTTCATCATTACGCAACACATAGACAGCGAGATTGATTTTTTTGATAATTTCTTCGGATTTTTCAATGCGAAGAGCGCCCAGTTCCGATGTATCGTCAATTCCCGCCGTATCGGTAATGACCACAGGGCCTAGAGGCAATATTTCCATAGATTTGCTAACGGGATCGGTCGTAGTACCTGCCACTTCAGACACAAGGGATACTGGTTGATCCGTTAGCATATTAATTAAGGTCGACTTACCCGCATTACAACGGCCAAAAAAGCCGATATGTACGCGATTCGACTTTGGTGTTTGTTCCATTATACGCGAAACTCCATTGTTTCTTCATGTTCTGTGCTCTCCTGAGCATCCATATATGCAATAAGACGTTCTAATTCAGTTTCAGAGCTAAAGGCAATTTCAATTTTACCTTGTACCTTCTTACCGGCTCTAAATTTAATAGATACTGGAGAACCTAGGCTCAATTTTAAACGATCTACCAATGCGCGAACCTCAGCTGTATCATGTGGCTCTGTAGCGTCTTTAGACTTAGTCTTTTTAGACATCATGGCTTTCACGAGCTGTTCTGCTTGGCGGGCACTTAATTCGCCCTCTTTAATGCGCTCTGCGGCTTCTACTTGTTGCGCTGCACTACGTAGAGCCAACAAAGGTCGAGCTTGACCAACAGTTAAATCGCCTTCAATTAAATCCTTTTGAACAGATGCGGCTAATTTCAAAAGTCGCATCATATTGGCAATATATGAACGGCTACGTCCAAGGCGTGCAGAAATCATCTCCTGAGTTTGCTTATACGTATTCATCAAACCTTGATACGCCAAAGCTTCTTCAATAGGATCCAAGCCTTCACGTTGGAGATTTTCTACCAAAGCGACTTCTGTCATTTCCTCTGTATTATAATTTTTTACAACTACAGGTACTGTTTCTAGGCCCACCATCAATGCCGCGCGATAGCGGCGCTCACCGGCTACGATTTGGTATTTATCCTTTTGCTTGCGAACGACGATTGGTTGAAAGATACCTAGATTCTTAATGGACTCAGCCAAAGTAGCTAAACTTTGTTCATCAAAATTCTTACGTGGTTGATCTTCATTAGGAATTACATCCCCTATAGGCAACTCGTGAACTTCACGCTCAGGTAAAGCCGTCTCTATAGACTGCTCTCCCATCATTGTTGCTAATGTTTTTCGTTCCTTTTTCTGTTTCATCGCCATAATTAACCCCAATCTATTAGTACTTTCACACCGCATATATAAAATGCAGCACAAACCAATATACAGTTTGTGCTTACATTACATAATCATATTTATTTAGTCTATTCTATACCAATTATTTCGTTTTCTTAGAATCTCGAATAACCTCTTTAGCTAATTTAGTGTAAACAGCTGCACCCTTTGATTTTGGATCATATACAATAATCGGTTCCCCATAACTTGGTGCTTCACTGAGGCGAACATTTCGAGGAATAATTGTTTTATACACCTTAGTACCAAAGAACGATTTTACCTCATCTGCCACTTGGACAGACAAATTAGTACGTCCATCAAACATAGTGAGTAACACACCCTCAATTACAAGGTCTTTATTAGATGTTTGTTGCACGATTGTAATCGTCTTAACAAGTTGACTAACACCTTCCAAGGCATAAAATTCAGTTTGAATTGGAATCAAAACACTGTCAGCCGCTGTGAAAGCATTCAATGTTAGCAAACCAAGAGATGGCGGGCAATCAATGATGATAAAATCATACTCATCGCGTACAGAAGCAATGGCTTTTTTCAAAATTGTTTCACGTGAAACAATCCCTACTAATTCTACCTCAGCACCAGCCAATTGAATCGTTGCAGGCGCTACAGAAAGCTTTTTAAGCATTGTAGGTTGAATAACATTAGCAATGTCCTCGCCATCTATCAACACATCGTGAACACATAATTCCAAATCATCTTTTTCAATGCCTAATCCAGAACTAGCATTACCCTGCGGATCCAAGTCTATTAATAACACCTTTTTGCCTGCATCAGCTAAACAAGCACTGAGATTAACAGATGTTGTAGTCTTGCCTACACCGCCTTTTTGATTAGTAATCGCTATTACTTTGCCCACAAAATTCACCTCAACTTTACGTTCAAAAATATTTCATTTCATTATAACATAGGGCACGCAAAAGAAATAGAACTTTATAGGTGTGACCATCATTTTTGAAATAAAATCTAAAAGCAAATAAGAATGTTTCACGTGAAACATTCCAAAAACATATGTTCACTAACACGATATACCAACTTATAAATTTATTTGATTATGTATCATCACTAAATAGATTTACACCATTAGATATAAAACAATTACATATAACTTTTTTCTATGGACGCACCTCAATAAATTATATGAAGCTATAGCCTTTACAGTATATATAGATATATTTATACTTATAAAAGACAGTATTTTAATAGGTTTAACATTTTAACCATACAATCTATTTTATTTTTAAAGGAGGCGTTTCACATGCCCATTTATAACGGAATGCTTCCCGTCATCAACAAGGATGAAGTAAAGCGATATGCAGGACTTCGTCATGCCGAAGATTTTCCAGAAAAATTCGTTGACGAAGCTTGTAAAGAAATCCAATTATTAGCGACGCCAAAAGGTGTCTACCAAGAATATGATTACGATGCGGAAAATAAAGTTATTTTAAGTAATCCGCCACTCAAAATTGAAGGATCCATCATTGAAAAACACCTTGAAAAATCTACAAAGGTGTATGTACTAGGTGTTACGGTCGGCGAAGACGTTGAAAGACGTAGCGAACAGCTATTCAAACAAGGCAACTACACAGTAGGTCTATTACTAGATGCAGCTGCAACAACTGCAGTTGAACAAGTGGCTGACCAAGTTAACGAGGTAATCAATAACATTGCTAAGAAACAAGGTTATGCACCTACATGGCGTTTTAGCCCAGGCTATGGCAACTGGCCTTTAGAAATTCAACCACAACTTGGCAAAATCATCAAAACCGAACAAATCGGACTACAAGTTACAGAAAACTTCTTATTATTTCCAAGAAAATCCGTAACAGCTATTATCGGTTTAATGCCAGGAGATCAATGCTTGACAACAAAACGCGGTTGTAGCTCTTGCTCACAAAAAGATTGCCAATCAAGAAAACTTCCAGAAAAAGCAGCAGCTACAAAACCAGAAACAAGCAAAACAACAGCCGAAACATCTGGTATAGCTATGAAAGCACAACCAACAGAATAAAATTTTAACACACGATGTTTCACGTGAAACATTACCTTGTACATCTGTACCATTGTACCCATTCTGTACCATTGTACCCATGTGCAATCAAAAATGTTTCACGTGAAACAATTCATTTATAGTATTAGTAATTGAAATGTAGGTCACCAAGGTTCTGAGCCCGACTTTGCTAGGTCGAGGCCCTTGGCCGACGACCGTTAAGGCGGTGGAGGGCGAATGTCCTTGGTGACCTACATTTCAATATATAAAGGATGATTCACATGTACATTTTTGACGGCGCTATGGGTACAATGCTCCAAGCAGCAGGCCTAGAAGAGGGTTATTGCCCAGAATTATTTAACGTGGAACGACCAGAAGTGGTAAAAAATATCCACGCACAATATTTACAACATGGTAGTGATGTAATTACTACTAATACATTTGGCGCATGCGGCCTAAAATTAGAAGATTACGATTTACAAGATCGTGTAAAAGAAATAAATATAGCAGCTGTAAAGGTTGCCAAAGAAGCAATTTCAGAGTTCAAGCCATCCGCTCGTGTAGCCGGTTCTATGGGCCCTACAGGACGGTTTTTACAACCATTGGGTAATATGAGCTTTGATTCTATTTATGATACATATAGAGAACAAGCAGAGGCTTTGATTAAAGGCGGCGTTGATTTCATCATTATCGAAACAATTATCGACGTACAAGAAATGCGTGCCGCTCTATTAGCATCTTTGGATGCTCGTGAAGCAGCAGGTAAGACTAAAGAAGATGTACAAATTATCTGTCAATTTTCTTTCAGTGAAGACGGTCGTACCATCACTGGTACACCTCCAGAGGTTGCCACAACTATCGTAGAGGCAATGGGAGCCGATATCATCGGTATTAACTGTTCTCTTGGACCTGAACAAATCACACCGCTTATTGAAAAAATCGCTAGTGTTACTAATTTACCAATCAGCTGCCAACCAAATGCCGGTATGCCACAACTCATTAACAAGCAAACGGTATTTCCGCTTTCAGCAGAAGACATGGGCCCATTGATGATTCCAATTGTTGATGCTGGTGCAAGTTATGTAGGTGGCTGCTGTGGTACAACACCAGCGCATATTCAATCAATTTCTGACGCTGTGAAAGCACATACGCCTAAAGAACGTGCTCATATTGAACCAAAAACGGTGATTACAAGTCGTACAAAATTGCTTGAATTAGGTCATAATGTTAAACCGTTGATTATTGGTGAACGCATTAACCCAACAGGTCGTAAGGTGCTCGCTCAAGAACTACGGGACGGTTCTTTCATTCGTGTAAAACGCGACGCCTTAGACCAAGTAGAAGCAGGTGCAGATATCCTCGATGTAAATATGGGGGTAGCCGGTATGGATCAAACACCTTTGATGGAAAAAGCCATCTTCGAATTATCCATGCTTGTAGAAACACCTTTATCCATCGATACATTGGATCCTAAAGCCATGGAGGTTGCCCTTAAAAACTATCCAGGTCGCGCGCTTATCAACTCTGTAAATGGAGAAGAAGAGTCCATCACACACGTTATGCCATTGGCTAAACGCTATGGCGCTGCATTACTTTGCTTGCCAATCTGCAGTGGCGATTTGCCTGAAAAGGCTGAGGATCGCGTTGCTTTGGCTGAAAGCATCGTAAATCGCGCATATAGCTATGGTTTACAACCGCACGACCTCTTGCTTGACCCATTGGTATTAACACTTGCCAGCGGCGAAGATAGTGCACGACAAACGCTTAGCACATTGCGTTTATATAAAGAAAAATTCGGTTTCCCAACTGTTATGGGCTTATCCAATATTTCCTTCGGCATGCCACAAAGGCCATATCTAAATGGACAATTCCTAACAATGGCCCTTGCATCCGGTTTGACCACACCAATCATGAATCCGCTCAACTACGCAGCTAAAAAAGCATTTGTATCGAGCACTACATTACTTGGTTGGGACCCAGGTTCTGCAGAATTCATTAAAGAATATGGTTACGAAGACGAAACTACAGCACCAGGCAATGCGGCGCCAAAAGGTCCAGATAAAGCATCCTTTGATAGCAACGACCCATTAGCTAATATCCGCACTTGTGTAGAACAAGGCGAAAAGGAAGCTATCGTAGAACTTGTTAAAAAGGCATTAGCTGACGGCATTGATCCACTAGATATTACGAAAAAAGGGCTTTCAGAAGCCATGAACGTAGTAGGCGACAAATTCGGTTCTGGTAAATTATTCTTGCCACAAGTTATGCTCGCTGCGGAAACGATGCAAGCTGCTTTCAACACTATCAAAGAAATCATTCCAGCCAGCGACAGTTTAGATAAAGGAACCGTTGTTGTAGCCACTGTTAAGGGCGATATTCATGATTTAGGCAAGAATATCGTAGCTGCATTGCTCGAAAACAATGGTTATAAAATCGTCGATCTCGGCAAGGATGTTGACCCTGAGGTCATCGTACAAGCCATTAAGGACAACAAGGCGGCCCTCGTAGGCATTTGTTCCTTGATGACGACCACAATGCCTCAAATCGACAATACCATCGCTGCTATTCGTGCAGCCGGCCTTAAAACGAAGGTCATGGTTGGTGGTGCCGTAGTATCCCAAGATTACGCTGACCAAGCGGGCGCAGATATTTACGCTAAGGACGGCATCGCGGCTGTAAACCACGCGAACGATTTCTTTGAAACTTTGAAATAATGGCTAATCTAGGCATATAATATAGGTAATACTCATGGTGAAAGCCCCAAATCATGCTCACATAATGCATATGAGGCTTTCACCATACATAGAATAGATAAGAGGTATATGATGACATTACGTGAGAAACACCAAAAAGGCCAGTTCACCATCACCGTTGAATTGGACCCACCTAAAAGCAGTTCTGCCCAAAAGGTTTTTGAACAAGCAGCGCGCCTAAAAGGCAAGGTTGATGCCATAAACATTGCGGACAGCCCTATGTCTAAAATGCGCATGAGCCCTATTTCCTTGTCCTATTTATTGCAACATAATGAAGGCATCGAAACAATTTTCCACCTCACATGCCGTGACCGCAACATCATAGGCTTACAATCCGAACTGCTCGGTGCTGCAGCACTCGGTGTTAATAACATTTTGACACTGACAGGCGATAAGCCAGACCATGGCGACCATCCATTCGCACAATCCGTATTTGAAGTGGACTGCATGGGCTTACTTAACATTGCAAAAACATTGAACGCAGGTAAGGACCTTGCTGGTAACGACCTTGAAGAGCCAACGAATTTCTACATCGGTGCTACAGGTAATCCCGGTGCACCAGATTTAGAAATCGAACGTCAAAAACTAGCTGCTAAAATCAAAAATGGTGCCCATTTCGTGCAAACACAACCAATCTATGATTTAGAACAAGCTAAACGCTATATCGACAAAATGTCTGAATTCAATGTACCTATTATGCTTGGTTTGATTCCTCTTAAAAGCTTTAAAATGGCAACATACCTTCATGAAAAAGTACCTGGAATCAACCTTACCCAAGACATTCTAGACCGCGTAGAAAAAGGCGGAAAAGAAGCGGGTACAGAAATCGCCATCGAAACCTTGGAACAAATCAAGAAAATCGCTGCAGGCGTACATATCATGCCGCTTAATGATATAGATACGACTTTGCACATTATTGATCACGTGTAAATCTTAAATAACAGCAAAAGTGCTCCCAACAGCCTCCCAAAAATGACACGCTATCGCGCTAAAGCGGGACCCGAAGTCATTTTTAGGAGGCTATTGGGAGCTTCTTTATTCTATAATTAAGCAAAAACGTGATCAATAATATGCAAATCTTAATAGAACAGGGAGCAAATCAAAATAGATTTGTTCCCTGTTTCTTTATACTGTAAAAAAATAGACCATTCCAAAAACGATTTCGGGCTCCGCGAAGCGCAGTAGCGTATCGTTTTTTGGGATGGTCTATTTTTTATAACGGTTTATCCTTTATTTCTTTTGGTTTACGTGGGTATTGTTTCGGTGTTTTTCCTGTTTTCTTGATGTACACGATAGCTCGTTTATCATCTAGTGTCGGTAAGGTCACGGTTCTTATATCTTCAATGGATGCTTTTAATGTGCTAAGGGCTTTATCAGATTCGCCGACTTCTTCTTCGTAGATGGCACCTTTTAATGCGATAACATAGCCGCCTTGTTTAACGTAGGGCACGGTCCATTCTAATAGGATTGGTAATCTTGCAACGGCACGGCTCGTGGCGATATCAAAGCTTTCACGATAGTCCTGATGACTCAAATCCTCAGCGCGTCCATGCAAGGTCTTGCAGTTCGTCAATTGCAATTCGTCTATAACGGACTCAAGGAAGGTAAGGCGTTTCTTGAGGGAGTCAAACAAGGTCACGTGCAAGGTTCTGTTATAGATGGCCAAGGGAATGCCAGGGAAACCAGCACCGGTTCCGACGTCGATAATGGAGGACCCAGATTTGATAATTTTCGGATCATAACAAGATAGAGAATCAATCATGTGCTTAACCACGACTTCTTTCATATCCGTAATACCGGTGAGGTTAAGATATTTATTTGTTTCAATCATGCGTGCATAGTACACGTAGAAATCTTTTGCTTGCTGCTGTGTGCATGACAATCCAAATGCTGCCATTTGTGAAAGCATATATTCTACAAACTCAGATTCACTAGCGATAGGCACATCATATTTTTCTTTCATCGGTGCTCCTAACTATATGTATGTAATTCAGGTTAAAATTCATTTATTTGCGCTGTACGGTCTATTTAGGTTAATTTACGATAACTTATATATAAAACATATCAAAATATCCATACAAGCGAAATATGAGAGTCATATTTGTATCTATTATACCATATTCTCAATATATTCTCATTTATAACATAGATAAAACTATAAAAAGAGGAGATGCTCATAAAAAACCTATACCAATATGATCTCATAAGCAATATTTTCAATTAACTTAATATTTTTGATAATACAAAATAAGATGTATAGCTGAATTTCAATCATTATCAATTATAATATTTTATTGAGAAATTGCTCCATCTTTTTAATCTACTCATTTCTAATTCTATACAATCATCCAAATCTAACTATCAAATATAATTCTTCATATTTTAACACTTACCAAATACTATACTCCAATTTTTATCTCCTATATGAAATTCTCTTCATCTTATCTTATAATTTGTCTTTTCTGTGTGTACATCTTATGTATATCTAGAATATACATAATTTTACTTTTACATATATCATAGTTATAAATATTCATATATTTATGCAAAAATTTATTTGTTATCTATATAAGACTAATACTTGTAAAAATATATATCAAGGTATATACTTTTATTAACAAGGAGGTGATGTGTATGACCACAGCAAAGCTATTTGAAAATGGCCGTAGCCAGGCTGTACGATTACCAAAAGAGTATCGGTTTAATGGTGATGAAGTAATCATCAACAAAGTAGGCAATATAGTCTTACTAATGCCAAAAGATGATGAATGGGCAGGTTTTGTAGCAGGCTTATCATTATTTACAGATGATTTTATGTGTAACGGACGGGAAGAAATCGATCATCAGGAGCGTGAAACTTTATGAAGTATATGTTAGATACGAATATTTGTATTTATGCTATCAAACAAGAGCCAGAAGTTGTACTACAAAAGATTTTAAAACATCATCCATCAGACATATGTATTTCATCAATTACTTATGCCGAATTAATGCATGGTGTTGAAAAAAGCCAAGCCAAAGATAAAAATAGGCTAGCACTAACGCTTTTATTATCGCCTATAGAGATTGTCGATTTCGACAGCCATGCTGCTGAAGAATACGGAAAAATAAAAGCTGATTTACAATCACAAGGAAAAATTATTGGTCCTATGGATTTACTCATAGCTAGCCATGCTAAATCGAAAGGTCTAACTATTGTAACTAACAATACAAAAGAATTCAAAAGAGTTAATCATTTAAATGTAGAAGATTGGTCTAAACCATTAAGCTAATACAACCTAAACCAATACAAAAAAGCTAGTTAATCAAACGATTAGCTAGCTTTTTCTATGTAATCACATATTCTATTTGTTCCTATTGTATTGTTCTAGTTGAATCAACAGTACAGATACATCCGCCGGGGATACGCCAGAGATACGGCTGGCTTGGCCGATGGAGTGAGGGCGAATTTTGTTGAGCTTTTGTTGCGCTTCAAGGGAAATACCTTTAATTTCTGTATAATCCCATTCTTTTGGAAGAATTTTTTCTTCTAGTTTACGAACCTTCTCAACTTGTTCCATTTGCTTCTTGATGTAACCTTCGTAGGTAATGGCAATATCCATAGCTTCTTCTACGTCAGGTGTAAAGCGTTTCAAACCGAATGCATCAGCGACGGTAGCATAGGAGAGTTCGTTACGTTTTACCAAATCATATGCGTGGATGCCTGTTTTGATAGGGGCTGTCCCCAAGCTTTCAAGCAAGGCTTGCGTTTCCTTAGACGGATTGACAGGTGTGTTGCGCAACAATTCCATACCTTCTTCGATGGCCGCTTTTTTAGCTGTAAATTTAGCCCAACGATCGTCTTTCACAAGGCCGATTTCACGACCTTTTTCGGTAAGGCGCATGTCCGCATTGTCTTGACGAAGCAATAGACGGTATTCACTACGACTCGTCATCATACGGTACGGTTCATTTGTACCTTTTGTTACGAGATCATCGATGAGAACGCCAATGTATGCTTCGGAGCGAGCAAGTATGAAGGGTTCCTTACCTTCGAGCCACAACGCTGCGTTAATACCAGCCATGAGGCCTTGTGCAGCGGCTTCTTCATAGCCAGATGTACCATTAGCTTGACCGGCAGAGTAGAGGCCTTCAATATGTTTCACTTGAAGGGCTGGCGTCAATTGTGTTGGGTTCAAGCAATCGTATTCAATAGCATAGGCAGGACGCATGATTTCGACGTTTTCAAGACCAGGAATGGTGCGAAGAAATGCGTATTGTACGTCCATAGGAAGGGATGTACTCATGCCTTGTACATACATTTCATTTGTGCCCGTTCCTTCTGGTTCTACAAATAATTGATGGCGTTCTTTATCGGCAAAGCGCACCACCTTATCTTCGATGGAAGGGCAGTAGCGCGGGCCAACACCTTCAATTTTACCGCTGTACATAGGAGCACGATGAATATTGCTTTTAATAATCTCATGCGTTTCCTTATTCGTATACGTCAACCAGCACACATCTTCGTTGCGATTGATCCATTCGTCCATAAAGGAAAAGGCATGATGATGTGCATCACCTTCTTGAACGGCCATATTTTCAATATTAAGCGTCCGTTTATCTACGCGGGCTGGCGTGCCAGTCTTAAAGCGCATCAATTCAACGCCATTATCTAGTAGGGATTGAGAAAAATGTTCCGCTACCCGTTGCCCATTTGGGCCACCTACATAGTCGATATCGCCGATGAGGATTTTACCTTTCAAATAGGTCCCTGTACAAAGAATGACAGCCTTAGCGCCATAGAATTCGCCAAGCTCAGTAACTATGCCCGTTACCTTGCCATCCTCAACCTTGAGCTCCGTAACCATGATTTGCTTAACATTGAGATTATCAGTATTTTCCAAGGTATGTTTCATCAAATGCTGGTATTTAATTTTATCCGATTGGCAACGCAAGGAATGCACGGCAGGGCCTTTACCCATGTTGAGCATACGCATTTGAATGGCCGTAGCATCCGCATTGATACCCATTTGACCGCCCAACGCATCGAGCTCATACACAAGATGGCTTTTACCAGGACCGCCAACGGCAGGGTTGCACGGCATAAGTGCAATATTATCCAAACTGATGGTCGCCATCAACGTGCGATGACCCATGCGGGCACAGGCGAGGGCCGCCTCACAACCAGCATGACCGCCACCGATGACGATGACATCATAATTATCTACAGTATACATATCTATTGAATTCCTTATATTTATTACTTATTTTGAAATGTATATGGAATGATAACTTCCAAAAAACTCCACCGGCCGGGTCTGACTTCGGCCTACGGCCTTCGCAGGGCCAAAGTCGTTTTTTGAAAGCCATCATTCCATATCTACATTACTTACCGAGACAAAATCTACTAAATAATTCATCTATCATACTTTCACGAATAGTATCGCCCGTGATGTCGCCTAGTAGTTCCCAGGCGCTGCGCAAATCGGTCGCTACAAAGTCCACAGGCATGCCCATGTCGATGGAGGAGAGGGCTTGTTCTACTTGAGCCTTTGCTTGTTCCATGAGGCTGATATGGCGCACGTTACTAATCATGGCGCTGTTGTCTTGTTTTACACGACCGCCATAGACAAGTTCTTGCACCCATTTGGAGAGAACTGCAGAGCCTTCGCCGTCTTTGGCACTAATGCGTTCGATAGCTGTAAAATTACCGTGTTCTTCAATATTTTCGTCTGTAACGACTTGTGCCACATCGGACTTATTGAGGAGTACGATGGTATTCAAACCGCTAACAGAGGTCAAAATTTCGATTTCTTCAGGGGTTAATGGAGTAGACCCATCGATAACGCAGAGCACGATGTCTGATTTGTTAATATAATCGCGAGCACGCTCCACGCCGAGGGCTTCCACCGTATCTTGTGTATCTCGAATACCTGCCGTATCGATGAGGCGCAGAGAAATGCCTTCTACGGTCATATATTCTTCAATACTATCTCGCGTCGTCCCTGGAATATCCGTTACAATAGCGCGGTTTTCGCGCAAGAGAGCGTTCATAAGGCTCGATTTACCTGCATTTGGGCGGCCTACAATAACCGTCGTAATACCGTCGCGAATGAGACGACCTGTATTCGCTGTGGACAACAAATCGTCCATAGCTTTCAAAATAGGTTCTAGCTGCTCGCGAACCTCTTGGCTCGTTACATCCTCGATATCCTCTTCTGGATAGTCGATAGTTACCTCTAAATGAGCAATCATAGCGATGAGCTGTTCACGCACATCTTTTACAAAGGACGAAACTGTGCCGTCCAGCTGCGATACAGCGAGAGAAAGGGAGTCCTCTGTTTTTGCTTCAATAATATCAATGATCGCCTCCGCTTGGGTGAGGTCGATACGTCCGTTCATAAAGGCACGCTTCGTAAATTCGCCGGCCTCTGCCATGCGCACATCGTGATTGACGAGCAATTTCAGAATTTGTCGAACCGGCACAATGCCGCCGTGACACTGAATTTCCACCACATCTTCCGCCGTGTAGGAATGGTGGCCCTTCATTAATAACACAAGAACCTCATCGATGGTCTTGTTCGTTGCAGGATCCACAATGGTCCCGTATTGAATCGTTCTATTTTGGCGCTCCATCAACGGAACCGTGCCAGCGCTCTTGAACAGGCTATTTACAATAGGAAAACTATCCTTGCCGCTGACCCGAATAATACCAACCCCGCCGATGCCAGGCGGCGTCGCAATGGCCGCTATTGTATCATCTATATACATAAAAATCTCCGTACTTCGAATATCTTTTATATCTTCTTCGCCTGTGAAAGTTAAACTAAACCAATCTTACCCATGCGAAGATTACCTTAGGTTAGCTTTCACCATAACCTATCGTATTACATATAAATAAAATGGTGGTGGCGGTGGCATTCTGAAACCGACTTTGGCCCTGCGGAGGCCGTAGGCCGGAGTCAGACCCGGCCGGTGGAGGTTATCAGAATGCTATCGCCACCAAACACTTTTATTTTTTGTAAGAGATCACAATGTGACGGAATGGTTCATCACCAGCGGATTCTGTGACGATGTTTTTATCATCATGCAACGCGGTATGAATGATTTTGCGTTCAAATGCATTCATAGGTTCTAAGGAAACCTTTTGACGGTTACGTTTTACCTTAGCTGCAAGGCGTTTTGCAAGATTGATCAACGTTTCTTCACGACGAGCGCGGTAATTTTCCACATCCACCACGATGTGACAGTGGCCAGACACCTCTTTGTGAGCCACCAAATTCGTTAAATATTGGATAGCATCAAGGGTTTGACCGTGTTTACCAATCAAGATACCAAGGTCTTCACCATGTACTTGGAACGTGATTTTATCAGCGGTAAACATCTTTTCAATCATCACGATAAGGCCCATTTGTGCAAACATCTTTTCAAGGAATTCCTTACCTTTTTCAGCGATGATTTGTTGTGTTTCTTTTGAAAGCTCTTGTTTAGCTTTCACAGATACCGGAGAATCATCAACAGATTCAGCCACGTCGCGTTCATCAGTCGCAACAGGCGCATCCGACACAGCAACAGAAGTCTCAGCGATGACTTCTTTTTCTTCTTCCGTAGCCGCAGCTGCTACCGTTGTATAGAACAAACGAACCACAGCTGGTTTACGGCCAATACCTAAAAAACCATTAGAAGGTTGTTCAATAACCTTTGTTTCTACCAATTCACGGCCATCTATAGAAAGTTCTGCAACCCCTTTAGCGATGGCATCTTCAATCGTTTTAGCAGATACATCGATAAATTCCATAGTGCCTCCTATTTATTAGCTTCTAAGCCTTTGTAAATGAAATGTTGTTGCACCAATTGGAACACATTGGATACAATCCAGTAAATAACAAGACCAGATGGGAAGTTCAAGGAAATGTAACCGATGAACAATGGCATAAAGATTTGCATAATCTTTTGTTGTTGTGCAGCGGCACCACTAGCACCCATACCAGTTTGTCGGGACATAAGCCATGTGGACAAAGCACTCAATACTGGCAAAATGTAGTATGGATCTGATTCGCCAAGGCTAGGAAGCCATAAAAAATGTTCGAATTCAGGATTGTAAGGATATCCTTGCAATGCGTAGAAAATAGCAATCAAGAACGGCATTTGCACCAATAAAGGCAAGCAGCCAGCCAATGGGTTTACGCCCATTTCTTTGTACATAGCGCCCATCTCAGCTTGTAAACGTTGAGGGTCGTTTTTGTATTTTTCTTGAAGCTCTTTCATGCGAGGTTGTAACTCTTGCATTGCTTTCATAGATTTAATTTGTTTTACTGTCAACGGCGCTAAAATCGCTTTAATAATGACAGTAATGATGATAATAGCCACCCCATAGCTTGGGAAGCCGACCATGTCAGTGAAGTTGAAAGCATATGTCACAAGTGTGCGCATAAATTCAACTAAATAGTTAAAAATTTCCATTGTTTCTCCTTCGAGTGCAGGTCGAAATTGGGTTCCTTCGCGCATCCATATATCGTTATGGTATGGTCTAAATTTCATCCATACAGATGCTCAGGTATTTCCAAAATTGTGCTCGCTTAGATGAATATTATTTGTGAAAGTTTTCACTAACGCCATTTTACTATTGCTTGTGAAAGCCCTAACTAGCGTTAGCTTTCACCAAAACCAATCTACGGAACGGGATCATACCCGCCCTTGTGGAATGGATGACAACGCAAAATGCGTTTTAGCCCAAGCCAGCTACCTTTCAAAGGACCATATTTTTCAATGGCCTGCAGAGTATATGCGGAACAAGTGGGATAATATCGGCAACATCCCGGTTTGAGAGGGGAAATGGCAATCTGATAGAAGCGAATAACGAGCCATAAAACAAAGGTAACCCCTCGTTTTATAAGATTTAATAAAGTTATACATGTATCTTTCATAGAATTCACCATGATTGGATTAGCGTATGTATCTAAGACATTTCCACCAAATCCATATACCTCATAATACGCGAATAGGACCAAAGCATAGCGCTGTCCATGCTTGTGGTCCTATATAGGATTATACTAAGAGCTTGCTTTTACGCAATAAGTACAGTATTTCCTTTTCCGCTCGTTCATAGGTTGCGTCCTTCAGAGGGCCACGTCCAACGATAACAATATGATACCCTTCGCGAATTTGATGCTGATTGAGGCGATACACCTCTTTCATAAGGCGACGTGCCCGATTGCGTTCAACCGCACAACCCACCTTTTTACCCGTTACAAATCCGATGCGAGTCTTTTGCTTCGCTACAGGCATACGATATAATACACATAGGCGTCCTACCTCGTACTTACCATGCTTATACACAAGGCGATATTCATTATTGTTTATAATACGTCTCGTTTTATCTAAGCGGTAATCCATTGTATCGTCCGAGTCCTATAGAATAGAAAAACTTGGCAAGAGCGCCAAGTTTTCTGAAAGCTCTTGCTGAGCCATTATATTATGCAGATAAGCGTTTTCTGCCTTTAGCACGTCTTCTTTTTAATACGAGACGGCCACCGATAGTTTTCATGCGTTCACGGAAACCATGGGTACGTTTTCTCCAAAGAGTATTTGGTTGATATGTACGTTTCATTAGTAAAACACCTCCTCGTTATATATTTGTTTTACTTATACCATAACAGGGTAATTATAGAGGGAAAACGCAAATCTGTCAATAAAAAACAGGTGTTTTCTTAGCATTTTTAGTATGTGCGAAACCGATATCACACTATTTTTGAATATATAATTTGTTTGCTGCCAACATTTTCATAATTTAGTAATGAGGAAAGGGCCATAATTTTTCGCTCCACCGGCCGGGTCTGACTACGGCCTGCGGCCTCCGCAGGGCCAAAGTCGCTGCAAAATCATGGCCCTTTCCTCATTCTACTGTAACTATGAAAACGTCAAACAAATTATATTGCATTCAAAGATCATCCTATCGGTTTCGCATCACTAAAAACAAACAAGTAAATACCTGTTTTTTTATTGAAACAGATTGCGCGCACCTTCCCTTAGTGGGGAAGACAGAATCTACTATTTTAGAGCAACACACATACACCTCTTTTGAAATAGAACACGCCTGTTCTATTTTTCGGAACACCCTATACACATACCTATTTTGAATTAGTACACGCCTGTTCTATTTTTCGGAACACCCTATACACATACCTATTTTGAATTAGTACACGCCTGTTCTATTTCCGGAACACCCTATATACATACCTATTTCGAATTAGTACACGCCTGTTCTATTTTCCGGAACACCCTATACACATACCTATTTTGAATTAGAACACGCCTGTTCTATTTTTTAGACACCACATATTATCCTTCTTCCCATTATGAAATTTGTTTATTTTAACTAGTTTTTAGATTAAAGTAGGTTTGGTGGTCACTTTTTCGCGACTTTGGCCCTGCGAAGCCCGAAAGGCGAAGACAGACCCTTTTCCCTTTCCGTCAATTTATAATTTCTTTACTCAGCACTTAATAGATATTGAGAAGGTTAAGAGGGTACTCTCGCAGCGACTTTGGCCCTGCGAAGCCCGAAGGGCGTAGTCAGACCCGGCCGGTGGAACACCAATAGGGGCAAAATGCATTTTGCCCCGTTTTCCTTATTCCCATATGGAATTTATTTATTTTTAAGTTTCTACTATGATGAATCAGTGAGGCTAGGCTATGACTTTTTCGCGACTTTGGCCCTGCGAAGCCCATAGGGCGGAGTCAGACCCGGCCGGTGGAGCTAAAAAGTCATAGCCTAGCCGATTTTATCAACATTTAAAACTCAAAAATAAATAAATTCCATAAAAGTTATCCACAGATTGAATGACAATCTCCCTCATTTTTGGTACAATCATAATTGAAATTGGTAAAAAATATATATTTTTATAAGTTTTTTTCGGATAGTTTAGAAAAGTTATCCACATTTTTTCTCTTTTGACCTGTGAATAGTATAAACTCAGTATTTATAAGGTTGGAAGGGAATTTTATTTTCTCTTATTCACAAGTTGTGCACAGGTTATTCACAGGTGTTTGTGGTTTTTCCACAGTTTTAGAATAAGTTATGCACATAATAACGAAAGTTATACACATTTTTAGTAAAAGTTATACACAAGAGGAACAAAATGCAAGCAGCTGATATTAATGATATATGGGAACGTATATTACAAGTAGCAAAACAAACACTGCCGCCTGCGATTTATTCAAGTTTGAGTACTTCTCTCATACCGATGAGTATAGATAATAATTCTATACACATTGGGGTTATGCAGAGTTTTATAAAAAGTGTCATCGAATCTCAGCAAACGGTAAGTAAGTTGTTAACAGATGCCATCAAGCAAGTGACAGGCAAAGAATTAAATATGGTTTTATTGGATCTGTTTCCACAAAAGGATGATGTTCCAACAGCACCGCATGTAGCAGATACTTTCACAGAAAATACTGCAGAAAATACTAGTATGAACACTATAGAAAATACGGTGATAAGTGACGCGGACAACATCGATAAAAAATCCTCAAAACCTGCAAAGCAGGAGGTTCCATATCAAGAGGAATTTTACACACCGGTGTACGCAGATCCTGTGTATATCCAGCGTAAAGAGGTGGACGAGTTAATTCCAGATGAACCGATGTTTCCTGTAGAGCAGCCACAGATGGTGCAAACGTTGCAATCTACGGATATTCCTATCGATTTGTCATCGTCACAGCTCAACAGTGGTTATCGATTTGATAATTACATTACAGGCAATGCAAACCGCATTCCGTTTGGAGCAGCCCAAAATGTGTCGGAACATCCTGGCGGCGATTATAATCCGCTCTTTATTTACGGTCCATCGGGCCTCGGTAAAACGCATTTGATGCACGCCATCGGCAATGCCATCGTTGAAAGATATCCTAACCTCAAGGTGATGTGCACAACGAGCGAAAAGTTCATGAATTTATTCATCGAATCCATACGCAAGCGGCAAGGGGAGTTGTTCCGCAATACGTTCCGCAACATCGACGTATTGCTCATCGATGATATTCAGTTCTTGGAAAATAAAGAGGGCACGAAAACAGAGTTTTTCAACACCTTCAATGAATTATTGGACAATAATAAGCAAATCGTCCTCACCAGCGATACCATGCCAAATGACATGGATCAATTCGAAGAACGCTTGCGTTCTAGATTCCAAGCTGGCTATGTGGCGACCATGGAAAATCCAGATTTGGAAACGCGTATCGCCATTTTAAAAGCCCTCGTTGAAAAGGAAAACAACAAGAATCGTAATCTCATTATCGACAACGATGCCATCAACTACGTGGCGTTGCAATTCGATGAAAACATTCGCGTACTACAAGGGGCTTTCAATAAACTCATCGGTACTGCATCCTTAGAACAACGGACCAGCAGCATCGATTTGGAGTACACGAAGAAAACATTATCCGATATCATCACAACGGAACGGGTAACACTTATCGACATCGAGTCCATTCAAGACTTTATCAGTACCTATTTTAATATTAAGAAACAAGATTTGTTAGGCAAGAAACGGAAGGCTCAGTTCGCATTTCCACGGCAAATTGCCATGTATTTGTGCCGCGATGTGATTAATGAAAGCTACCCACAAATCGCAGCGGCTTTTTCCAGAGATCATACGACGATTTTGCATGCGTACGATAAAATCAGCAAGGAAATCGACAAGAATCCGGAAACAAAACAAATTATCCTAGACATCAAATCAAAACTGTCATCACTCAACTAAAACGGGTGTGGATAACTCTGTGGATATGTTGTGTATAAATCTGTGGATATTGAAGAAATTAATATTTTCTGTGACTATGTGGATAACCTAAAACAAGGTATACACATACTTATCCACAACTGTGGAAACGCATGAAATCTAGAAAACTTTCACATATACACACATTCACAGCGCCTACTACAAATACTACTAAACTAACAAACAAATCAAAAACATATCAGAAAACCGATCTATCGTTGATTATCTATAGAGGACCAACGAAAATCGCACAACGAATATTACAAACAAGGAGAGTATTTACGTTATGAACATCAAATTCCCTAAGGCAAATCTCCAAAAAGCCATTAACGTTCTACAAAAAGTATCACAAAATAAAACAAGTTCAAATCTACCAGGTTCCATTTATATAACAACAAAAAACAATCAAGTGGAACTACAAGGCAACGATTTTGAATTGGGCATTAAATTAACAATCGACGCAGATATCTTAGAACCAGGTACATTAGTGGTTGCTTCTCGTTATTTCCAAGAATTAATCCGCAAATTACCAGGCGAAACGATTCAATTGAGCAAACCTGAGGATGGCAATACGCTAAAAATCACATCCGGTTCCTCTGAATTTAATTTAGTAACCTTGCATCCAGATGATTTCTCATTGGTAGAACAAATTCATGACCAAGATTATGTCAATATCGATAGTCAAGCTATGAAAGAACTCATCGACCTTACGAACTATGCAGCAGCAAGCGACGATGATCGCCCTGTATTTGCTGGTGCTTTGCTGGAAATCAAAGATGCAAACGACAAAGAAGTGACTATGGTTGCTACTGATACTCATCGCATGGCTGTTAAAAAGGTAACCATCGATGAACCTGCCACATCCCCTATGCGCGTTATCATTCCAACAAAGGCTTTGGCAGAAGTATCTCGTTTATTGCCAACCGATAATCCTTCTATTATTAAAATCATTTGGAACCGCACACAAATCGTATTCATGTTCAAATCCATCTACATTATTTCCCGCTTAATCGAAGGCACGTACCCAGAATACGAAAAGGTAATTCCTGCTCAATTCGACTCCAGTGCCGTTGTAGACCGCAAGGACTTTGCCGGCGCTGTTGATCGCGTATCCTTGTTAGCAAAGGATATGAGTTATAACGTAATTCGCTATGACTGGTCCGAAGAACAAGTGACTTTATCCAGCCAAAATGCTGAAATTGGTATGGCGAAGGAAGAAATTCCTGTGGAATTTAAGGGCACACCATTCACGATTTCCTTTAATGGTCGTTATATTTCCGATATCTTGCGTCATAGCACAGGCGATAACATCCACATGTATTTAAAACAAAATGGTCCTGTTGTGATTCGCCAAGATAATAATCCGAACTATACGTACGTAGTAACACCTGTTCGTACAAATTCTTAATTCTGTAATTTGTCCACCATAGGAGGACGTTATGAAACAACAAACTGTACCAATCCATACGGAGTATATTCAAATCGATCAATTGCTTAAATTAAAAGGCGTCATTGAAACAGGGGGACAAGTAAAAGGTCTCATCGATGATCAAGTGCTGACATTAAATGGCACCATCGTTACAGAAAAACGCAAAAAATGTCGCGTTGGCGATGTGATTGGTGTAGAAGGTCTCGATGTGGAATTCATCGTTACCAAAGAGGAGGCATAATCGGTGAGAATTAACTCACTGCAATTGTTCCAATTTCGCAACTATAAGGATTTAACCCTTGATTTGCAGCCTGAAATCATCGTCTTGTACGGCACCAATGGGGCTGGTAAAACCAATATTTTAGAGTCCATTTACGTCGGTACCATTGGTAAAAGCCACCGTACAAACGATACGTCGGATATGCTTTTATTTAACGCTGATGAAGCGGGTATTGTGGTGAACTTTGAGAAAAAGGAGACGCCGCAAAAGGTTAATATTAAGCTATTTCGTCAAGGTCCTAAGGATATCCGATTAAATGATACTAAGATTTCCCAAAAGGAATTGATTGGTACCTTAAATACGGTTATCTTCTGCCCAGAAGATTTACAGCTTATTAAGGGTAGTCCTTCGGGGCGTCGTAGATTTCTAGATATGGAAATATCCCAAACGAGCGCTACCTATTATCATCAATTGTTGCAATATAATCGATTATTGCAGCAACGGAATACATTATTGAAGGAATATCGCGGTAAACAGAATATTCCTCTTGCTGAATGGGATGTACAACTAGCGGATATGGCGGCTTTCATCGTAAAAAAACGGATGGAAAGTCTAAAGAAAATCAATTTGCTCATCGATTTGATGAATCGTAAATTGACGGGAGGCCTAGAGAATCTTACCATCGGCTACGAACAACCGTATGGGGAGGAAGGTCATATCGTGTATACGAAGGAGGCCTTTTACGATTTACTGCAAGAGGCATTGCCACAAGATCGTCAACGTATGACGACCAGCGTTGGCCCTCATCGCGATGATTTACGATTCTTTTCCGATGCTATCGATTTAAAGAAATTTGGATCCCAAGGGCAGCAGCGGACGGCCGTGCTTTCACTAAAACTGAGCGAATTAGAATTTATTAAATCCGAAGTCGGCGAATATCCCGTATTGCTCTTGGACGATGTGTTGAGCGAGCTCGATGAGGCGAGACGGAACAATTTATTGCAGTTCATTCATAAACGCATTCAAACCGTCATTACCACGACGGATATACACGATTTTGAAAACCTGCAAGGTGTTCAATTTATTCAATGTCAGGAGGGGCACATCCATTATGGAAAGCCTTGATATGTGCTTAGCTGGTGGCCTACATGAGTTAGGTTTACTGGAACAATTTAAACTGAATACCCTCGTTCATCATTGGCGTGATGTGGTGGGGCCGATTTATGCTGGTCATACGCGCATCATCGACATCAAACCTCCAAAAATTGTGCTCAGCGCGGACAATTCGCAATGGATGCAAGAGGTTAAGATGAACCAAAAACGCATCCTCAAGGCCATTAATGACTATTACAAAAGTGATATCATTACAGAAATGGGCCTCATCATGCATCGGCAGAGCTATGTGAAAGAAACGGCTAACACAGATATTCTGAAAATAGACATGCCCGATATCGATGGGTATATTGATATGTCTAAAATCGCCTTGTCCGATGATGATATGAAATCTATTGATGCTATGGTTGAAAGCTTAGCAGAAGAGAAACTAAAAGAACCGTTTCGTAAGGTGCTCATTAGCAGCCGAAAAAAGGAAGTATATTTGCTAGAACACGGCTATCATCGATGCGATCGCTGTCATACATTGATGAGTAGGAAAACAAAATACTGTGTGTCCTGCGAATATGAAATGCATCGCAATCATATTAATGATATAAAAACACAAATTAGACGACATCCGTACATAAAATATAGCGAAGCTCAACAATACATCAAATGTACCTTTAAAGACTTTTCCATAGCCATGCGAGAATTGATTTATTTTTATTTAGATAAGGTCTACCATGGGTCTACGAGTCGAAACCATATGTATATGGCCACCATGCTCATCACCCATAAACGGCTTGAAGAACTGACAGACCAGCACGTTATCAACCTGTGTAATAAATATAGATCAAAATTCCTAAGTGAAGAAAAAATTAAAGAACTAAATATGTTAAGGGGTATATTGGAATAGCATTATGATGTATGAGGTGGATAGGGAATACTTTCGCAGCGACTTTGGCCCTGCGGAGCCCGCAGGGCGTAGACAGACCCGGCCGGTGGAGCGAGAAAGCACTCCCTATCCACCTCAAAAGAATAAGGAGATTTATGTACTTACATATTGGCGATAATTTTAGCATCCCTATGAATTCAATTCTTACGATGATTCATGCGGAGTCTGGTAAGCATCATAGGACGGGCATTTCACATTATGACGCAGAGGTTATATATATTGTGCCCGAGGATAAGGTAAAGACGTATATTGTAACAGATGATGGTGTGTATGCATCTGGTATATCACTTAAAACGCTTAAAAAACGGATTGATGAGTTTTATATGCTTTTAAGTAGCAAATTATAGGGCTTTCACGATATAAGCAATCTATAGTATAATAAAGAGATAATTTAGCACCGCAGATGTGTTGTGTATTAGCATATTGCGGTTTATGTCGTTAGGAGGAGTTTGTTTAATGGCTGAAGAAAATTATGGCGCTCAGAATATACAAGTTCTTGAGGGTCTAGACGCGGTCCGTAAACGCCCAGGGATGTACATTGGTAGTACGTCCATTCGCGGTTTGCATCACCTCGTTTATGAAGTAGTAGACAATTCAGTGGACGAAGCGCTCGCAGGGTATGCGACGCATATCGAAGTATCCATTAATGAAGATAATAGTATTACCGTTGTCGATGATGGTCGTGGTATTCCAACAGGAATGCATGAGTCCGGCATGTCTGCGGTAGAGTTGGTTTTAACAAAATTGCATGCTGGCGGTAAATTCGGCGGTGGCGGCTATAAGGTGTCCGGCGGCCTTCACGGCGTAGGTATTTCCGTAGTCAATGCGTTGAGTGAATGGACTAAGGTTCAAGTATCTCAAAATGGTATCATTCAAGAAATCGATTTTGCGCGCGGTCACAAAACATCTGAATTGCACGAAATCGGCAAGGCTGAAGGTACTGGTACGACTGTTATTTTCAAACCTGATTCTGAAATTTTTGAAACGACGGTGTTCAATTTCGATACATTGAAAATTCGTTTGCAAGAGTTGGCATTCCTTAACAAGGGCCTTCGCATCACATTGAGTGATTTGCGCCAAGAGGAACCTCGCATTGAAAGCTTCCATTACGAAGGTGGTTTAAGTTCTTTCATTACATTCTTGAACGAAAACAAGGAAGTTGTTAACCCAACTGTTATAGACATCGAAAATACAAAGGATGACGTTGTGGTAGACGTGGCGTTGCAATACAACGATAGTTACAGCGAAAACTTGTTGTCCTTCGTAAACAACATCAACACTGTTGACGGCGGTACCCATTTATCCGGTTTCCGTGCTGCTTTGACGCGTACCCTCAATGATTATGGCCGTAAATCCGGTTTGATCAAGGAAAATGAAAGCAATCTTTCCGGCGAGGATGTACGTGAAGGTTTGACAGCGGTTGTGTCTGTGAAAGTATTAGAACCTCAGTTCGAAGGTCAAACTAAAACGAAACTTGGCAATAGCGAAGTTAAAGGTATTACCGATGTTATCGTATCTGAAGGTCTTAAAACATTCTTTGAAGAACATCCACAAGATGCGAAGAAAATCATCGAAAAAGCAACGATGGCAAGCCGTGCTCGCGAGGCAGCTCGTAAGGCCCGCGATTTGACACGCCGTAAAAATGCGTTGGAAGTATCCAGCCTTCCTGGTAAATTAGCGGATTGCTCCGAAAAAGATACATCTATGACAGAAATTTATTTAGTCGAAGGTGATTCTGCGGGCGGTTCTGCAAAACAAGGTCGCGATCGTCGTTACCAAGCGATTTTGCCATTGCGTGGTAAAATTCTTAATGTAGAAAAGGCACGTCTTGATAAGATTTTAGCGAATAACGAAATTCGTTCCATGATTACCGCATTTGGTACAGGCATTGGCGACGAATTCGATATTACAAAATCCCGTTATAACAAGATTATCATCATGACAGATGCGGACGTTGACGGCGCTCACATCCGTACATTGCTTCTCACATTCTTCTACCGCTATATGAAACCATTAGTAGAAGAAGGCCATATCTACATCGCACAACCGCCTTTATACCAAATCAAAAAAGGCAAATCTCATTGGTATGTGTACTCTGATGCAGAACTTACAGCTAAGCTTGATGAAGTAGGCCGTGATGGTATTACAATTCAACGTTATAAAGGTTTAGGTGAAATGAATCCTGAACAATTATGGGAAACAACAATGAACCCTGAAAATCGTACGATTTTACAAGTTAGCTTAGAGGATTCTATCGAAGCTGATAAAATCTTTACGGTGCTCATGGGCGACAAGGTTGAACCTCGACGTAAATTTATTGAAGACAACGCAAAATATGTGCGCAATCTAGATTTGTAAGAGGTGACCCATGGCAGATAATCAGAATACTAACGTAGAGTATACTTCTAATACTCAAAAACATTTAAAACGATCCCTCAAAGCGCGTCATATGAATATGATCGCCTTGGGTGGTGCCATCGGTACGGGCTTATTCGTAGCCGGTGGTGAAGTAGTAAGTACGGCTGGTCCTGGTGGTGCTCTTGTAGCCTATGGCCTCATCGGCATCATGGTATATTTCCTCATGACATCACTTGGGGAAATGGCGACGTACTTGCCAATTCCAGGTTCTTTCGGAACCTACGCAAAACGCTATGTAGACCCTGCCTTTGGCTTTGCCTTAGGTTGGAACTACTGGTTTAACTGGGCTATTACATTGGCTGCCGAAGTATTGGCAGGGGCGCTCATCATGAAATATTGGTTCCCTGACATACCGGCCATCGTTTGGTCCGCATTATTCCTGTTAATTCTATTTGGGCTTAACTATTTGTCCACTCGTTCCTTTGGTGAAAGCGAGTACGTGTTCTCGTCCATCAAGGTTATTACCGTTTTCGTATTCCTATTCTGTGGCTTTATGCTCATCTTTGGTATCGGCGGTACATCCCCTGGATTTGAGAATTGGACAGTAGGGGAAGCACCATTCGTAGGCGGTTGGGAATCCATCCTTGCTATCTTCATGGTGGCTGGTTTCTCCTTCCAAGGTACTGAGCTTATCGGCGTAGCCGCTGGGGAAGCAGAAGACCCTGAAAAGAACGTGCCAAAAGCGATTAATTCTATCTTCTGGCGCATCCTATTGTTCTATATTGGGGCTTTCATCGTTATCGGTTTCCTCATTCCTTACACTGATCCAAACCTATTGAATTCCAGTGTAGAAAACGTATCCATTTCTCCATTTACACTCGTATTTGACCGTTTTGGATTCGCGTTTGCCGCTAGCTTTATCAATGCTATCATCTTGACTGCTGTATTGAGTGCTGGTAACTCTGGCCTCTATTCCTCTACGCGTATGCTTTACGCACTCGCTAAGGAAGGTCAAGCACCACAAATCTTTGCAAAACTCAACAAACGCGGCGTTCCAGTTCCTGCATTGGTATTGACTACAGCCATTGGCTTGTTTGCATTCCTTACAAGCTTTATCGGCGAAGGTACAGCGTATACATGGATTGTTAACATCTCCGGCCTTTGCGGTTTCATCGCTTGGGTAGGTATTGCCATTTCCCATTATCGCTTCCGCCGTGCGTTCATTGCACAAGGCAGAGACCTTAAAGAATTGCCTTACAAGGCGTGGTTTTTCCCATTTGGTCCAATCTTGGCGTTCATCCTATGCGTTATCATCATCTGTGGCCAAAACTACTCCGCTTTCACAGGCGATACCATCGACTGGTACGGCGTATCCGTTGCGTATATCGGATTGCCTATCTTTTTCGCTGTTTACCTAGGTTACAAATACATCAACAAAACTAAACTCGTTCCGTTGAAAGAAGTAAACCTAGACCGCGATTTTGATAAATAAAAACGCAATACAATTAGACCTATTCATTATGAAAGTAGTGAATAGGTCTTTTTTTGTATATGCAGTATTAGGTTATTGTTTTTATATGAAAGCTATCATTATGAGATTGTTTTTCTATAAAAGCCTTGCTATAATGAATCAAAATATATTGTAGTTAATTAGAGAGGATATAATTATGATTATTACCACAACTATGCATATTGAAAACAAACCTGTACAAGAGTATAAAGGTATCGTATTTGGTGAGGTCGTAGAAGGCCGTAACTTTGTAAAAGATTTTATGTCTGGTATTCGTGACATCGTTGGTGGCCGCAGCGGAAGCTATGAAGATTCCTTAATGAGCGCACGCCAAGCAGCAATCGATGAAATGGCAAAACGAGCTAGCAAAATCGGCGCTAACGCCGTTATTGGCGTATCATTTCAATACAGCACCGTAGGGGCACAAAATGGTATGCTTATGGTGACATGTAATGGGACGGCCGTTGTAATTTAATAAGTGGAAAAAGCTGAGCATGACTTCTCTGCTCCACCGGCCGGGTCTGACTACGCCCTTCGGGCTCCGCAGGGCCAAAGTCGCATAGAAGTCATGCTCAGCTTTTCTTATTAAATATAATAGGCTAAATGAAAAAAGTCGTTCGGAAACACTACTTATCCTATTTTGCTTAAATACACCATCGGTAGGTTTAGATGAGAAAAAGGCAGCAGATTTTGTGATCTGCTGCCTTTTAGTATGTAATAAAGGGTCTCTTAAGAAATAGAACAGGCGTGTTCTAATTTAAGAAAGGTGTGTATAGTGCTTTTTAGAAATAGAACAGGCGTGTACTAATTAAAAAAGGTGTATATGGTGCTTTTTAGAAATAGAACAGGCGTGTACTAATTTAAAAAAAGTATGTATGGTGCTTCTAAGAAATAGAACAGGCGTGTACTAATTTAAGAAAGGTGTGTATGGTGCTTTTTAGAAATAGAACAGGCGTGTACTAATTTAAGAAAGGTGTGTATGGTGCTTCTAAGAAATAGAACAGGCGTGTACTAATTTAAAAAAGGTATGTATGGTGCTCCTAAAAAATAGAACAGGCCTGTTCTATTTTAAAATAGGGATATGTATGTAAGGCAATATAAAACAGCAGGGCTGCCACCCTGCTGTTTTTTCTTTGTTGCGTGAATACATTGCAACTTATTTATTTCCCTTGTCAAAGTTATATTAACATTATCAGAATTAGTAGTCAATCAATTATTAGATTATAATAGATATCTATTATATATTACTTATTTAACCTTATACCATGTTGCGTACATAACTGGTAGTACGATGAGTGTTAGTATGGTTGCTACGAGTAGACCGCCGCTGAATGCGATGGCGAGTGGGCTCCAGAATACGGATCCCATGAGTGGTATCATACCAAGGATGGCCGCGATGGCGGTTAGCATGATTGGTCTGAAACGCAATGTAGCGGAGTTGATGATGGCTTCGCGGGCAGATTGTCCTTCGGCGCGGTGAATTTCGATTTGGTCCAACAGGATGATGGAGTTACGAATAATCATGCCGGAGAGGGCAATGATGCCGAGTATGGCCATAAATCCAAGTGGTGTACGCGTAATATTTAAGGCCAGTACAACACCGATGAGCCCAAGCGGAGCTGTAAATAGGGCCATAAACATAAGGGCAATTCTCTTTAATTGGAACATAAGAATCGTCATGATCGCAAAGAGCATGATTGGCATTGGCACGAGCAATTTTTGTACAGCAGTGACGCTCTTTTCAGCAGAACCATCGAGATCAATAGTATAGCCAGTTGGTAAGTCTTGACGATATTCAGCAAGTTTATTGTAAATTTCTTTCGTCTTAGCATTGCCGAGCACGCCAGGTCCTACATTAGCATGAATGCTAATGGTTGGCATCATGTTGCGGTGCCAAATAATGCCTTCCTCTTGGCTCATAGAAATCGTTGCGATTTGGCTGAGCGGTACATAGGAACCATTTCCTGTTTGGATTGGTAATGATGAAAGTGCCGCTAAGTTGTGGTTTTCATTGCCGCCCAATCTGAAAGTAACAGGAATAGTTTGATTTCCTTCGTAGTATTCACCGGATTTAGTGCCAGATAATAGACTTTGTAGATGAAGCGATACGGCGTAGCTATTAATGCCAAGCAAACGCGCTTTATCTGGGTCGATGTGGATTTGAGCAACTGGCTCAGTATCTGGCCAATCGAAGGCAATATTATGTAATTCCTTGTCCTCCTGCATCTTGGCTTTCACATCGTTTGCAATCGTTTTAACCTCAGACGCATCAGGACCTGATACGCGGAGCATAACAGGGTATTTGGACGGCGGTCCGATTTGGACGAATTGCATATTGATGAGTGCCGATGGATATTGATCGTTTAATTGATCTTGCAAATCCTTGAACAACGCATCTCGATCCTCTAGGGATTTTGTAACGATGATGGTTTGCATGAAATTAGCACGCGGCAATTCCGGTTCTAAGGTCAATACAAACCGCGGTGACCCTTCGCCTACATAGGTGGTGAAATGATCGATATGTTCATTATCCTTTAACAAAGCATCCAACGATTTAGCTTGGCTTTGGGTATAATCGATAGACGAGCTTTGAGGAAATTGCATAGATACGATGATTTCATTCCGCGTCGACGATGGGAAAAATTCCTGTTTGATGAGCGGGAATGAAAGCAAGGATAGGATGAAAGCCCCTAATGTTAGGAGTAATACGGCCTTATGATGACCTAGTGCCCAGTGAAGGAGGCTTTCAAAACGAGCATAAAAAACGGTTTTCAAACGATGCATGATATGATCGCGACGAGTCCATTCCGACTCGGGTTTTTCAGCCTTGTTTTCGATGATTTTATAGCCTAGCACCGGACTGACCAGAACGGACGCAATCCAGGATAGGATGAGGGCCATGAAGACAACAATGGACAGGGATTTCGTGAATTCCGCAACCATGCCCTCCGCCAAGGCGAGAGGTAAGAAGCCGGCACAGGTAATGAGAGTGCCAGACAGCATTGGAAAGGCCGTTGATTCATAGGCGAATGTAGCGGCGCGCCAGTGATTAAAGCCTTCTTCGAGCTTAACGCTCATCATTTCCACGACGATGATGGCATCATCAACGAGCAGGCCAAGTGCCAAAATGAGGGCGCCAAGGCTAACCTTATGCAAATAAATGCCATTTTCATACATTAGTACGAATGTCGTAGACACGACGACCGGAATGGTGAGGGCCACCACGATACCGGTGCGAATGCCGAGGGATGCAAAGCTGACGAGCAATACGATGGCGATGGCTTCGAATAAAGATTGCGAGAAATCGCCAATGGATTCCTTAACAATGTGCGGCTGATTCGACACTTGGTCGAGGCTTAAGCCTGCAGGAATCGTTGTTTTTAGTTCTTTCAGTTTCGTATCGATAGCGTTACCAAATTCGATATTATTGGCGCCTGCATCCATGGAAATGGCGATGCCAATGGCTGGCTTGCCTTCGTAGTAGAATTGAGGACTGGATGGGTCCTTATAGGTCATCGTTACGTCTGCAATATCGCCGAGTCGAATTGTTTGGTTATTGATGCGAATCGGCATATTTTTGACCGCATCCACGCTATCAAAGACGCCGTTGATGCGTAAATATACATTATTTGTATCCGTATTGACCATGCCCGCCGGCACCATAGCGCTTTGCTGTTTAAGGGCCGTCAATAATTGTTGGGTGCTCACCTGATACGATGCGAGCTTGTCCTTGTTAATCGTTACATCCAAGGACTTTTCTTGCACCCCGATGAGAGTGATCTTCTTAACGTTCGGAACGGATAAGAGTTGCCTTTTTAAATTTTCCGCCTGTTGTCGTTTTTCTTCGTACGAGAATTCGTCACCTGAAAGTGCGTAAATGGTGCCATATACATCATCGAATCGATCGTTGATAGATGGGCCTTGCACACCGGATGGCAAAGATTTCCATTCGTCATTGATCATATTTCGCGCTTCTTCCCAAGCGGGACGAATCTTGTTCGATGGCAAATCTTCTTTCAGATTGATATAAATAACAGATTTGCTACCATCTGTGAAAGACTTCGTATAATCTACACCCGGCAAATCTCGTAGCTTTTCTTCGAGTTTGTCCGTTACTTGATCTGACATTTGTTGCGGTGAAGCACCGGGCCATGAGACGCCCACAACCATGGTACGCATCGTAAAGTCTGGGTCTTCCATACGTCCCATGTGGGTGAACGAGAATATACCAAAGGTGAGGAGTACAGCAATGAAGTAGTAGATAATGGATTTATGGCGTAACGCCCAATCGGCTAAGTTAAACTTCTTCATTCATGCACCGCCGTTCCTTCTTGTAATTGTTGGGTTCCTGCGGTGATGACGATATCCCCTTTAGCGAGGCCATTTTTAACAATGACCGAATTATTACCAAATTCGCCAGTTTGAATAGGAATGAGATGTGCTTTGTTGTCTCGAATGACATAGACTGCGTTATTACCTTGTTTGTCTTTCACCAATGCTGTCAACGGTATGGAGATATCCGTTGTATCCGTTTGATTGAGGATGGCATTGATAGTCATACCGAGTTGCACCTCTTTTGGAGGATTTTGCAAGGTAATTTTGACCGTATACGTCCGCGCTACAGGGTCTGGAACCGGTGAAATTTCGCGAACAATACCTTGTACTTTCACATCAGGCAAAGCCCAAAATGTGATGGTCGCCGTGCTACCAGGGTGAATTTTGCTCATTTCCTGTTCTGGCAAAGCGATGACCGCCTCAGGTTCGTGACCGGCCGCCAAGGTACCTATTGCCTGGCCTGCTGCTACGACCTGACCGGCCTCGACATTGAGAGCCGTAATAATACCGCTGTCTGGAGCAACTAAAGTAGTATAACTATTTTGATTGTTACTCAAATTGAGACCTGCTTGGGCCTGTTGCAACTGAGCTTTCGCCGCATTCAGTTGATTTTCAGCCTGATCCAATTGCAATTTGCTGATAGCCTGCTCAGCGTACAAAGCGCGGTATCTTTCAGCATTTGTATTGGCTAAATCATAGGCCGATTGCGCCGCCGTAACAGCACCTTGCGCATTTTGCACCTGACTTGCCGTATCAGCGCCATTAATCTGAGCAATTACCTGACCGGCCTGCACAGTAGTGCCCACACTGACAAACTTATTAATCACGCGGCCGCCCACCTGGAATGCTAGATTCGTTTCCGTCCGATTCTTGATGGTTCCCGAATACCCAGCACTCGTCGTTCCAGCCTCATCGCCAATCGTAATCGTCCGTACCTTGAGACTCGTATCATGATCATCTTGATTCGACCCACAACCGCCGATGATGAGTGCACTCATCAACAGAGCCGTGGTCAAACCTAATACACTACGATTCATAATCCTCTCCTTCACACACGTAATAGAGATTATTGTAAAAGCAATAACTACTATAAAATATATATTTTATACAATTAAATAATACTATATATTAGATAAAAATTCTATAAGTACATTAGAAAATATATATGTTTTCTGATTTTAGTAACTACGAGGCACCTTCCTAAAACCTCCAGCTACCTTAACGGTCTGCGCCTGATGGCTTGAAGAATATAGCTTAGCAATATCAAAGGACTGGATCGCCCCAAAGCCGACACGCTACTGCGCTTCGCGGAGCCCGAAGTCGTTTTGGGACAAGCCAGTCCTTCTTTACTGCAAATCTGAATTTGAAAAATACAAACATATATATTTTCTAATAATTGGAGAGAGGGGACCTTCGGGGAGAAATTTAGGTTATAATAGTTTTGATAAAGGTTGGTGGAATTATGAAACAAGAAAAAGACAGAGAAGTATATAATCAAAAAACATTAGAAGCAATGAAAGAAGCAAAGAAAATAGCTAGAGATTTGAAATACCCTAGTTATAAAACGTTAGAAGAACTAAAAAGAGCTTTAGATGATTAAGTTAACCAAGTTGTGCAACAAACGTAGAATAGAAGAAGAGAGAACCCCTCCTGAAAACGACTTCTGGCTCCGCGTAGCGTGTCTCTCTCATAGATTATGTTTAACCAGTTGTGCGAATTACAGTAAGAGTGAAAAAGGCACATGGTGCTACCAAAACGAATTCGGGTCCCGCTTTAGCGTGTTTCTCTCATAGATTATGTTTAATCAGTTGTGCGAATTACAGCAGAAATGAAAATTTGAGCACGTAGGATCATAGGATATTAGTAATAAAAAAATAGACTTCCAAAAACAACTTTGGCCCTGCGGAGGCCGTAGGCCGGAGTCAGACCCGGCCTGTCTATCCACAATAGATTATGTTAATAAAGTTGTGCAACAAACGTAGAATAGAAGATGAGAAAACCCCTCTTGAAAACGACTTCGGGCTCCGCGTAGCGCAGTAGCGTGTCGGCTTTCAAGAGGGGTTCTCTCATCCATTTTTATTCTTCTGTTTGTTCCACAACTGGTTCAACATAACTAACCAAAATTTTGTCTATCCGTGTATTATCCATGTCCACGATTTCGAATGTGTATCCGTCCCAGGTGGTTTTGTCGCCTTCGCGTGGGATTCTACCGAATAGAAGGTTCATAAGGCCGCCCAGTGTTTTGTAGAGATCGTCTTCTTCGCGTGGTAGTTCTTTGACAATGTGGAAGAATTCTTTGAATTCGTCTACGTCGAGTAGACCGTCTACGAGCCATGTGCCGTCTTCGCGTTCGACGATGCGGTTTTCTTCTTCTTGGCGCTCTTCTTCGCCGGATGGCATGAGACCTACGATTTCTTCCATGATGTCGTGCAAGGTAACGAGGCCGCTAAAGCCACCATATTCGTCGAGGACGATGGTTTCGTGAACGCCTTCGTTACGCAATGTGTTGAGTAATTTCATAAGAGAAATGGACTCAGGTACGAGCAATGGTTCTTTCAAGCAAGAATGGATGACATGATGCAATGATTTTTCGCCTTGTAAGCATTGGACCATCACATCGGTTACATTGACTACGCCGCGCAATTCGTCGAGCGAGTCTTCACCTACTGGAATGCGGTATTGGTTCGCCGTTTTTAGGACCTCCATGATTTCTTCTTCGGACGAGTTTAAATCAATCCATTTGAGTTGCGTCCGCGGTGTCATGACGTCGCCTGCGTTCATATCTGCTAGGTGGAAAATATTTTCTACGAGGATTGGTTCCTCTTCTTCAAAGGCCCCCATGGCTACGCCTTCGGTGAGCATTTTGTTAATTTCCGACTCTGTTACAGGCGCTTCTTCTTTCACAGTGACGCCTAATATTTTCAATAGAAAATCCGTGGACACGCCGAGGAATAGTACGATTGGTTTTAATGCTTGTGAAAGCCAGTAAATTGGCTTGGAAACAACAACGGCAATTGCCTCAGGGCTGTTGATAGCTAGGCGTTTTGGCACCAATTCACCGATGACAAGGGACAAATAGGTGATGATGGCAACGATTAAGAACGAACTAATAGAAGCCGCATAAGGAGCGATACTAGGGAAGGCTTTCACCAAAACGTCCTCTAACGGCGCGGAAAAGGTAGCACCGGAATACAAACCAGTCAAAATGCCGACGAGGGTGATGCCTATTTGGATGGTAGAGAACATCTCGTTCGGATTCTCCGCCAACTCAAAGGCCTTCTTGGCGCGCTCATTGCCAGATTCGGCCATCTCCTCGAGGCGGCGCTTCTTGGCATTGACGATAGCGAGCTCGGTCATAGAAAAAATGCCGTTCGCGATGATTAAAATGACGATAATTATAAAATCTAAGGTCAGATCACTGTCCATGTAAGTAAATACTCCTTTTTATGAGATACAATTCTGCACATGAGAAAATTGAAATATTACTCTTTAGTATATCATATTCGAATCATATATGGTAAATAGTACAAAAAGAGGAGGGCGGACACCCTCCTCTTTTGTTTGACGTATTGGTTTCTTTAATTGTATCCATCGTAGCAGGTGTAACCTGTCATTACATCTGCAAGTGGCTAGATAGATATTTTCGTCAGTAACTAGCACAGAAAATGTGTTACACATTGACTTCCTTTGTCATATATCATATTACATGATTATTTAACGTTTGTAAATGATGCTATCTATGTATACAATGATTGATAACGTTGAGATTTTTGGTCTAACATTAAGGGGGCGGTTCATTTATATAGGGTCTATTTTTCCTTAGTTTGGCTGAATAACCAATCTCTAATGCCTTCGATATTATAAGCTACAGACCATGTGTACATATGGTTGCCATCTTTAAATACCGTGTAATTAATAGGAGCCTTTTGATCGACTGTAGCTTTCACCAATGCGTCGAATTGTTCCGGTGTAGAATGGCTATCCCACATAGGAGAGGTTGCAATTTTAGTGCCTAAGTCGGCCCAATTTTTAGTAGCTGTATTCATGCCAGGATATGCTTTGTCATCGCCTTCGGATACGAGTATCCACAATTTTTTATCCTTTAATACTTTCATTTCCTCCGTATTCCATTGGCATGCTACGAGGAATTGAGCCGTAAACAAATTAGAATGTTTGTCGCTAATGGCAATATTTGCCATACCACCTTGAGACTGACCAGAACCGTAAATTCGGTTTTTATCAATTGGATATGTAGCGATGACATGATGTAATAGATTATCTACTAAGGTAAGACCTGGAGTCCATTCATTTTTATCGGTAGTCATCATACCAAGTGTATCTACTAAATCTTGAGTGTATTGAGGGGCAACGATGATGGCTTCATGTTTTGCTTGTTCCTCAGGGCTAGCGAAAACAGTAGCACCATTACCTTGGAATAGTACCGTGCGATTATCATTGATATTGGCACTGGAATCAGCTATGAAGAAGTATAGAGGATATTGTTTTGATGCATCATAGTTTTTCGGTAAAAATACATTGTAAGGAATACTATTACCCGTAGTTGGATCTGTGTAAATATATGTTTTAAACTCATCCATAATAGTAGATGCCGTAGATGTATTGATTACGCTCGTTTGTGAAGGGCCGTATATAGTACCTGTTTTAGTCACTACCGGTTGAACTTGTGTGACTGTAACATTTAAATCAGGTAATTTACGATTGGAATGCAGTGGTGCATCGACGCCTACAGCACTATTATTTTTTGGTTTATTAGAGCGTGGTGCTAATACGAATGGTGTAGAGTTTTCATATTTAAATTCCACTACAACGTATTGATCAGCTGCTGTAGCTTTGGAGTTTTTGTCTTTTTTACTAGCTTTGACCGTATTTGTTTGTCCTACTGTTGTATCTATTTGAGGGGCACCATTGTGCAAACCTTTAGCTGTAGATTTGTAATTTTCTTTCAGTTCAGGCACAGAATTAGTATAGATATTGTTGATTGTTTTGCCTTCTACTGTGAAAGTATTGAGCGCTAGTGCACTTTCTTGGATTGCTTCTGGATATTTGATGATGATAGCCGCTATTTTTTCACCATCACCATAAATTTTTGGCACTGCCGTTACAGATTGCATGCCGTACGCTTCTGTTTGATGAGTCTTAGCTTCAGAGGTAGCAGTGGTAGAGCTTGTACTAGAAATAGTAGTAGCCATGTCCGTTGCAGCTAGTACATTTGTTGTAGAAAGTGTGCCTAGCACAAGAGCCATTAATAAGATTTTATTCATCATATCTCCTTATTTTACAGCGTTTATCAAAATATTGATTGAATTATATAATAAAATTAAATTTAGTGCAATTTATTAGAAATCGTGTAATTTATAATTACATACATTGGATAGGTAATCTTTATATATTGATAGAGAAATATAATGTAGTAGGAAATTAGTAGTAGATTTTGTAAGATAGTATAATAAAAACAACAATTGCTATAGATATAATCGAGTAGGTATATACAAGAATATATAAAGTAACTAAAATACGATAGTTGGGAGTGTATCAATGGTAGCCGACCAAGAATGGGAAAGTATATTACAAATTAAAACAGCAGGCCGTGATGATAGTCGTTCGGATGCAGAGCATCATCCATATGAGCCGACGGACTATTGCGTTCTTGAGCGTCTTGCAAATAGTGGTTATATTACGAAACAAAATACCCTCATCGATTATGGCAGTGGCAAGGGGCGCGTTAGCATATTTATGGCGAATCAGACGCGGTGCCATTCCATTGGTATCGAATATGATGAACGTTTGTATGAACGGGCCATCGTAAATGGTGAAAGCCCAGCTGCCAAGAACCGTGTATCCTTTGTCCTTGGCGATGCTGCTACCTATACATTGCCAGACAATGCAGATCGATGCTTTTTCTTTAATCCCTTTGCACTTCACACCATTAAACGCGTACTAGGTAATATCTTTGATTCTTTATATCATCATCCAAGAGAAATTCTACTATTCTTCTACTATGTTAACGAAGAAGTAGAAAACTTCCTAAATAACCACGTACGCCTAGAAGCAGTAGAATCTATACAGTGCGGTGATTTATTTCAAGAAACTGATGAAAAAGAACGCATATTGGTATATAGAGTAAATGTGTTTTAGTAAATTAATTTATCTCTATATTTCGTTTTATCTATTCTTCTAGATAAGTGTATAAAGTCATTATATAATCTAATTGTTACTACTCCATTCTGGTAACAGAAAGGAGGTGAAAACATTGCCGGAGATATTAATTTCCTTTTTTTTATCTATCATAGCAAGTATAGTTTCATATTATATTTGCAAGTGGCTGGATAGATAGTTTAGTTAGTAACCAGTACAATAAAAAATAGCAGGGCTGCCACCCTGCTATTTTTTCGTATGAAAACATTGCCTCATACTAATTTCCTTTGTTACTCATAGAATAGCATGATATAAAAGGATAGTCAAATTTTACGTACTTTCACTAAAATACGCAGAAAATCCGCATATTTTCTGATATAATAATAGATTAGAGAGTATAAAAATTTATTTTTCTATTCACCATGGTATGTATTGATTCGTAATGATTAATCGTAGTGATTAGGGCTGAGTATATACCATAAAGGAGGAACGTATGGAACGCGTGTCAGCAAGTCTTATTGAAGAAATTCGCAGTGCCTTAGTAGAGCGTTATAATCGCGATCAAGAGATTCAGCAAATGATTGAAGAAATCGGCGCAGAAGAAGGTCTTAATGAAAAAGAACTGTTTGTTATTCACCAAGCCTATTTAGAGGTTAAGGAACGCATGCAGTATACGGCGAATTTGATGGAATTGTGGAATCAAATTGAGGCTGTTCAGGACCGCATGGGTATGCTTAATTCTTATGAAAGCTTAGAACGCGATTTATTTGGCGATGTTCTTTCCTTTGATAAACCGATGGGTTATGGTGCGTCGAATCAAGACAACTTAGATTATGCGATGGAGCAAGTTAAGTTACACGATGTAGATCATGACATCGAAGATATCGACCTTTCTAAGGAATATCCTATCGATAATCAAGATGCTATTTATTTTAATGAGCATTCAGCCAATAAGAAAACAACATCTAGTCGTAATGACGTCAATGATGATGACTTTGATGACGAAGAGGACGATTCTGATGATGAAAGCTTATTAGACAGAGATATTCGTACGTCCTTAGATCCTTATGATATGGTAAATTCCTTGTTGTATTCCAAACAATCCACGGGCGATAAGGATAAAACTAAACAACAAAAGGAAATTGACAAGCTTATCAAAAAACAACTGAAACGCGTAGAAGAAGAATGGGCGAAGCTTTCAGGTAAAAAGGATAAAAAAGATAAGAAAAAGAAAGATAAAGATAAAAAAAAGAAAGACAAGCAGTCTAAGAAAGAATTCGAACTTGTAAAGGAATCTAAGAAGTCCAAGAAGGACAAAGAGTCCAAAAAGAGCAAGAAGGATAAGGATTCTAAAAAAGCTAAAAAAGACAAGGATGCTAAGAAGGATAAAAAGGCTAAGAAATTAGAAAAAGCCTTGAAGAAGGAGTCCAAAAAGTCCACAAAAAAGGACTAACCGTAGATTTCATAGATGACCACGGACAGAAAACTACGGATAAGGGCTGTGGAAAATGCAAGCGGTGCAAAGGACCGCGGTGTAGGAAGTATAGTATATAAAGTTGGGGAATGGTATGAATCGTTGGTTGAACTGGATAAAAGGCATTCAACAGGAATTAAAAGCATTTTTGTTCTTTTCTATCTTGTTTACGCTCTTTAGAATCGTATTTTTAATTATATTTCAATCTCAATTAGATACGACTACAATGGACAGTATTTTAATGTCTTTATGGCTTGGTTTTCGGTTGAGTTTGAAGACCGTTGGATCGATTGTCCTTGTAAGTTTGCTATTTGCTACATTGCCATCTATAGTGTGGCCGAAATGGAAGGCCCAAGGTGTACGCAAGGTTTGGTATGGATTTGTTACCATTTTCTTTACATTGCTCTTTATGGGGCGTATCCCGTTTTATACGATATTCAATTCTTCGTATAATGCGATGCTTATCAATGGTAAACATGACGATATTCATGCCATTATCAATACGGCTATCAATGAATACCATGGTATACCATATTTAATTGGTGGTATTGCGCTGAGCATTGGTTTGACTTGGCTGTTGGTGAAAGTCCTCAATACGAAAACCATTCAATGGACACCTAGCACTAAGCATAGTAAATGGATTACGGGAATCCTCAGTTTTGTTGGATTTGGTGTACTATTCGTATTTTTCCGCTTTGGTGGAGCCTTTGGGTACACGAATTCCATTAACTGGGAAAGCGCAGCGCGTCTTAATTCTAATCTGTTAAATGAAACGATTTTGGACGATGCACAAGCATTATACCGTGTAAAATCTATTGCGAAACGGACCTCAGAGTTAGAGGATATTCACTTAACACCTGCTGAGTTACATGAAAAAATACAATCCATAGGCGGTAATCCTGGTAGTACACGATTTGATGAAGCTTTCACAAAAACGATAACAACAGAGCGATTACAACAACAACCGCAATCTATTAATATCATTCTCGGTGAATCCTATGGTTTATGGCCATTTCTTGCTGAGTTCAACGAACCTGGTGCTTATCTTGTAGAGCAAGGTCGTAAGTACGCGGCTAGTCCACAGGCGATGGGTACGCAAATGGCCTTAGCTCAAGGAACAGGTACGATGCCTGCCATTATCGGGTTATTAACGGGCATGCCGGATACGGGGATGTATCCAAACTATAGCGTAGGTATATTACAAGAACCGTATGGCCTCGGTATTGGACCGGTTATGAAAAAACTCGGTTATAAGACCGTATTTTGGTATGGCGGTTTTAGTACTTGGCAAAATGTTAAGAACTTTGCATTAGAACAAGGTTTTGATGAATTCCACGATGCATCTGAAATGCAGAGCAATGAAACTAATGCTTGGGGCGTAGCCGATGGAGATATGTTCAAGGCTATCAATGCATACATGGACAAACATCGTGGCGAAAAGATCATCAATGTTATCATGACTACGTCGAATCATCCTCCATATAGTGTGAATGTGGCGAAGGAAGGCTATGATGCGGATAAGGTTCGTAAGAACTTGCCAGATTCCATTGCCAATACGGATAAGCAAATTAACGAAATGGGCCACATATGGTATGCAGACCATGTGATGGGTGAATTTATTAGTAAAGAGGAACAATCTGATCCAACTTCATTATTTGTTATCACCGGTGACCATAGCGAACGCTTTACCTTTGCTCATGAGGAAGGTCCTAAGGTAGCATCCACGATTCCGATTATTTTCTACGGTCAAGGCATCAAAAAAGAATGGCTTTCACAAGATGCATTTGGCATGAGCATTCAAATCATTCCAACATTAGCTGAACTTGTAGGACGTACAGGGCAAACTTATGAGGCTATGGTGCCGAGTCTATTTAATCAAGGGCCGTTCGTATTCAATCACCGCTTGTGGATGGATAAGACTGGCATATATGTAGAAGATGAGAAAATGCCGCAAGCATATGCTAACTCTATGAAAACCATGCGAGAATTAACGGCTTGGCGGTTAAAACATGGGGATAGTATTCAATAGGGGAATATTTTAATTTATATCATTAACAAAATGAACTCCATATTGTCAGGGAATATATAGGGTTTGTTTACTTACAAAAGGAACTATCATGGGTGAACAATTTTTCTTATCCCTCCAACAAAATATTAAACTATTCCTCTGGATGCCTATACTCTGTGCTATCTTTAGGGCTATCTTTATCGGAGTGTACCATCCATATGAAACGTTAAAGGGCAAGGGACACATCATTCGTACTTGCTTTACCTTTGGATTTTGGTGGGGCATGGATATCAACGCCTATCAGCTATTGATTTTGCTTGTGCTTGGAACCTTACCGTTCTTGGCTTTTCCAGATTACTACATGATGGCAGCCATCGTTTTAAATACGGTGTTGAGCTGTATTATATATGCTGCCTTTGCCGGTAAGATGCAGTTCTACAAGCATTTTAACGATACCTATAACTACATGTTGCACTATGGTAAGCATGCGGATAAGAAAAACCTCATCGATATTTTCTTTAATCAAGACAAGGGCTGGTGGGTGCTCGCCGGATTCATTCCTGTGGCGGCCATTAGCTATGGGGCTAGCACATTATTGTCTGCTATTCCGTCCATTCCGTATCCTCATTTTGAAAGCAATATCGCAGCTGGCGCTAGTGCCTTTGGATTTTTGGTAATCTATGTGGTGATTTACTATTGGCTTCATTATGGTGGGACCTTGAATCACCGCAATAAACCGGAATGGGACGTGGTGCCAACAATCGTTAAGGAGGATATCTTCTTTGCAAAGGCCACCATTGACGATTTAGAGGCTCTCAAATTGGTTCGCAAAACGCCGTTGACGGCGGCGCAAATGAAATCAGATGAGGAACTCGTAGAGGATGTGAATCATCTTATGCCGTGCCGTGATTGGCAAACCTTGGATAATCCATTGCATGCCTTTAAACGTGTGGCAAAGGGTGCTCGCATTGCTAAACCTAAGCATATCTTTTTGATTGTTGGTGAAAGCATCCCTCAGTGGTCCATGGATCCATTGTATATGAATTTTAATATCTGTCCAGGATTGCGTGATTTCGTGGCCGATGTGCATACGGCTTGTGTGCCTAATTTCTTGCCAGCCGGTAATGTGTCACGTCCTTCTATTTCAAGTCTCATAAGCGGTATCTATGATAGCGGTATGGAATTGAATGAAAAGGAAATTTTTTGGAACAATACATTGCCAACTGCTCTGGCAGCACAGATAAAACGATTAGGATACCAAACCATTTACTGGTACGGTGGTAACTCATCGAGTGGTAACTTTACGAAATACGGCAAGGCTCAAGGCTTTGACCGCATTGAAAATGCTACCGAATTCTGTGGTCCTCATGCACCGCAAACATGGCTTGGCGTATACGATCACGTATTCCTCGAAGAGGCGGCAAAACGCATCGTAGCTATGGAGGAACCGACATTCCATTTTGTATATACTACGACTAATCATGGTCCTTATAAATTAGAAGATAAGTACCTTGATTTCGATGCACGCCGCGATTTGCCTGGCGTTGGCGATGACATTTTAAATCGCAAGGATGGCAATAAGGGCTTAGCAACCTACAAATATTGTGATAAGGCCATCTTTGATTTCGTAGATGCTATGAAAGCGAAGTTCCCGGATAGCTTGTTCATCGTAACGGGTGACCATTCCAATCTATTTGGTGAATTTAATAATACATCCTTCTTGCATCGGGATTATACGATGCGTGAAATTCGAAATACCGTATTTTACATGCAACATCCGGAGCTTTCACAAACATCACTACCTGCATCTATCGGCACACATTTAAGCATCATGCCAACCATCATAGAGGCCATCGCGCCAAAAGGGTTCGAATATTATGCAGCGGTGCCATCCGCATTTGATGAACAACCGGATGTGCATGTAACGCCATACCAATGGATCACAAGCGATATGGTAGGGGATGTGCTCGGCGACTACGGACAATACCAAACATACACGGCGGAACCATCCGAATACATCCGCCCAATCGATAACCACGCACAGGACGCAGAATACTGGCGCTCCTTATCGGCGTGGATGATGAAATTTTATGCTAATGTACAATAGGGGAGACATACATGGCAACACTAACGGTCATTATTTTGGCTAAAAATGAAGAACAACATATGAAAGACTGTATCGCATCTGCACAATTTGCTGATGAGGTACTTCTTATCGATGACGGCAGCACGGATAAAACGGTAGAGATTGCTGAGTCCATGGGGGCCCGCGTCGTACATCACGCTATGAATGGCGATTGGTCTCAACAACGACGCTTTGCTGTTGAAGAGGCTCGGTCCGAATGGATTTTCTTCCTCGATGCGGATGAACGCATTTCGCCAGAATTACAACGAGAAGTACAAGATGTGCTGGCTAAGAATGAGAAAAAAGCATACTGGATTGAACGGTCCAATGTGTTCCATCACAATAAGGCCACACATGGCGTGTTGCGTCCCGATTACGTGTTGCGATTTATGCCAAAAGAGGGTACGAATATAGAAGGATTTGTACACGAAACTATATCCAGCACCTATCCTGAAGCTAAATTACATGGCAAAATGTATCATTATACTTACGATAATTGGCATCAGTATTTCAATAAATTCAATAATTATACGACATTGGCGGCTAAGAAATATAAGGAAAACGGAAAATCCTGTTCCTTTGTAAAGGATATTCTTATCCGTCCAAGTTGGGCTTTTTTCAAGGTGTACATTTTAGATAGAGGTTTTTTAGATGGAAAAATGGGATTTATCCTATCCGTGAACCATTATTTCTATACCATGATTAAGTACGTAAAGCTATATTATTTATTGAAATCCAATGGGAAACTATAACAAATTTAGATAATAGATTCTAGATAACAGATGAGTGTTAGTAGAGAAAGGAAGGACCACCATGCGCGTAGCCATTTTGGAAAGCATCATTATGCCCGCTGGTCATGAGGTAGAATTTGACCGCATGATCATCAATGAATTAAAACGCCAAGGTCATGAACCGGTATTGATGGTGCCGGAGAATTTTACCTTTAAGGTTGATTATGGCGTTGACGTTATCTATCTTGAGGGCGGAGAGGTCGTGACCTATGCAGGTGCATCGAAATGGAAAAAGCCGTTCTTGTCTATATTGCGCGAACGTCGTCGCCGTGCATGGTTTACTTCGGCTGCTAAGAAATTAGAGGACCATCATTGTGATGCTTTGATCATTCCTACCTCCACGTATCGCTATATAAAAGCACTATTGGATACGCCTTTAAAACATGCAAAGGTACCTGTTCACTTTATTTTCCATGGCATTGGCAAGGGTGAAAACGTACGATTCTTGAAACAAGCGGAACGTGCCAATCGATATCAAAATATTTATCTAGATGTTATCACCTTGCGCGACGATATGCTACGCAGTGATCTACCACGTGTACGACCTATCTTACCTCCTGTGTTTACCCCATCCACAGGCGAAACACCAACCTTCTCTACACATACACCGCTTCGTCTTGGATTTTTCGGTCAATTCCGCAAGGAAAAGAATATTATCCCTTTATTAGATGCTTTTAAAACAGCTGCTTTTACGGGTCCCGTAGAACTCTTGGTACAAGGGGCGACGGCTAAACCTGAGGACGGCGAACTATTTGATGCCATCGCTGACGAATATAAGGACGTGCCAGGGCTTTCCTTCCTCCATGCGAACCTCATTGGACCCGATTGGGATAAGGCTTTACTAGACGTAGATGCTATCTTGATGCCATACGGTGCCGAGCGGTATCGCTATCACTGGAGCGCTATGCTTTACACGGCTATTGGGTTTTATAAACCGGCCTTGGTATCACCTGAAATCAATCCTGAGGTGCTTCGTGACTATCATGTTGGTGAAAGCTTAGACATATCCTCGGTGGATACGATTCGCGCTGGATTAGAACAATTCGTAAACAAAATGATTGAACATCCAGACATATATGAGGCGGGTTTGGTACAAGCCAATGAAGACTTTGGACATAAACGGATGATTGATTCGATTATTAATGTATAACTATATGAAAAATCTTAGAATAATCTTTTGAAATATGTATAAGTAAGGAGAGTGTATGTTTCAATATATAAAGGACCAATGGGCTAATGGTCGAGCTATTTATGGGAAAAAATCATGGCGCGAAACACGACGCGTAGTCTTGCATTTCTTGCGAACTGTAGGCCACAAACAAGAGATGATGGAATACAAGGCTTTTTTTGAAAGCTACGCACCAGATCAACATATTTTAGATAAACAAGAAGGCCTGTATGAGTTGATGAGTCGTATTTTCTTGTTTAAAGAATCTACCTTGCGTGAACGTATTGATGCGGTAAAGAATCACTTTACAGCCTTAGAAGATGTATTTACGCCTAAGACTATTGAAATGCTATATAATCCGGATGAACTAAAACCGGAAGGATTAAAACAAGGCATTCTACTATGGGAAGATGCTGATTTGAATATGACGGCACACCTTAACTTTATGACCGGCCAACGTAAAGAAGGTTTATTTACCATTCTGTTGCAACTAGGCGACCAAGGCGTATATCATGCGAACATCCGCCTCGGCAAAGGTTTAGAAGGGGAACCAGCATTGTGGATTGGCACCATCCAAGGGTATAAAGATGGCCTCGATAATGCCAAACATATTACAAAGAAAATGTTTGGCTATCGTCCAAAAAACTTTATCGTATTCTTGATTCGGGAACTCGCTAAATACTGTAAAGTGCAATCCATGTATGCTGTATCTGACGAAGGTTTCTACGCCAATACACACATGGTGCGCGGCCATAAGGCAAAGGTAGCTGAACTTGATCCATTGTGGGAAGACATTGGCGGTACAGTTACACAAGATCCACGATTCTTTAAAATACCATTGGAAGAATACAGAAAACCGATTGAAGAAATTAAATCACAAAAACGTAGTCAATATCGGAAGAGATATGAATTATTAGATCGGTACGAAGAACAAATTAAAGGGAATATAAAACAATATTTAAAATAAATGGGGTTAAATATGGGGGCAGACGGTAAAAAGAAAATATGTCATATTCGATTTAATGCATCAGATACACCAGCACGAGCATTTCAAGATTGTGGGATGTTTTTATACACTTTAGCTAAAGATTTTAATTGGGAATCAACCTATGTTTTTTATAAAACTAGACCTGAAGAAACTCAGTGGAATGAAACTTTCTTGAAATATGTAAGACCAGTCTGTCTTGGGGAGACTGATGATTTAGATTATAAAAAACAGGTATCATTAGCAAAGCAATTTATCCAAGAACATATACATGAATATGATGCTATCATGTTATTTCATTACGGCAGTACAGCTTGGAAATTAGCAAGACTTTGTAAGAAACATAATCCGAATATAGTTGTATATGTAAAATTAGATATGGGTATTGGCGGATTTAATCATTTTTGTAATAATGGTCCATTCCAAAATCTTAAAAATTGGTTTGAAAAACTTAAAAGCTTATATGTAGATATATTTACAGTAGAAACAAAGTCGTATTACGAAGAATTAAAAAAGACATCCGTATTTAAAAATCGTATAGAATATTTACCTAATGGAGTTTCTTTATTAGATATAGACTTAACTGAGCTTGACATTTTACCAAAAGAAAATATTGTTGTTACTGTAGGAAGATTAGGTACTTATGAAAAAAATAATTCTTTATTGTTAAATGCTATAAAAAATTTACCGATAGAATTAATAAAAAATTGGGAGTTTTTATTAATAGGTCCCTCAACCCAAGAGTTTTCTAAGGAAGTTGCTTTATTCAAAGAAAAAAATCCAGCCATTGCTAATTGTATTAATATGACTGGTGAAATAAACAATAGGAATACATTATATTCTTATTTAAGACGTGCTAAGATTATTTGTATGACTAGTTTAAGTGAAAGTACTTGTATATCTACTTTAGAAGGAATGTATTTTGGTACATATCCTGTAATTACAAATTATAGTGACTTTACTCTAGATACTACTAATAATAATAAAGTCGGTTGTATTGTAGAGAATAAAAATATAAATGCACTAGTTAGTTCTTTAAAACATATAATGAGTGATAATAATTTGTATTGTAAAGGGGTAGAAAGTCAATCTTATGTAAGATCAGTATTTGATTACGGAGTATTAACTAAATCTCTTGATAGTATTTTAAGACGATATATAAAGAGATAATAAATAATTTTAGTTGGGGGCTAGAATGGAGAAATCTAAATCTATTCTGTATGTGGTTAGTAGAGAGATACAGTTAATGACTGTATTAAATTTATGCCAAAAAACGAATGAAAATAAGGACTTACTCTTTGTAAACTATAATTCAAATAAATGGAATAAGTTAGTTAAGAGACTTATTGATAAAGATGTCTTTAATAATATATATATATATAATAAAAATGAACCGATAGAAAATAATACTAATAATCAATGGTTACAAAAAGACGTGATACATTCTTTTGATTGTAATAATAGATTTTCTATTGATAGGTATATGTCTATTTTTACTAGTGATATAACTATTTTAGATAAATATTCACAGAAAATCAGAGAATCAGATATTAGTATAAATCACTTTGATGAAGGTGTTTTATCTTATTTTGACTCATATATTGAACAATGTAATAGTTTTATAGAATGTAAAGATATTTATTTATATGATCCAAGATTAGCGAATTATTCTAAAAAATATAATTTATATAAGATAGAGAAAATATCGAGCAGGAATAAAGAATTAATCGACTTATATAATTACATATTTAATTATAAAAAATTATTAATAGGAAATGGTTTATTAGAAATATTTTTCTCTCAGCCTTTTAAATTTGAGTTATCATTAAAAGCTAAAATTAGGCAATTATTTCATTTGTTTCAGAATCGATCAATTGGTGAATATGTTGATTATGAAACAGCGCGTTGTCAGGATAATTTTATTAATCAGATACGGATAAAAAAACCAAATTTATTAAGAAAAAAACATCCTATAGAATCTGATATTGAGAATACAGTAGACATAGATTACCCATGGGAATTATATTTATTAAATAATGATGAGGTAAAAGTTAAACAATATTCTTTATATTCTAGTGTGTTATGTTGTCATATGATTTTAAATGAATCATATAATATAAAGAGTTATTATTTATATCCATATGTAGTTAAGTTGATTAGTGAAAAATATAAAATTGATAATAGTATATTAATAAATGAATTAACTCGATTCTTTAATAAAGCAGAAAAATTGGGGTATGTTACTTCAGTTAAAAATTTACATGATTTAGGGGAAGCAATAAATGAAGAAATTTAATATTGGACACATTGAGGTAGGGAATGGATGTTTACCGCTTATTATTCCTGAAATTGGTATTAATCATAATGGTTCATTATCTGTAGCCAAAGAAATGGTATATGCTGCATATAAAGCCGGGGCATCTCTTATTAAACATCAAACGCATGTTGTAGAAGATGAAATGAGCCATGCTGCACAGTCTGTTATTCCTGGTAATGCTGATATTTCTATTTATGAAATAATGGATAAAGCTGCTTTAAATGAATCTGAAGAATATGAATTGATGAAGTATACAGAATCTTTGGGTATGGAGTTTATAAGTACACCTTTTTCAAGAGCGGCTGCAGATAGGTTAGAATCATTTGGTGTTAAGGGATATAAAATTGGATCAGGGGAAATGAATAATTTTCCTTTGTTAAAACATATAGCTAGTTTTGGAAAACCTATGATTGTTTCTACTGGTATGAATGATTTAAATAGTGTTAATAAAGCTGTTGAAATATTAAGAGATAGTAATGTTGATTTTGCATTATTACATACCACAAACTTATATCCTACTAAGCCTGAGTGGGTTAGGCTAGGTGCAATGCAAGAGATGATGCAGGCTTTTCCTGATATTCCTATTGGGTTGTCAGATCACACATTAAATAATAACTCTAGCATTGCTGCAATGGCTTTAGGTGCTAAAATTATTGAACGTCATTTTACAGATACAAGAAATCGAAAAGGGCCTGATATTATTTGCTCTATGGATAAAATGGACTTAGCAAATCTGATAAATGCTTCAAAAGAAATTCCATTAATGTTAGGTGGTACAAAAGCACCTATACAAGAGGAACAAGTAACTATTGATTTTGCCTTTGCAACTGTAGTTAGTATACAAGATATAAAACCTGGTGAAAAATTGACTAAACAAAATATTTGGGTAAAAAGACCTGGAACTGGAAAAATATTAGCTAAAGATTATGAATCATTATTAGGGAAAACAGCTACATGCTATATTAAATCTGATACACATTTAGATTATGGGATGTTTGAATAGGGGTTAAATTTTGAGAGGGGAATTTTTTTGAGGCGGATTCTTTTTATAACTGGAACCAGAGCCGATTATGGGAAAATAAAACCATTACTAAGTATAATATCTAAAAGTAAAGGCTTTGAGGCTTATATCTATGTAACAGGGATGCATTTGTTAGAGAGTCGGGGTAATACATATCATGAAATTTTGAAAGATGGTTTTGATAAAGTTTATATTGCTAAAGAGAATAGACCAACTTCAAATACCAGTTTTGATATGGGTAGGACTATAACTAATTTAACTAAATATGTTTTAGAGAATAAACCAGATAGCATTGTTGTTCATGGTGATAGGCCGGATGCATTGGCGGGAGCTATTGTTGGTGCATTTAATAATATTCGTGTTATTCATATTGAGGGTGGTGAAGTTTCAGGGACAATTGATGAATCAATACGACATGCAATAACAAAATTATCACATATTCATTTTGTTGCAAATGAAGATGCAAAAAAAAGATTGATATTATTAGGTGAAAATAAAGATTATATTAAAGTTATAGGGTCTCCTGATATAGATATTATCAAGAGTGTTAAATTACCATCTATTGAATCAGTAAAAAAGCATTATGATATACCTTTTGAAAATTATGGTATTTTATTATTTCACCCTGTTACAACAGAAGTAGATTTAATTAAAAATCAAATTAAGGTTATTGTAGAAGCATGTAAACAATCGAATAAGAACTTTATAGTGATATATCCTAATAATGATTTAGGTAGTCATTATATTATTGATGAATATCATGGTTTAGATAATAAAAGTAATTTTAGAGTTTTTCCGTCTGTCAGATTTGAGTCTTTTGTTGTTTTACTTAAATATGCAGACTTTATTGTAGGTAATTCAAGTGCGGGAGTCAGAGAAGCACCTTATTTTGGTATTGAAACAATTGATATAGGATCAAGACAAGAAGGGCGATATGATAAAAGAAAAGAGACTACAATACATCATGTAGAGTGTGTTTCGAGTGATCTTCTAGAATCTATTAAAGCTGTAAGGAAGCATAAAGAAGCAAATTTAAATTGGGGTGAAGGAAATAGTGCTGAACTATTTATAAATGAAATTAAGAATGAAGAATTCTGGAATATTCCGCTACAAAAGAAATTAACTTATGATTTGTAAATGGGGAAGTTAGATGTTTAATGATAAACGAATTTTAGCCATTATTCCTGCTAGAGAAGGTAGTAAGGGTATTGTTAATAAAAATATAATTGATTTAAATAATAAACCATTAATTGCATACTCTATTGAAGCTGCTAAAGAATCAGACTATATAGATGATGTTATTGTTAGTACAGATGGTGAAGAGATTAAATGTGTTAGCTTAAAATATGGTGCAGAAGTTCCTTTTTTTAGACCTAAATCATTAGCTACTGATAAGTCAAAAACTATTGATAGTATCATATATACAGTTAATAGATTACGCAACATGGGACGAGAGTATGATGTGTTGATGTTATTACAACCAACTTCTCCAATGCGTACAGTAAAACATATTGATGAGTCTTTATCGTTATTTTTTAAAAATAATCAAGAATCACTAGTTAGTGTTAATCAAATTGATATTTCACCAATATTAGTTAGAACTATTAAAAATGGTAAATTATTCTCCATATTAAATCAAAACAGTACTGTTAGACGTCAAGATATGGATTTTTATTATAAGATAAATGGTGCAATATATATAAATCGTATTGATGAAGTTGATGAAAATTTAAGTTTTAATGATAACTCAATACCATATATTATGGATGATACGTATAGTATTGATATAGATACAATTGAAGATTTGCAGTTAGCACGTCAAAAACTAAAAAGCTTATAGATTTATATTATTATTTTGGGGGAGTAAATGGGGAATTTTGATAAAGATGGTGATAGTAGTTTTTCCTATACATCTTTTTTTGGGGGATGTAAATTATTAGTAATTGTACCTCATCAAGATGATGAGATTAATGTTGCAGGTAGTACAATTATAGGATCTATTGAAGAAGGTTTAGATGTTTCATTAGCATTTATGACAAATGGTGATTGGGAGTATGATGTACCACTTCGTAATAATGAAGCAATTGATGCAGCTAAAATATTAGGCTTATCTTCAAAGAATATTTATTTTCTTGATTATCCAGACTGTGGATATGATACCTATTCTGTATATGAGCATAAGAATAATATTTTTAAATATAGAAATCGAAATATATCTTGGGAAATTTTATTGCAAGATATAGAGCATTTGATAGTAAGTGTGCAACCTCATTCTATTATATGTACCGGATTTGACTCGCATCGTGATCATAGGCAATGTGAAGAGGCTGTTTTAACAGTAATGAAAAAACTATGGAAAAATGGTAGTACTATAAGATTATATACGACATTTGCTTATGGAAATGCTTATGAGTCTATTGATGATTGGAGATCTATTCATTGGTACTCTTCTGTAATGAATCCTAAAAGTCATCCAGAACAGTGGTCTACTCCTAGTAAGGAATTATCATGGGAAAGTCGTTTACGTATTCCAATACCAAAATCGTGTAGAGGCAAGATATTAATTAAAAATCCAATATATTTAGCATTAACAGCACATGCGTCACAAGCTGCTTATAGGCATAGTATGCAATTAATTAATAGTGATCAAGTTTATTGGTATAGGGGCCCTAAAATAAATGATAATATTAATGAACCTTATTATTTACAAATTTTAATAAATCAACAGTTTGCTTATGAATGGATAACATATAAGGGTGAGAAAAAAGCGGATATATCTATATATTTAGGTAGTTTAAAAAATGGTCAAGAAATATCTTCTGAAAATCCTAATTTAATATGGTATTGTAATGGAGTGTCTATTGATATATGTACTTATGAGAATATGCTTGATTTTATGGCTAATAATAATCTAGATAAAGTACATTTAAGATGTGAGTTAAAGAATAATCCTAATATATACTGTGAGTGTATATTAAAAAAAGGAACATATTGGGATAGATTTACTTTAAGCATTCATTGGATAAAAGATTGGATTTTGTACAAATGGGATCATCATAAGCGTAAGAAAAAGTATAAGAAGATAAGAAAAACTAGGAGAGTTTTTTCTATATAGAATATTGGGGAATAATAAATGAATATTGTATTATTAATTAAGGATTTTGCAGTAGGGAAAAAATTTGATAAATCAGGGATGCCAAATCAAAGTGGTGGTGAAAAACATGGTTTAAATCATGCAAAAGAATTGATTCGGCTAGGCCATCATGTAACAATTATGGCTAAGAAAAAGTATTGGTTTACTAAAGTTCGTGAATTATATGATGGTTGTATTGATCTAGTAAGATTACATGGATTAATCAGATGGTTTGAAATATTTTTACGATTATTAACAACGCACCGTGAAACTGATGCTTTTTATATTATAGGAAGACCTAAATTTTCAGTATGGGCTATATTATATGCAAAATTGACAGGTAAGCCTGTTACATTAGCTTTAACAGGAAAAGCTGAAGTGTTTAGTAGCAACAAATCATTTAGAGAAAAACTATTTGCATCTTGTGATCATTATATTGCTACAACACATGAAATTAAAGAAAGTTTTATTAAAGATGCTCATATTGATCCAGATAAAATATCGGTTATTCCACATGGTATCGATATAAAGAAGTATCCTTTTGTTTCTTACGAAGATAGATGTGTAGCAAAACAACAAGCAGGATTAGATAGCGTTATTCCAAATTTATTATTCTGCGCTCGTGTAGCACCTAATAAAGGAATTCTTATAGCTTTAGAGGTTTGGAAACAAATATATGAACACTATCCAGATAGTAAATTCTATATAGTTGGTGGTGGTGATAATACATTATTAGATGAGGCTCGAAGAGTAAGTGAGCAATGTAATAATTCGATTATTGTGGTGGGTGAAGTTGATGATGTTACACCATACCATAGACTATCTGATGTATACATTTTTCCATCTGAGCATGAAGGATTACCTACATCTTTATTAGAAGCTATGAGTAGTGGTTTAGCTACCGTATGTTCTGATATTGGTGGGAATAATGATCTTATCTTTGATGATGTGACTGGATATAGAGTGCCTGTCAAAGATGTGAATGCTTATGTAGAAAAAATATCTAGATTATTTGCTGATATTAATTTACGGAAAAAAATGGGTAAATGCTCCTCAAAATATGTAGAAAAGCATTGTTCATATGATGTAGTATCAAAAGAAATGGAATTGACTGTAACAAATCAAAGAAAAAATCCAATCGATATGCTTTCAGACAAACCTAAAAATGATTAGATAGTAATTTATAAATAATAAGGCACCATTGGTGCCTTATTATTTATATGGATAAAAAATTATAACTGGGGAGAGTTATTATGGTGGAAGAAGTATTAAGTGGATATTGTTATGTTGGTAAACAAAATATTGAATGTTTCTTTACATTATTTGATTATAGGGTGACATTAATTGTTAAAGATGAGGCTGATTTAATTGGTCTTAGAAAATGGAGAGAGACTGAGTCTATAGAGGAATTTATTTATGGTGTAACATCTCAAGGTAAAAAAATTATATTTATTAGAAATGGTATAGCAGGTTTTCATATGGGATTCCCAAATGCTTCATATGAAGTTAGTTTTTATACTAGATATTTTTTAATAGGTGATATTGAGGAAAATATAAGTAGAAAGACTTTTTCTGGTTTACTGTTTTATGGAGAAGCTGTTGATGACGTTATTTTGAAAATAGTATCTACAGAGATTAATGATGCAAAAGATACTATTAAAATAAAGAAACCTTCAAATTATATTGATAAATATAATATTGATATAGAGGGTATCATATTTGAGGTACATATTGGAGTAAATATTGGAATAAGTCGATCAATAAAAAACGGTATTGATTTTAATAATAAGTACTCATATATAAAATTGATTTTTCAATATCCGCAAGAACTTAAAGATTATTGGAAATTTCATCAATATGTTTCTAATCTATTAGCTTTTTGTTTAGGTTGCAAAGATATAAGGTTTAAAGTTAAAATGTTAGATTTTATAGATGTTCCTATACATAAGAATAAAGATAAAAGTTTAGTGCCTGTAATGGATTATAAATTTTGCTGGTATAGTGATTCTTATAAGGAAGTAACTAATATACATAATGTAATATTATTAAAACGGATTAATAGATATTTTTCTAATATTTTCGAAATATTAAATTCTAAGGAGTTAATGCCTGTATTAGATTTTCTGCCAGATAATAGTGATATGAAACACAAAATTAAATCGACAGATGTTGGTCTTATATGTGCTGCATTAGAACGTGAATTCTCTTTTTATAAATGCGAAAATAATAATATAAAAATACGTTGTGATGAAGCGAAAGCGTTAGCGAGAAAATTAAAGTATGAGGTAAATCATTTCAATACCAGTGATGAAAATAAGGAGAAAGCATATCAATTAATTAGTTGCCTAAGTAATTTTACTTTCTCATTAACGGAGAAGGTATTATTTTTAATGAATATGTTTGAAGATATAGTAAGGAAAATAGCTCATAAGAATCGCAAGTTACCAAGTGATGTTTTTACTTCTGCTTTTAATGATATAGATGCATTTAAAGTAAAGTTTAAATACTTTCAAAAAATGAGAAATACAGGAAGTCATGGATTATTTGTTTGGGATGATAGTTTTGAAATTTATGATTATTTAGTTATTTTGGTGTATGCCTCTATTTTGTATAGAAGTGGATATAGAGATAATGAAATTATTGAGGTTCTAGGGTCTTTTTTTGGGTATCAATTATAGATAGTACTTATATTATTTGTGCTATAATTACATTAATAGTGCTAAGAACGGATATAATCTATATTTTCTAAATATTAGGTGGTGATAAAGTGCTTATAGATTTTTCTTTTAAAAATGTTCGATCTTTTAAGGATGAGGTTACCTTCTCTATGGAGGTTGGTGAAGGTATAACCGATTATTCCGTAGAAAACACCATGTCATCAGGTGAGATAGATGTAGTTAAGTCAGCATTTATTTTCGGTGGTAATGCATCCGGTAAAACTAATGTGATTCGTGCATTTCAATTACTTAGACAGATTGTAGTAGATGGTACATCTTCTGAATTAGAGTTATTGCCTAGGTATACTTTTGCTAATGAATCCGGTGATACAAATTTTAAGATACATTTTACCAAGAATGGTAATTTGTATTATTATGAACTCAATTATGATTGGGATGCTATTATTAATGAATGTTTGACTATGAATGGTGTTGTCATTTTTAAAAGAACTGCTGATGAGATTACTATGCCACCATTAATAAAGGATTTAAAGGAATCATTAAGAGTAAATCAGCCGTTGTTATTCTTTGCACAAACAAATAATGTACCAGAGGCAAAAGAGGCTTATGAATGGTTTGCACAAGATATTCTCATGCCAAGTCTTATAAATAATAATTTACGTAATCAACAATTATTTAGACCCTTACATACGAATCCAGAGTTAAAAGAAAAAGTACTATATTTCCTAAGGGCTGCAGATTTTAATATTAAGGATATTAAAACACAAGAAGTGATTGTACCTATTTCGAGTGATCCTGATAAATCTGAAAAGGTATTATTGCTCCATTGTGAGCATGAAGGACCAGATGGAAGTCGTTTTGTTATCAATTATAACGTAGAAAGTATAGGAACGCAGATTTTTCTCTTACTAATAATGACTATATTGGAAAATCAGCATAATTCTAAGTTGTTCCTAATAGATGAGTTTGATCGTTCATTACATCCTAAATTAGTTACTATTCTATTACGCATTTTTAATGAATGGAATCGCACTGGTACACAATTAATCGCCACTACCCATGATACAGATATATTAGATGCTCCCCTTAGAACGGACCAAATTTGGTTCGTAGATAAGAGTTATGATGGTGTATCTATTTTAGATAGTGCATTTGATTTTAACGAGCAAAGTATCAAGGATATTAAAAAGAATTACGAAGATGGTTTATATGGTGCGGATCAAATTATTAATGATGCGATGATGAAAGATATATTGGGCATTAGTGATCGTGAGGAGGATACTCGTTATGGCGAGACCGTCTAAGAGCAAGGTCAAGCAATTAAAAAACTTACTCATCGTTGATGGGGATACAGAGGAACGATATTTTAAGAATATATTGCAACGATATAATATGTCTGCTAAGGATGTTAAGCGGGTAGCTCCTAGCGGTGGAAATGCAGTGACTTCTGCCTTGAGTGAAGCGCGTAGTTTTGAGGCAACTATGCGAAAACAATATTTGAATTACTATATTATTATTGATAGGGATTATTTATCTAGAGATGAATTTGAGCGTATTCGACGTGAAGCCAATCAAATGCAGAATGTTGAATTAATATTTTCCAATGTTGCCTTTGAGGTTTGGTTATTAGCACATTATCAGAGAATGACGTCTAGACCTGTTGATGCTGATACAGATAATGCTCGGTATAGACGAGAATTATCTAACTGTTTGGATGAACCTTATAAAAAAGGTTATGGTGTTCAATTAGATAAGATTATTTCTTCAGCTGAACATTCTATTGATACGGCTTTCAACAATACGAGTGATATACAAGAGTTGAATTATGATAATCAATGTACTAATGTAGGGCCATTTTTACGTCAATTAGTTGCAAATAGATAGTTTTTTAGGGACTTAAGTATCGTCTTATTAAAATTTTAGGGAATCTTAGAGCATTAGGAATTGTAGAATGGTTTGGATCAAGTCCAAGAGATAAACGACAGTATTATAAATTAAATTTATGATAGAAATATGCTAGAATACTAAAAAGTAGACAGAAGTAGACAGAAGGAAGACAGAAGAAGACAGAAAAAGACAGAAGAAGACAGAAGGAAGACAGAAAAAGACAGAATATTTCATTCTATATTATTTGGATACTATATTTAGTATTTAGATATCATATTTAATCTATATATAGTGTTTATTATGAAGACAGAAGAAGACAGTAGGAAGACAGAAAAAGACAGAAGCAATAAAAAGGTGAGTGTAATGCGTATTTTATTAGCAAATTTAACAAAGATGGTAGGCGATACAGGTGGACTTGCTAAGGTGACGGCTGCGTTTGCCAATGAGATGCAGCGCCGTGGCCACGAGGTGAGTCTCGTGTATAGTGATGTGCAAACGGGGGATTTCTACTATCCACTTGATGCGGGTATCGAAGCATATGATTTGTGTCATTATGAAGGTGAAAGTCATTCTATCCCTCTTTGGTACAAGGCAAAACGGGAGATTTTGCGCGCCTTTGATAAGCGTAAAGCACGTGGTGTGAATAATGAGTTCACGAAGAAGTATTTATTAGGTCATCTTCAGTCTGTATTAGAACGAACCAAGCCAGATGTAATCGTGTCATATCAACCGGCAGCATCAAAGGCGTTATTGCTGGATTTGAAAACAAATATTCCTGTTATCACCATGAGCCATGGCGATCCTGAGGATTATTTTAATACTTATCCTGTAGAAGAGGTTGAAGCGGTCGCAAAGAGTACGGTGAATCAAGTATTATTGCCATCCTTTGAATCTCATATTAAAAATCACTTGCCAGAGGCTAAGACTGTTGTTATCGGCAATGCCATTCCACAATATGCAGAGCAGGCGGAGCTTTCACAGGTGAAAGACCGTTACAAAATCGTATTTGTAGCACGACTCGATAAGAATCATAAACGGCCACATTTATTGATTGAGGCATTTGCACCATTGGCTGGGAGGTATCCAAACTGGGATATCGAGTTATGGGGCCAAGAGGACCGCAAGATTTACAAGAAAGAATTGGATATGATCGTATCCAAGGCGGGACTCGGAGACCGTGTTCATTTTATGGGGACGACAACTGATGTACCAAGTGTACTCGTTACGGCAGATATATTTGCCTTTCCAAGCGCCTATGAAGGATTTGGGCTTTCACTGGGTGAAGCGATGAGCATGGGCTTGCCAGCAATTGGCTATAAATCCTGCTCTGCTGTTAATGAACTTATCATTGATGGGGAAACAGGCATCTTATGTGATGATGGGGTAACATCATTGACGGAGGCCTTTGAACGATTGATGCAAGATCAAAACCTTCGCGTTACCATGGGCCAAGCCGGACGTGATCGTATGAAACAATTCAGCCCTGAATCCATTTGGGGACAATGGGAAAACTTATTGGAACAAGTAAGTAACTCCTGATTCTTGGGCATACCAAGCAGTTTCCCAATTGGCAGCAGCTGGTATCGTTAACGGTTATCCAGATGGTACTTTCAAAGGCCAAAACGATATCACTCGTTACGAAATGGCTCAAATTCTAATCTCGTAGATTAGTGTAGTTTAAGTACATGTAAAAAGATGGCGAAACGTATGTTTTGCCATCTTTTTTTGCATCTGATTTTCTATTATAAACAAAATAAATGTTTTAAATCTGTCTAATGTGTTATAATAATTAAAAAAGGAGGTGTTAAAGTGCGGTTGTTAGGATTTGAAATACACAACACTAATCTATTTGGTAAAAATTTACATATTGATTTAGTGGCAACTGATAAAGTGAGTCAGTTAATTACTGATAATGACAACATAGAAAGGGCTTATAGGATTGACAGTGGAGCGTCTATTTATTCCCAAAATTTAATAGCTTTCACAGGTCTTAATGCGACTGGTAAGACAACGATTTTAGAAGTTATTCAGATATTGTTACAGATTGTAGCTAATGATGCTAGATTGAATGATTCTCATATTAAACCAATTATTCAGAAAATTATAGGAAGTGTTGATGGTACAAATGAGAAACCAATAGTTTTTGTTATGTGGTTTGAAATTGATAAACAAATCTTAGAATTAACATCTTCAATTATAAAACGATATACATTGGACGAAGAATATGATTTTGTTTATAAGAATGAGATATTGAAAGTACGATCGTTCTCAAAACTAACTAAAAAGAATCTATTTAATTTTGTACGCTCTAAGGTTGTTAATCAACGTACTGATTTTGAAGATGCTAAGTTTTTACTTGATGATATGAGTATTGCAAGCATGTTTAAGGATAAGGCAACAAAGGTACTTTGTTCATTTGAAAAATATAATACGGTTCGAAATATAAGACCTATGATTCCTGATGTGTCGATTATACAGTGTTTTGATAGTGCAATCAGTTGTATTGAACAGTCAGATAGTAAAGATAAATATAAGTTGAAATTTAAAAAAGATGGTGATTCTGAGTATGATGTATCCTATGATGATTTAGAATCCATCTTATCTTCTGGTACTGTAAAAGCATTGCACTTTTTTCCAGCTCTACAATCTGTATTGAAAGCAGGAGGGTATATTTTATTCGATGAGATAGAAAATCATATTAATAAACGTCTTGTAGAATGGATTCTATCTTTATTTGAAAATCGCGATTATAACCCTCATGGGGCCTGCTTGATTTTTACAACTCATTACCCAGAACTGTTGGATACTTTTGTAAGGAAAGATAATATTTATATTACTCGTAAACGTAATGATGGAACATTAGAGGCTGTTAAATACAGTGATGAAATTGAACGTAATGAATTACTCAAATCAAATGTTATTTTAGGTAATTTAATTAAAGGGACAGTGCCTAAATATGCATCTATGAAAGCAGCAGAGCAGGCGTTAGCGGGTACTGTTAAATAGGTGTAATATGTCTACATTAACAGATATATGTACAGATCATTATATTATTTTCTTCTGTGAAGGCCGGAATGAAGAAGATGCTTTAAAGTGGCTATCTGAAGAAGAAAAATTAACTTTAGATGTAAGCAGTTGTAATTTTGATAATTTAAGAAAATTGCGCACCCGTAAACAACGTTCTAAACACTTACAGGAAATATTGCGTAATGATTATGATAAACCACCAGCACTCATTTATATATTAGATAGTTTGAAAGAGACAATTACGTTACCTAGAGAGTTCCGTCATATTCCTATTTATTATATATATACGTATCCTGAGTTTGAGATTTTATTTATTATACATATAAATAAATGGAGGACATATAATCGGCAAAACCCTAAACCTAAAGCATCTGAATTTGCACAAGGCTTTTTCGATTGGGATATAAAAACGGAAGGTTCAGTTAAGCGTGTGTTTGAATTTGAGGTTACTAATTTAGTGGAAGCAGCTCATGTGTTGAAGATACAATATAATAAAATACGTGATTTGAGCGGTAAATATGGCCTCTATGATTTGTGTCATTAGTTTTGTATTATGTAGTTAAAATTTTATAGTAATAAGGCTGTATCAAAATGTGAGCTTATCAGATTTTAGTACAGCCTTTTTTTGCTTGTGTAAAAATGAAAATAATATGAATATTTTATTCTCTGCTTATCGATTATTTATCTCTCATTGTTATACTAGAAAGGAATATTACGGTTGTATGATGCGTATATAAGGGGAACGAGGGTACTTATATACTGATTCATGCGACTATAGCGTGTAACATATAGTTTCTGTATAAGAGAGGTATTTTATGAAACATCAATTGGCTGCTGTGTTGGCAGCGACGGCTATGTTAGGTGTAACGACTGCATTCGCAGCGAATCCATTTTCTGATGTAACGCCAGATTCTTGGGCGTATCAATCTGTGTCTCAATTGGCGAATGCTGGTATTATTAATGGCTATCCAGATGGGACTTTCAAAGGCCAAAAGGACATTACTCGTTTTGAAATGGCGCAAATGATTGCAAAGGCCATGGCTAATCAGGACCGCGCGAATGCAGAGCAACAAGCGATGATTAATCGTTTAGCTGATGAATTTTCCAATGAGTTGAATAATTTGGGCGTTCGCGTCAATCGCTTAGAGGACCGCGTAGGCAATGTAAAAGTAACCGGCGATGTGCGTTTGCGGTATCTTGGCACTAAGGCTATGGGCCAAGATTTCATAAGAAACCAAGGGGAGTATAGCCAAAAGTCCCAATTTGATATGCGTGCACGTGTCCAATTTAATGCGAAGATTAACGACAAGACTGATGCGGTAGTGCGTATGACGACCGATTCTATTGAATTTGGTAATACTTACGATGATAATACAGGTGAATCGACTGGAGCAGCTTACATCGATCGCGCTTATGTGGATCATCGATTTGGCAAATATGTATCGGCAAAGGTAGGTCGTTTTAACCAAGTTATCGGCAATGGTTACTTCTATGACGATGCGTTTGACGGTGCTCAAATTAACATCGGCAACGATAAAATTCAATTCCAAGGGGCCCATGGCTATTTCTTAAAAGGAATGTTTACCAATACCTCCGCAGATATGAATGATACCGTTACCTATGCTAGCCTCAAAGGTCAGCCCAATAAACATATCAGCATGGGTGGTTTCTATGCTCGTATGAACTCACCATATAATATGGGCTTCATATTTAGAAAGTTCTATGGTTTCCATACCGATATTAACTTTGATAAGGTTTGGATTGGAGGCGAATGGTTGAAAGCAGCCCATACGGAATATGGCACAGGCTGGACTACCGGTGCAGGCTATGGTCATTATGATATAGCTAAAAAGGGCACGTGGGATGTAAAAGCCCAATACTTCAATATTGATGAGAAGATGGGCGCTGTGTCCTCTAAATGGAACCTTGCTTATGATTCTACACAAACTGAAAGTAGTGGACATTTATGGTTCCACGGGTATAAAGGCTGGCTCGGTACTGTGGACTATGCATTGCAAGACAATCTAGGTCTTAGCGTATATGCTGGATTCAAAGGTAAAACAAAACCTGAACTTGCTAGTTATAAGCGCTCTTTGGCTAACTACTATCGCGTGGAGCTTAACTACCAATTCTAATGTGATGTCCAGCTATTCTGATGTCTTGATGTCTTAATCTATATGTGTTGTGTAATGTATATTTATATTGTTAGTGAAAGTATGTATTGTGTTTGTGGAGAGGGTTAGATTATGAAAAAACACTTGGCAACGATGTTGGCAACAATGGCTGTGTTAGGTACGACGACTGTATTCGCAGCGAATCCATTTTCTGATGTAACGCCAGATTCTTGGGCGTATCAATCCGTGTCTCAGTTGGCGGACGCGGGCATTATTAATGGCTATCCAGATGGGACTTTCAAAGGCCAAAAGGAAATTACCCGTTTTGAAATGGCTCAAATGATTGCGAAGGCCATGGCTAATCAGGACCGCGCTAATGCGGAACAACAAGCGATGATTAATCGCTTAGCCGATGAATTTTCCAATGAATTGAACAATTTGGGCGTTCGTGTGGCTCGTTTAGAGGACCGTACGGGTAATGTGAAAGTTTCCGGTGATGTGCAGTTCTTATTGCGTCATTCCTTTACAAAAAATGGCGTGTTGATAGGGCAAGGCGGTCAATATTACAAGCCATCTAAATTTGATGTTCGTGGTCGTGTGCAATTTAATGCAAAGGTAAATGACCGCACCGATGTAGTGGCTCGTTTTAGAACCTATCAAATGGAATTTGGTGACGGCGGTGAATACGAATCCACTCCTACACTGGATCGGGGGTATGTAAATCATCAATTTGGCAAACATACATCTGTGAAGGTAGGCCGTTTTAATCAAGTCATCGGCAATGGTTTATTGTATGATGATACATTCGATGGTATTCAATTCAACACGGGTAATGATAGAGTTCAACTTCAATTAGCCCATGGCTATGCGACGGCAGAGCATAATGAAACTCGTTTCTTGCCTGACCGTGATCAATATAATTATGCAGGCCTCAAAGGTACATTGAATAAGCATATCGATGTGGGTGCATTCTACTCCCGTCATAGAAGAGATACATCCGGTTATTATAATACATACGGTAATTTGTATGGTGTAAGCACGGATATGAATTTTAATAAACTTTGGATTGGTGGCGAATGGGCGAAAGCGGTTGGTACCCCACATAGCCATGCTTGGACTGCTGGTATCGGTTATGGTAATTACAACGCCGCGAAAAAAGGTACCTGGGATGTAAAAGCGCAATACTTTAGCTTTGATCAAAACTTAGCATCCTATGGATCCAAATGGAACTTCCCATTTGATGCCAATAATTACCATTGGGATTATAATGCAACACCACCATCTGTTACCACTACATACCGTGGCTTTAGAGGCTGGATGGCCACTGTTGACTACGCGTTGCAAGACAACGTGAGCCTCAACGCATACTATGGATTAAAAAATAGAACACATCGCATCGATGGTTCACTTAATGAATACTTACCAAACTACTACCGCGTAGAGCTTAACTACCAATTCTAATCCAATAGATTGGCACAACTTAATACAATGTAAAAAGATGGCGAAATAAGATGGCAAAATGTATATTTCGTCATCTTTTTTGTTATATTTGCGGTTTTTCTACAGGTGTTGAGGTTACCTTTACAATCCTATGAAAATGCAATGAACTTTATTCTAAAATATAAAATATTTGTTATAGTATGTTATACTTATGTTATATTCTGTATATAACGGTTATCACTTATAAGGGGTTAGGGAGATACAGTGTTAGTAGGGCCGAATTGCAGATGTGTATGGTTCTTTTTTGGAGAGAGGTATAGTTATGAAAAAACAATTTGCCGCTATCTTTGCAGCAACAGCTGTGTTGGGTGTAACAACTGCATTTGCAGCGAACCCATTTTCCGATGTAACTCCTGATTCTTGGGCGTACCAAGCCGTGTCTCAATTGGCTAGCACTGGCATCATCACTGGCTATCCAGATGGGACTTTCAGAGGCGAAAATGGCATTACTCGTTTCCAAGTGGCACAAATGGTGGCGAAAGCGCTTGCTAACCAAGACCGTGCTAATGCGGAACAACAAGCCTTGATTAACCGCTTGGCTGATGAATTTTCCAATGAATTGAATAACTTGGGCGTTCGCGTGGCTCGTTTAGAGGACCGTGTAGGTAATGTGAAAGTAACCGGCGATATGCGTCTTCGTTATCTTGGTTCCCAAAAGAAAGATGGTAACTATGTAAACGCTGTGGGCGATTACAGCAAAGGTTCCCAATTCGACGCTCGTGCTCGCATCCAATTTAATGCGAAGGTCAATGACCGCACAGATGCTGTCGTTCGCGTAACTTCTGGGGACTTTGAATTTGGCGATGCAACTAATGGTGGCAATGCAACGGCTACTATCGATCGCGCTTATGTAAATCACAAATTTGGTGAACGCGTGTCTGTGAAAGCTGGTCGCTTCGATCAAATGCTCGGCAACGGTTTGATTTACGATGACACATTCGACGGCGTTCAATTCAATGCAGGCAACGACAAAGTTCAATTCCAAGCAGCCTACGGCTATGCTGTGGCAGGCGCTTTTGACGGCTTAACTAAAAAATCTAACAAAACTTTCACCTATGCAGGCGTTAAAGGTCAACTTAATAAACATGTAAACCTTGGCGGCTTCTATGCCCGTAGAAATGCGCACAAATCTAGTGGTGACGCACTTAGAAACATGTATGGCTTCAGCACAGACATGAACTTTGATAAAGTTTGGGTTGGTGGCGAATGGGTGAAAGCTGCTGGCGTTTCTCATGGTTCTGCATGGACTGCTGGCCTTGGCTATGGTGACTACGACCAAGCAAAACGCGGTTCTTGGGACGTAAAAGCACAATACTTCAACTTCGGCCAAAACTTAGGCGCTGCATCCTCCACATGGGACATCGCTTACGACCTAACTAATACAGCTTGGGCTACAACTGGAGCTGGTGTCACTACTAGTGCGTTGAATTACCAAGGCTTCAAAGGCTGGTTATTAACTGCTGATTACGCATTACAAAAGAACGTGGGCTTAACTGCATACTACGGATTTAATAACAAAACAAACAAGGCTACTGGCGATAACGAAAAACTTTCCAACTACTACCGCGTAGACCTTAACTACCAATTCTAATATGATGATTGGTATCGTTCATAACTAACACAATCCCCTTGATGAGTATCTAGGTACTCTTATCAAGGGGATTTTAAATTAGAACACGCCTGTAGTAATTAGCAAGACGAGCCTGATATAGTGTCTCTAGAAATAGAACAGGCGTGTTCTAATTTGTAAGATAGCCTGATATGGTCTCTCCAGAAATAGAACAGGCGTGTTCTAATTTGTAAGATAGCCTGATATGGTTTCTCCAGAAATAGAACAGGCGTGTTCTAATTTGTAAGATAGCTTGATATGGTCTCTCCAGAAATAGAACAGGCCTGTTCTAATTTTTAGGAGAGGTATTAAAGGGTCCAGGCAATACTACAGGCCTGTACTAATTTTCAGATGAGATATTAATAGAACAAGGCCTTACCTCTAGAATTAATATACCCTCTCGTGATATATTACAGATAAGTAGTGTTTTTACGTTTATATGTATAAGGAGATACTCTATGTTTCGCTTTCAAAGTGAGTTATTATTACGTTTACAGAAACAATTTGTATCTGAACATGAGGCTGAATTCAAATCTATTGAGGATTTGATAGAAGCATTTATGACTCAATATAATCGTGGTGATTTTAATGATACGATAGAAATGAAATTACGTGATTTATACGAGGCTGCAAAAGAGGCTGATACGACTGAGGAATCAAAGAAATTGTACAATAAGATTCTTGCGTTATGTCCTGATGAAGTAGATGCTAAACGGGAACTTATAGCTCTTGAGTTACATCCAAGTTTTCAACTTCATCAGCTAAAACAGCTAGTAGAGTCGTTGAAAAAACCTAAGAAAATGGATTGGCATATAATCGAAGCTCGTCCTTATATGCGCTGCCTCATCGACATGGGGATGATATATTTAGAATACAATATGTATAATGATGCGATTGCATGCTTTACTCCTGTCTTTCACGGGGACAAGCAAGACCATTCAGGATTCCTTGTGTACATGATGGTTGCTTGTTGTGGCGCTGCCAATTGGGATCGTGGTCGCAAGGTGTATCAACGTTATCTTGCATGTTGCGATGATATACAAAATGCATTTAATCAGGCGCCGGATATCATGTTGCCGATGCATATGTTGTATATTTTATTGGCTTTGCAGTGTGGTGAAAGTAAGATTGCCTATGATGTATTAGCAGATCTTGTTGACGAATATGAAGATGTTGATTGGTTATTACAAGATGCAACGCGGTGGAACGATTTTGTGGAAGACCATTTAGAGACCATTATGTATATGGTAGACCAAGTGATTGATATAGATTTTGATCCACGGGAATTAATAAGCTTATATACTGCTATCTCATTTTTACCGACTCAATTGGTGAGTTTTGAAAGCCCATTATGGCAGACTTTATATGATGCGTATGAATGTGTTACCGGTCTAATTGTTGTGAATCGGTACTCTAATGATAGTTATATAGGAAAACGCGAGTCCGCTCATATGAGTCCCGTAGAGGTTACTAAAGGCGGGGCTGTGCGAGGAAATCCGGTATATGACAATATACGGTTTGGTGCACAAATTACACTTTCACAAGCTGGCCTATACACAGTAGCTGATTTTAAAACAGTTACTAAACAAGAAGTATTGATGCTACCAGGCATTGGTAAAAAAACGGTGGAACAACTAGAGCATAATGGCGTTATATTTAAAGCGTAAAATGTGACTTGAACTCACTAGCTATCCTAGGATAACGAAGGGCTATTTGTCTTTTCCATAACTAAAACAATCCCCTTGATGAGTATCTCGGTACTTATCAAGGGGATTTTAAATTAGAACACGCCTGTAGTAATTAGCAAGACGAGCCTGATATAGTGTTTCTAGAATTAGAACAGGCGTGTTCTAATTTGTAAGATAGCCTGATATGGTCTCTCCAGAATTAGAACAGGCCTGTTCTAATTTTTAGGAGAGGTATTAAAGGGTCCAGGTAATACTACAGGCCTGTTCTAATTTTATTTCTCTCATATTTACAAATAACAAATTGTAAATTATAATTTAAGATAATTTATAGTTTGTTTACATTGTGCGAGTGAGAGGACTATTATGAGACATGTAAGTAAAGCAAAGCTATCGCTAGCTGTGGCACTGGCGATTGCTGGATTTGTAATGCCTAATATGGTGGTAGATGCGGCGTATACCGCTCCGTATACTAATAATACAGACTTCGTAGCTAACAGTGATGATATGATACGTGTATTCCCAGAATACGATAAAAATATATCTTCTATAGTAGCGAATGGTGGTATGGTTATTATTGAAGATGGGCGTTCTCATATTGGTTATGGTCATAGTGCATTTGCTACCAGTAAAAATGGTGGTACCATTACATTGAAAGAAGGTGTGTATTATTCTGGCAGCGTGAGTACACCTGTTGCTCTTGCTCAAGGCGGCGCAATTAATATAGGTGTTCAGGACCAAGGTGGCCAGTTTACGGGTGATAAAATATTCGTTGAAGGCGATGTTATAGTTAAAAATGATCCAATTCATAGCTCAACCATTAATATCGGTATAGATGGTGAGGAATCCAATTGGTCTGGGCTAGCTTTCAATTTATCTGATGAAAATAGACGAAATTTTAATAATATCAATGTGTTCCTTGGTGAAAGAGGGGCTTGGGAGCTTTTGTATCAAGGCGGCCTTAGTGGCACTAACCTTGATAGCAGTACTATGCCTAGTCGTGTGCATCGACTCGTTGGCTCTACGAATCGTAATTCTCAAAATATGGTAGAGCAAAATGAGCATAATAAACTCTATATAGATAAGCTCGAAGGCCATGTGAATTTTATATATGATCCTAATGATGAATATGCAGATACCGAGGATCCAGAATATACACCGCCGACTACAACATATAATGGTTTAACGGCTGATTCCTTCTGGGGTGGCGACATTCATATCACAAGTGCAGCCCCTAATTCTGGCGCTCATCTATACACCAGCCGTAAAGGACTAGACTTGTCTACTGAGGATAATGTAAACAAGGTTTTAGATAATCTTGCACATAAGGTGTATTACCATAATTATGTAACTGGTGAAAGAAACCTTGAAGGCACAGTAGCCATTGCTTCTGAAGGTGCTGAATCTGGACGTATTAAGGTAGTAACATCTGGCTATGCTAAAGAAGGTGCTATTACATGGCAAGCTGACCAAAATGGTCAAGGTAAATACGTGTACGGCAATACAACAGTAACCCCAGCACCGCATCCAACTCCGTCACCAACACCGGCGCCACAACCGGCACCGCAACCAACGCCGGCTCCAACACCACAACCAGCACCAACGCCGGCTCCAACACCGCAGCCAGCACCAACGCCGGCACCAACACCGCAACCGGCACCAACACCGGCGCCACAACCTGCACCAACACCAACCCCAGCGCCACAACCGGCACCAACACCAACGCCACAACCTGCACCGCAACCAGTGCCACAACCGGTACCAACCCCACAACCAGCCCAATCAACGGCATATGATACTCCGCATATGCGTGGTGCTCGTTCTGCGATTATGAGCAACATCAACGGCTGGCGCACATTAACAAATACTTACCGTCCTCGTGCATTGCAAGAAGGCGCAACAACAGGTATTTGGGCCCATATCGGTGGTGGTCAATATAGCTATGATGCACAAGGTATTGATACCGACACAACCTATACACGCATTCAAGGTGGTTACGACGCTAAAACTGGTAGCGGTTGGACCGTAGGCGGTCAAGTGTCTTACCTTCGTGGCCATGATGATTATGTGTTCAATGGCTCTGGCAAAGAAAAGGCCTTTGCTGTTGGCGCCTATGGTTTGAAAGACCTCGGCCGAGATCAATATATTCAACTTGAATCCCAAGTTGGTCGTGTAACGAATACTTTCACAGCTCGTAATGAAATTGGTGAAAGCCTATCTGGCGAAACGAAGGCTAATGCATACACTATCGGCGCTCGCTATGGTAAAACTGTGAAATTACAAAATGGTGTATACATCGAACCGCAAGCACAATTGAGCTATACTCACTTTGGTGGAGATAGCTTTAATGCAGGCACCATGCATGTAGACCAAGCCGGCGTAAGCAGCACTGCTGGCGGTTTTGGCCTTGAGATTGGTAAGACCTTTGGCGCAGGCAGTATCTATACTCGTGTCGGCGTTAACCATGCCTTCTCTGGCTCGGTGAAAACTACATACACAAGTGGTTCTACTGTGAAATCAACAGAACAAGACCTTAAAGGGACATGGACTGACCTTGCATTCGGTGGCCGCTATGGCATCAATGCTAACAACAGCCTTTATGCTGATATAAGCACCGGATTATCTGGCGACTATAAAGCAGGCTGGTCTGTAAACGCTGGATTTACACATAAATTCTAAGATATGTTTACCTAAAACAATCTGAGGATATAGTCGATATATAAAATAGCCCCAGAGTACTAATAGCTGTATATATTAGCTGTTAGTACTCTGGGGCTTCTCTTATTTGTCTTGGAAAAGACAAATAGCCCTTCGTTATCCTAAGGTAACTAGGTAACTGAAAGGCCATTTCATCACGTTTTTTATTCTTGAGATGAGCCTGACGGAACTACTCGCTTGGCTATCTTCTTTTATTATAAGGAAAATTATATATATCGTCAAATTCAAATGAACTTAATCAATTATGTGGTGTCTCTAGAATTAGAACACGCCTGTAGTAATTTTTAAGATGAGCCTGATATGGTCTCTCTAGAATTAGAACAGGCGTGTTCTAATTTTAAAAGGGTATGTACGAAGGTTCGGAAATTACTACAGGCCTGTTCTAATTTTTAGGAGCAGTATCAAAGGGGCCCATCAATACTACAGGCCTGTTCTAATTTCAAGTAGGCATGTCAGAGGAACGCAATCTCAGAAAATGTGGTATAATAAATTGTTAAATCGTATACAATCATTTTTATACTTACATAATCTACCTACCATTAGTATATATTAATGTATATATTAAGATGTGATTCATATAATATATATAGTATTAATATAGGTAGTAATTCATAATGAGGAGGCCTCATGTTTCAACGTATATGCGCAGTGGCTATGTTTGTAGCCACGCTGTTTATATCTGTTATACCCAATGCCGATGCTCGGCAAGATATTTATGCTTTCACCTATAATGGCAATAACTGGTATGTGGACCGTGATTCGATTGATCGCAGTAAACCGGATGGGTTGCTACATTTCACGGTGTACACCATGATTGGCTTACGTTATGATGTGGCCAGTGGCAGTGAGTATTACAACGCTGATGTATATTATTACGATCAAAAATTGTCTACCGAAGGTGGTCAGTTATTATATCGCAACCCAGGTATCTTGGCGGCGGCTCGTGTGGCACGTCAACAACCGGATGCGCCTAAACAAGCACCAAAACCAGTGGTAGCACAGCAAACAGCATCTCAATCGATAGCAGCTCAAACGGCGGCTCAATCTGTAGCGCCAACGGCACCGCAACCAAATATCGTCAAGGCGTTATCGACACCGGTTCAAGCCCCTGTACCTGCTAATGGTCCTGTGAAAGTAAACACTCAAATACCTATTGTATTACCAACAGGCCCAGTGAAAAAGGTAGCGGCTAAAACGGTGATGACCCTTCATAAAGCACCTCAACAAACAACGGATTCCACATCTGAGTCCGATGAAACAGGAACAAATCATACTCGTAAATAATCTTAACACTACAATCTAGTTCTATGTATACTGAGAATACATCAGTTATATATTCGACTAGGTTGTAGTTTTTTATTATAATGATAGTATACAAGTGTTAACAATAGGACTTATGACTGGGAGGATATAAGTTCTAGTTTATCTATAGTTAGGTTGAGCTGTCATAGAGGGTAGAGAGATATGAAGCAGTTCGTAAAGAGGCTAGCTTGCGGTGTTTTGGCGATTGTCACGATGGGCACCATTGTAGGGTGTAGTCGAGAGGAGCCGAGTGTGACGACAAATTCTGATCGTGCGCCCGTAGGGTATAAGGCGATTGCTGCTATGAATGCATCGGCTGCAGAAAAGGCGGACCGCAGTGTGCGCACGATGTCACAAGAGGATAAGATTGGTCAGTTAATGTGTATCGGTCTAGATGGCACTACATTTGACGAGTCACAAAAAGAATTAGTACGTAAATATCGTGTAGGCGGTATTGTATTAGATAATGATAATATGGAATCTAAGGAACAAGTGAGGGCTTTCACAAAAGGCATACGAGACACTGCGAATACGTCGAGCCTCATGCCACCGTTCATCGCCATGAATCGAGAACGCATGCAGTATAGACCTAATTTGATGCTACCGTGGACGGACCCTAAGCTGTTATCGAAACAGGGGCTTGATGCGGTGTCGAGTCTAGCGACGCGCACGGCCATCGAGATGCGCGACCTTGGGTTCAATCTCAATTTGGGTGTCATGGTGAATACCCATTCGTTTTACTCGTACACGAGCGATGTGGACCGGGCGGCGCGCATCGGTGAGACTATTACTAAACGCTATGCGGCGAATCGCGTGTTTACGGGGTACCAATATTTTCCAGGCGGCGCTGATTACACGGTGCCTGGTATGAAACTAGATGCGTCGAAGGCGAGCCTCATGGACGATGATGGTCGCGTATTTGCTCAGCTCATCGATGCGACGCGTGACGAACATCCTATGATTATGGTGAATGCTGTGAAAGTACCCTCTATCGATGCGAATCATCCAGTGAGTCTATCTAAACCGATCATTACAGATTGGCTACGGAATGAACTGGGCTTTGACGGCGTCGTGATTACCGATGATATCGAGGTCGGCGCTGCTGTTGCTGGTATATCAATAGAGGATTATGCGGTGCGCACCATCAATGCAGGCAGCGACATGGTTATCCTTTGTAAGCATGCCAAGCACATCAAGGCAGTTCACGATGCATTGACGCAGGCTGTAGAGAATGGAACCATTTCCGAAGCACGCCTTGATGAATCGGTGCGCCGCATCATGCTCATGAAATTTAGCAATGACCGATAGATATGGCTTACAACTGTAAGCTTTAATAATAAGAATGTAAAATTAGGCATAGAAACTCTTTTCTCGTAATAATGTATCCTCTTTACTGGACAACCAGTAAAAGGGGTACATATCATAATGGGAAAAGAGTTTTTTATGTGTAAAAAATGAATTTATTATCTATTTGTTAAAATTTACAAGAAATATTTTATAGTTTATTTAAAATATGATATAATAAACTCCTGAGAACTATTTTAAGGGAGGTGAGATCTTATATGAAATGTAGTAACCATGAGGCGGTCATTGACGCCATAATGGAACTATACAATCAGGACCGCATGGAAATGGGTGTTGTACACGGTCCTTACAGCGTTGGTAAAACGTATATCGCTAGAGAGTTACAGGCTCGATTAGGCAAGAGTCATACCATATATCTGCTTGGACGCTTGGCGAATGAGTCCATTCATATTCGATCAATTGAGAGAGAACTAAAGGTGCCATCAGGGTCTTTTAAGACTTTAGAGGATGCATTGCGTGGCGTTTTTCAAGCAAGTCTTGACAAGCGGATCATGCTCATCATAGATGATTATCCTTCATTTGTGGATACGGTTCCACAAGCGCCTATCATATTGCGTGACTTGATGGAAACCTATCGTGACCATGGTAAAGTATTCGTACTCCTCATGGGAACCCATGTGGACGAATTAAAAGGGCGAATCTTGGGCGAATCAAGCTTAATTGCAGCCTACATTCATAATTATTTCAAGGTCAATCCGTTCACACTTGATGATGTGAGAGCATCAGGTTGGGACTATACGGACGAAGATCTTGTTAAGCTATACCATGTAACAGGTGGTATGCCGGGCAACCTCGTGCATATAGATCCCGCCTTATCGGTAGATGAAAATATTGTGCGTCTATTCTTCAGACCACAAGGCATATTATGTACGGAACCACAACGATTGCTTATGCGCTACATTCGTAATGTAGGCGCCGCTAATGCGATTCTCTATGCGTTGGCACAACTGGATAAGCCGTTCTATACAGAATTATGTCATGCCAGTGAGCTTAAGAGTGGCACCTTTGCAACCCGTATGGCCGACCTCTTAGATATGGAAATTATTGGACGTATTCAAGGGGGTAGCCGTGGTCCACTGCGTTACGCAGATTACCATTTTGTGAATACTATGTTCCAATTTTGGTACCAGTTCGTGTTCCCAAATCTTGAGGAAATTAATTGCGGTCAAGGGCAATATATTTACGATACCATTGCAAAACCTGCGCTAGATACACTCGCTTAATACAATCGTTTTAGTGAAATGAATTCGAATTCGTGCGACTTGTAATTGATTCGAACTCGCTCATTGTACAGAAATCGATTCGAATTCATGCAGCTATGTAAAATTGATCTAAATTGGCGTACTTTACTGAAATAGGTTTGTAATTATACACAAATACATATGTAACCACAAAAATTCCGCTGTAAATCTATGCATTTATGGCGGAATTTCTCATTTGTCTAAATACTCATTTGGGTGTATATTCCAAGTAAGCCTAGGCAGAAAGGAACGAATATGAACGTGAAACATGTGGTTTGTCCCCAAAAGGTGTTACAAGTGGTGACAGACCTTAGTTTAGTGCGCGTCTGCCAAGAACGTCGTGTATCGGTGCTCAGTACGGAACGAGCCGTGTGGCCTATCGAGGAACTGACCATCGATGCGGCACAAGTCGAGCTATGCCGACGCTATCGACCACTCATTATGCGGTATGCAAGCCGATGTAGTACGGCTATGCTAACGGACGACGTAGAATCATTTCTGTGGATCATCTTTATCGAATCCATTTATAGCTTTCACACGTCCGGAAAGGTACCATTTTCTGGTTATGTGAAGGTAGCCATTCATTATGGTTATCTTAATTTTTATAAGCAATCGGCTCATCAGTGGCGTCATGAGTTGACCTTGCCTCTATGCACCGGTGACGATGTATCAGAGCCTGCCATGGATCAGTTCCCTGATGATGTAGATATTGAACAAGATATTATCGGAACTGTGACCGAAGACGAATTGCGCAATCGTCTGTGGGCTGCTTTCGGAAAACTGCCACGGCAGCAACAACAGTTATTGTATGCCTTATATCGAGATGGCAAGAGTTGTGTAGACATAGGCTGTGAGTCTCATCAGTCTAGGCAGGCTGTACAACAGCGCCATCAAAAGGCTATCGACCAATTGCGGTACTATATGATGGTAGCGGATAACAAAGAATTCGATATCCAAGATATGCAAAATATGCATAGTTATAAGTAATATTAAAAAAAACTAAAATATTTTTTAATTTATATATTTACAGTTTGTAATTATAGGTATACAATTGACTCATAAGTGCTGCTAAAGCACCTACTATAACACGTGTTATTTATAAGCTTTTACAAGAGGAATTCCTTAATATTATTACTCCTTTAACATAAGAAGAGGTCATGATGATGCATAATACAACGTGTCAAAATGTAAGTAATAACGAATTAATTTCTTGTAACCCCAATGCCATATATGGAGATGTAGATCACCATATATGTTGCTTGATCCCAATCTACATTGACGGCGGTGATTGTACCGCGTGTTATTATGTAGATGGTCGGCGTGAAATCATCCATAAATCCATTAAGATGGTATTACGAGAAGTAGCGCACCATGAGGGTGTTCTAGCAAACGGCATTCAATCGTCGAGGCGGTCAAAGCCGATGTATACGGACCCTAGAACAATGAGTCCGAACATGACATTTGCGAGCCTGAAATCGCGCAAAGCAATCGGGCGTGATGTGGTATATGGTTTATTCAATGTTATCATTCCATTTCAATACCGCATTGAGCCAGGACCAGAACCACATACAACGTATATCATCATAGGAGACTTTGATCCTATACTCGTATTCCATTCCCCTGACCACGTGCAACGCAAACTACGCGATGCTTTGTTAGAACATCTTGATTATACGAAACGGATACTTGCTAAATTGAGTACTTGTGGAAATCCTTACGTGGTGGCTGAAATATATGGTACATCGAGAACGCTGGCGGGAGTATAGCAACATGGTGTAAGAGGAGAGTGTAGGAGGGACGTAACATGAATTACGCAACAAAATTATGTATTGTTTCAATGGTTAGTGTATTTAGTGTATCTTCTATGGGCCTAGTGCAGGCCGCCGATACACCTATCGTTTCAACAGGTGGTGCGGCCTATAATATTGGATTGCAGGGATCTACTTTTACCAACTCAGATAATGTTCATCTTGGTGGTCAAACCGGTGCCGCTAATAGCAATCCGTATACATATACAGTGGATCCGAATGCAAAGGGTAACAATATTGCCCTGGGCCGTTTGTCGTTGAACGGGTCAAATGGTGGTGGCAATGTTGCATTAGGTGGCAAAACCTTCGTGGAAGGTAAAGGCGATTACAATTTCATGGGCACCTTTGCTGCAGGTTTTAAATCTACTCTTTCTGATACTGTCGCCATCGGTTACTTTAGTGGTGCCAATGCTACGGGTAATAAAAATGTGTGGATTGGTAGATCGCAAGCCGGAGGCAGTAAGGGTAATAATACGGTGTTGATTGGCTCTAACTCAAACGTGAATGGTGATTTCAACTATGGCATGGGCCATGGCGTTATCTTTGAAGGTAACAAGAACTCTGCTATAGGTGCATACAATAAAATTGAGGGTAACCAATCTGGCGCCTTTGGTGTAGGTACGTATAATGTGGCTACTGTTAAGGGGGATAACTCCTATAGCGTAGGTAACAAGAACGAAATTGGTGCCAATAACACATTCGTAATGGGTAATAATGTAAAAACATCCCTAGATAATGCAGTTGTATTAGGTAATAATTCCACTGCTGAAAGTAGTGATGTGGTGAGCACCCCAAGCTATACTTATGCAGGTGGCACCGTTAACTTTGCCGGCACTGCACCGGTATCCACCGTATCCGTAGGCGCTACCAATCAAGAACGGACCATCACTCATGTAGCGGCAGGCCGCGTAAGTGCTGATTCTACGGATGCCATCAATGGTTCCCAATTATATGGTGCAAATCAACAAATCGATAATCTATACAATAAAATTAGCAACATTGGAAAAGAGGCCAACAAAGGCGATGCTCGTGCTGCGGCACTAGCTGCATTACATCCAATGCAATTTGATCCAGATAATCGAGTACAAGTGATGGGTGGTATTGGCCACTACAAAGATGCCAATGCACTAGCCCTCGGTGTGGGGTATTATCCAAAGGAAAACTTGCTCCTCACAGCCGGTGCTACCGTTAATGACCATATCATGGCCAACCTTGGTGTATCCTATAAATTTGGTGAAAACAAAACGCTACAAAAAATCTCTCCTGCGTCCTATAATGCTCTCGAACAACGGGTTGATACATTGGAGGCTCAAAATAAAAAGTTACAAGAAACAGTAGATATGCTCGTACAAAAATTGAATAACAGATAATATTGAGATACTCAGATAGCTGTATAATATAAACAGATCATTCATAAAAACCTCAGTATATAAGCGGATAGTTAGTCCATTGCGATTAGCTATCCGTTTTTTATTATATTAATTATCTTATAAATCTGTTAATAAATTTAAGATAATTATAAACAAACTATTTACAAATATTTAAAATATGATAATATAATTCATGTAAACATCATGAATAAATGATGAGTGAGAGATCGTATTATGTATTTGTTTGTAAATGGAGAGGGAAGATTATGAACAAACGGAAACGCTTATTGGCGATATTGATTAATGGTATGTTATTATCCAGTTTATGTGTGGCTAGTGCAGCGGATGTTACGGTAGGTGCTGGCAATGGTATTGCTTATGGAACAGGTAGTAGTGCCAACAATACACAAGATATTGCAGTGGGTAACAAAGCAAAGGTAGAGAATTATGTTGGTCAAAATGGCAGCGTAGCTATTGGTGCCAATGCGCATGTTGAAAATATGGCAGGTGGTGCAGAAGCAGCTGTGGGCATGGGGCAAACATCATATTCTGGTAGCTTTTGGTCCTCTGCTCGTGTACCAGCGGATCCATCTAAGGTAGTGGGTTCTGTTGCGATTGGCAATAACACATTTGCTCGTACAGGTAGTACCATGATTGGTTCCCATAACTACCGTGGTGCTATTGGCGATACTACGATAGATACAGATAATAATGGTACGCGTGGTGCCAGTTTAAATGTGTATGCAACAACAGTCGGTGCTAATAGTTTTAGCAATGGTGCTTTTACCACTACTACTGGTACATATAATGTCATTAGTTCCTCCTACACAGGTGGTCGTTTCTCAACACCTACTCAAAACTTCGGGGCTACCGTAAATGGTGCTTTCAACAGTATTGAATCTACAAGTGGTGGTTCCACGGCAGGTGTAGCAACGGCTATTACTGGCGTTGCCAACCGTGTAGCGAATTCTAATGGTGCTCTTGTATATGGTGCAGGTAATGAAATCACTAATTCTAGTGCTTCGTTCAGCACGCCTGGTGAAGGTGCTACGTCCGCGAAGGATTTTGCAGACAAATTAAAAACTGCTGTTACATCCTCTAATGGTGCTGGTGCTACCATGGCATTTGGTGGTGGCAATAAGGCAGATTATACATTACGTACATCCCTGATTGGTGTAAACAATACCGTTACGGGCATACGTGGTGACCAAAGCAAGGACAATTTAGCACTTGGCGTTGGTAATACTGGGACTAAGGTGCAACATATGACGGTTATCGGTTCTAAGAACACCGTTTCTGATGCAAAGAATACGATTATCGTCGGCGATAACCGTACCGTAACAGGTGCTAATAATACCGTTATTATTGGCTCTAGCGACAATGTAACGACAACAGTAGTTCACGATGCAGTGGCCCTTGGTCATAACACAGACGTATCCACCGAAGGTGGTGTAGCACTTGGTAGTGGTTCTAAGGCGACAGTAGCCGCAGGTGCAGTTGGTTATGATATCCTTACTAACGCGCCATCTACCGATACATCTGCTACCTGGAAATCCACAGCATCTGCTGTGTCCGTTGGTGATGTAGCAAATGGTGTAACGCGTCAAATCACATCCGTTGCGGCTGGTACAAATGATACTGATGCGGTAAACGTGGCACAACTTAAACGATTACATGACATGATATCCGTGAATACATACAATACTGTCAACGTTCAAGGGGATGTAACGAATCTTAAAAAAGATGTATCCCGCTTAGATAAACGCGTTAACAAGGCCGTAGCTGGTTCGGCTGCCTTGGCGGCCCTTCATCCGCTCGACTTTGATCCAGATGCAAAATGGGACTTTGCGGCTGGCTATGGTCATTACCATAATGGCAATGCTGCTGCACTAGGCGCGTTCTATCGTCCTAATGAGGACGTTCAATTGAGCGTAGGTTCCACTGTAGGTAATGGGGAAACTGTTGTGAATGCAGGTCTTTCTGTGAAAGTCGGTGCTCATAGCAATGTATCTCGTTCTCGCGTGGCCATCGGTAAAGAAGTGCTAGAACTTAAGAAAACCGTAGCTCTTCAAAATGCACAAATCCAAAAATTGACAGCCCTCTTAAACGATGTGGCAGGTACGCATATGAAAGCAGATCGTACTACATTGTTCCCAGATGTGGCTAGCAACCATTGGGCATATGAAGCAGTGAGTGACCTATCCCGTCGTGGTTTAGTAGAAGGATACCCAGATGGTACATTTGGTGGTGATCGCTTGTTAACTCGCTACGAATTTGCTCAAATCGTATACCGTGCTCTTCAAAACGGCGTACAAGTAAACGAACAACTCGTAACAGAATTCAGCCCTGAAATGGCATTGTTCCGCGTTGACACAGTGGCTAAAAATAGCCAAGGACAACCGACAATTGAACGGGTTAGAGTGAATAAAAAATAATATATAGAGAAAAAACCGATACGAACTCTAGCGATTAGTAGTAGAGTTTGTATCGGTTTTTTATTTGTAGTATTACAAAACGTAAATTAAAATAGTAAATCGTAATATAAAATATCGTTTTTGCAATTTGATTGAATATAAATGGTTGGTGTGTTACACTTAGCATACTAGGAGGTAAGTATATGAACACTACCAAATATATTCGTTTAGCATCTATGACGATAGATAATATAAAGAATATTGAACACGGTCGTATCAATTTCATAAATACAAGAAAGGACTATAAATCAAGTCTATTAGGTATATATGGTCAAAATGGTTCCGGTAAAACGGCACTTATAGATGCAATCAGCATTTTAAAATTATTACTTACAGGCCAAAAATTGCCTTCTACAATTCGTGATTATATCAATATATCCTCTGCCTCTCATACGTGTGAATTAAATTTTGAATTGTTAATAGAGGATAATCATAAACATATTTTAGTAGATTATGAGGTGGAATTAGGCATTACTTCATCGATTACTGGTGAAAGTAATATATCGGATAATACCAGAGATGGAGAACATCGTATTTGTATTACAAAAGAGCGCTTACAATATAAGCTTGAAAGTATAGAAACCAATATTAGAAAAAGTGTTTTAATTGACACGAATGTACCGGCTAAGCAAATCTTTAAACCTAAATCAAAATTAGACTTACTAGTTGGTCGTGATATTGATGATATTACAGATCTAATCGTAAATAAAAAACAAGCGAATGTGGAATCGCGATCCTTTATTTTCTCTCCTGAGTTTATGAAACGGCTTCATAGTCGTAATGAAGTGATGGAATCAAATCAAGATTTTGCATTAGTCTATTCGATTTTGACAGATTTAGTGAAGTATGGAAATCATGATTTATTTGTAGTAACAACGGAACATAGTGGCTTAATTAGTCTCGATGCATTACCATTAGAGATTAACTATCGGGCTGATACGAGACATATTGTAGGTACGATTGGATTATCCTTAAATCAACCTAATGTATTTCCTATAGCCGTTGTACAAGATATTAGAGATAGTATAGCTATGATGAATTTGGTATTAACCCAAATTGTACCAGGATTAACTATAGGTGTAGAAACACTAGGTAAAGAAAAATTGCAGGATAATCAAGACGGAGAGCGATTTGAGTTAGTATCCTATAAATCAAATACATATATTCCATTAAAATATGAATCTGAAGGGATACGTAAAATTATTTCCGTTTTAGGCCTATTAATTTCTGTCTATAATAGAAAATCTATTACTGTTGCCATAGATGAGCTAGACTCGGGTATCTTTGAATATCTACTTGGTGAGATTTTACGAATTATTTCAGAGAAAGGCGAAGGCCAATTAATATTTACATCTCATAACCTAAGACCTTTAGAAACACTTGATAAAGGCTGTATTGCTTTTACCACAACTAATCCTAGCAATCGATATACGCGAATGGTTAATGTAAAGACAAGTAATAACTTACGCGACTTTTACTATAGAGATATCATGCTTGGGGAACAGAACGAAGAATTATATAAATCGACAAATAATGCTGAAATTTCTTATGCTTTTAGGAAAGCTGGGGGTTATAGGACAAAAAGTGTGTGTGACTAATCCCAATAAGTTGGAAAATCTGTAGACATATGTAGCTCATTCCAAACAGGAGCATCACCCCATTGAGAGATGGAACGATCTATTTGGCAATAATCAGATAACCGTTTGTAGATAGCAGCAATCGATTCATCTGTAGGCATACAATTTAATATATCTGAAATAGAAAGCGGTCTTGGTGAGTGCATATAGCACCACCAATAGACCGCTTTTAGTCTTTTGAAGTTTTTACACACACTTTTTGTCCTATAAGCCGTTTTTTAGTACTAAGATTGTAATTGGTAACTACTGGGTATACACAGTAGTAAGCGAATGAGTTCCTCGTATTCACTCTCATTGAGTTATCTATCTGTTTTTGATTTTGAGTGCTATGACTATTTCAGTTTATATATTTAGGATAGTGTTTGTTGAAACTTGCTAAATCTATCAAGGATATTACTTGGTAAAGACGTAAGTTTGCAATAATCAGAAAATAATGATCTTCTTAATTGATTTTGTTCATCATAGGTTTTAAAGGGTTTATCGTAGGCCATATAGATATAGACTCCAGCATAAAAAGAAACCCGCTACAATTAAGTAGCGGGCATGGTGATATGCTCAAAGGCAATATCGTTTTACTACCTAATTTATAGCATAAAAGAAAGTTAAGTGTCAATATATATAATATTATTCATTCGTTAATTGAGCGATGTCGCCTACACTAATAGGAGTTATTGTGGGTGGCATAGGCATAGGAGTAGGTGTAACACCAGATAAAGTCATTTCCTCTTTTTTTGTTTGTTTTAGTAAGGACTGTAAAGGACTGAGTACATTTATGGTTGAATAATTAAATAATTTACATTCAGAAAATTGTTCATAAGGTACCTGTATTTCAACTATTGCTTTTATAGCATCATAAGTACCGTAATCATGTTCATCTATAAGAATATGAGGGCCTTTTTCTATAATTCTAAGAGTTTGTCCACGCTTAGCGCCCTTACTCAGACCATAATTAATGAGAATCGTATTAGAATTGGGAATAGCAATAACTTCATATTCTTTAAATGACATGTTAAAACCTCCTTTTGCCTATGTTTTTACTTTATGGATTGTATCTTAAAAGAAGCAATCTTATTTCTCAAAGTACCCCAACATTTCAATGTGTGTCAACACTTCGTCCATGTATTCTTCGGTCGGTACAACGTAGTTATAGCCGTCCTTAGTGGTGCGGTTAACAGTTAGGTTTTCGTCGAGGTTGGCGATTAAATCGGCCCGAGAGATTGGTTTAGCCAATTGTTTCATCACATATAATAGGCCGTTGTCGACGTCCCCGTCCACTTGGTTGTACATGTTACCCGGTGTGAGGTATTGGTTGCCGCCTTTCTCCACGATGGTTTCGATGTATTTAATAAAGCGCTCTGGGATGTAGCTTTCATTTTCAACAAACGGCGTGCGAGGATAGGAAGAACCGTAAATGTTGAGGTTGTCAGTCACGATGAGTAGGAACAGACGTTGATATAACACGTCGCCATCGATGACATAGCCCGGATAGTGGGAACTAATATAGTTGACGATATCCTGAACAGTGAATTCCTTGAACGTATCCATCAACACCTTGATAGCGATGTGAACAGTATTGGTCCAGTCCTCAGGAACGCCCTTCACATTTCTAGATGGCGCCATAAAGTACAGGCTATTCAAGATATCTTGGGTTACCGTTTCGTCGTGGTTTATCTTGTCCTCGTTGGATAGTTTCGTCAATAGGCTCATGCGGAATTGCGTGTCGTACACGTAATCGTAGAACTGTTCCTTGTCAATATAATTGCCGTTGGATAAGGTGGAAATGTTTTTTTCCACGTCTCCTGAAAGCCAGGTAATGAAGGATCGTTGTAATGATTCGTCACCTACATAGGCACAGCCGTGTTGACGAGCTCGTTCTATGAAATCAGATACATACACTGGATCATTGTATGTTTCCAAGTATTCGTGTGCAACGTAATAATCATTAGATTGTAACACGCGGTTGATGTTGTTAATCTTGTAATTCGATTGGGCCCGAGAACGATCGTCGCTGTTCATCGTTTCCGCTACAAGCTTTAACACACTCTTCGTATACAACGTGCGTTCTAATAAACCCTTATCTTCCGCCCGTTTATCCGCGTACAACATAATATCGCGCAATTGCTCCAAGCGTTTCCAGCCAGGGTACGTATTGTACGATACATAAGCGATGCCACGGCTCGATAAATTCTCGCTACAAATATCGAGAATTTTGTCTTTCACCATGTCCGGTACCCAAGACCAGATACCATGAACGATGATGTAATCGAAGGTGCCGAAATTTGTATCCACGTCCATAATGTTTTTTTCGAGCAGCGTCACGTTCTTAAGGCCGATGGATTCGATGATTTCCTTGCCGTGCTCCACCTGTACGCCGGATAAATCGATGCCTGTGAAAGTCGCCGTAGGGTAGTACATCGCTTGTGGGATGATATTACCGCCGCAGGATGCGCCAAGCTCTAACACGCGCGCCTTGCTCGGCGCCACCGGATCAAGTCCATAAATCTTAGCCTTAGCATACAAATTATTAATATTCGTGCTAGAAAATGGCTTTGAAATATATAGGAACGTATCGTAGGATGCTTTTAAATCGTTAATACCCTTTTCCACATCCGTAGGCACGTCCATAGTATGCGTTGTCGTATCCGTTGCATCCGGTTTAGATACGACATTCTTGTTTGTTGCCGTTTCAGCAGAGGCTGATGCGGCCTTATTTCTTTTAGTTTCTTTTTTCATGATTAACCCCTTTGTTCTACACTCCCTCATGTATTACTGTAGATTAGTATATCATACTGTATTGCTTTATAGTGAAAGTTTATATTCCTATATATAACTATATATAGCAAATTCAATGGATTATAGAAACGGCATTTTATAGATATAAATAGAGACAACAGAGAAATTTTAAATTTAACTATTATATCTCTACTATCACAGTTATATTCATGAATACCTCATTCATGCTTTGCAAGGTATATTTGATAAGTTTTACTAATTTAAATGATTGTTTTTCTTGATAGGTAATGGTTTTTATATTCTTATTTAACATGGTTTAATAGCATTTTACAATATATCGAAAAAACTTGTAGTGTATAAACATATTAATATCATGTTTATGAAGAAATCGTGATTGTTAATATTTATGTAAGTAAATAAATCGAAAATGATTAATATATGTTTACTGAAATTGAAAAAAATCGTACAAAAATGTGTAAAAAATACACCATTTCTTAACAAAAATTAAAAAAATAAACATTTTTCCAATTTTATGAGAAAAAAATGAGAGAAAATGTTTTACAAAACAAAAAATATTTGTTATAGTATGTACATGAAGTAAGATGAATGAAAAGTGAAACATGCAAAAATGTTCTTCACACAATGATTTTTATTTCTATTGAATAGGGATTAATTAAGGATTATAAGTGTCTTAAAGAAAGAGAAAAAGAAAGGGGTTCATAGAAATATGAATAAGATCTTTAAAGTTGTTTGGAGCAAAACAAAAGAATGCTACGTTGTAGTATCTGAAGTAGCAAAAAACAATGGCGGTAAGAAAAAAGTTTTAGCTAGCGTATTGGCTGGCTTGGCAATGGTAGGTGTTGCTGCACAAATGGGTACACCTGTACAAGCGGATTCACGATATAATAAATCGACAATTGTTGTTGCACCTAATGGATTATCTCCTGCCTATAGTAGTGGTACCTATAAGGGTAGTGAAAATAATGATGTATCTTATAACTCTATTGTAGTGGGTTTTCTTAATAATGCATATGATCCTAGCACGAATGGACATTTTATTTTTGGTGCTAATAATAAAGCAACTAATGAATCTACACTTGCCTTAGGTAATAACAATGAAGCGACAGGACCTTCTTCTACAGCAATTGGTTCTGGTTCTGAAGCAACAGGTAGGAATACTATTGCTATGGGTAATGTAGCTAAAGCAAATCAAATAGGTAATCTTGCTATTGGTAGTTATGCAAAAGCTCAAACTTCTGGGACTTTTATGAGTACTGTAACACATGCACCGGAGGAAAAAGGTTATGCTGTTGCATTAGGTGGTTATGCTGAGGCTACAGAACATAGTACTGTCGCTGTTGGTGCAGTATCTAAAGCTTCTGGTTTTAAAGCTACGGCAGTTGGCGCTGGTGCGCAAGCTAAAGGAGATAATTCAACTGTTGTTGGTACGGCAAGTGTTGCTAATAGTGGTGATTCCTTTGTTGGTGGTTTCAAGAACGTAACTCATGGTGACCGAAATGTTGCAGTTGGTACAAATAATACTGTAGCAGGTGAAGACTCTATTGGTGTTGGTAGTGGTGTCATTGCAACTACAGGTAAAACAATTGCTATTGGTAATACAATGGTAAATCCAACCTATCCTAATGGAAGACAGACGATTGCTCGTGGTAAGAACAAACTTGATGGATCTGGGAACCCTATGTATGGGACTACTGATGTAGATAATATTTTTGCTCTTGCTATTGGTAATGGTGCGCAAGCAGATGGTACAGCTAAAAGTGCATCTGGCATGATTGCTATTGGTCAAGAAGTAACAGCGGATAATAATAATACTGTTGCAATTGGTGTTCAAACTAAGGCAACTGGTAGTAATGCTTTAGCTATTGGTAGTACGGCACAAGCTATTGGCGCTTCCAGTGCTGCATTCGGTACACAAGCAGTTGCGAATGGTTTGGGTGCTACGGCATTCGGTCCTGGCGCAAGTGCTGGTGATGGTTCTACTGTTGCAGATGGTTCTACAGCGGTAGGTCGTAAATCTACTGTAACTGCTGAAGGTGGTACAGGTATTGGTTGGGCTACAACTGTAAGTGCAAAAGATGCGACTGCAATTGGTCATAGTGCTACTGCAAATATCGTAGGTGGTGTTGCGCTTGGTTCTAACTCTGTAACAACTACTGCAGCAGGTGTACAAGGTTACAATCCTGCAACTGGTCGTACAAATAAATATAGTGACCAAAATGCAGCCGTTGGCACATCTACATTAGCTGCTGTTTCCGTAGGTAATGGTACAACTGCAACTCGTCAAATTACAGGTTTGGCAGCAGGTACTGATGATACTGATGCTGTTAACGTAGCTCAATTGAAAAACGTTAACTTGAAGTATGCCGCAGATACTGGTAATAGTGATGTACTGTTGAAAGATGGTACTTTGAAAGTTAAAGGTGATAATGATCTTATTTCAACATCTGTTGTAGCAACTGGTGCTGATAAAGGGGCTGTTCAAATCACAGCTAAAGTAGGCGGTACTATTAATAATACAGATGGTAAAGCTGTTAAACCTACTACAAATGGTATTGCAACAACTGACAATGTAGCTGACGCTATAAATAACTCTTACTGGAAAGCAACTGCTGGTGGTAACACAGATGGTACTCCAAGTGTAGGTAATGTTAAACCTGGCACACAAGTTACTTATAGTGCAGGCGATAATCTAAAAGTTAAACAAACTATTGCTGCAAATGGCAATCAAGAATATAAATACTCCTTAAATCCAGTTTTAACAGGTATTACATCTATTGCTAATACTACAACTGGACCAAAAATGACATTTGGTGGTAATTCCATCAATATTACTGGTGGTTCCTTAGATATGGGGAATAATAAGATCACAAATCTTGCGACTGGTACAGATGATAAAGATGCAGTTAATGTAAAACAGTTGAAAGATACTGAAATTCATATTACTCCTGGTACATATACACCGGATTCTAACAAAAAAGTTACATTAACATATGAAAATGCTGATAATAAAACTGTAACTGGTAAAACAGCTGTTATCGACTTGTCTGGTTTGGCAACAGGTGGTACTACTTCTACTGAAAAAGTACAAAAAGCAGCCGATGCTACTGGTGATAAAAATATTGCAGAGGTAGGACCAAAATCTGGTGATACATTTGGTGCTGCTAATGCGACTTATGAAGTATCCGTATCCCGTAATGCAGTTAAAGATGCAGCTCGTGAAGCTGTAACAGTAAATAACGGTGGTACAACAACTGGTGGTACTTATACAGCAGATACAAATAACCCTATCTCTGTAACAGCGAAACCAGATAATACTAACCACAATACAACATATGAAGTTACATTCGATGGCAATAAAGCTGCAAAACAAATTCCATTAACTTATAAAGCAACTAATGGTACTATTACAACTGCTGATCAAACCGTTAAACTTGATAAAGGTTTGAATTTCACAGGTGGTGATTATACAACTGCTAGCGTTGGTGCTGATGGTAAAGTAACATTTGATGTTACTCTTGGTACAGCTCCAACAGTAACTGATGGTAAACCTGGTGTTCCAGGACAAGCTGGTGCAGCTGGTAAAGATGGTATTGCTACTGTTAAAACTGTAGTAGATACAATCAATAACTCTGGTTGGAAAGCAAATGCTAAAGCAAATGGTGGTACACTTGTTGGTAATTCTACAGCGACTGTTGTAAAACCTGGTGATCAAGTAAACTTTGCGGCTGGTAAAAACTTAACAGTTAAACAAGATTTGACTGGTGAACATACATACACTTATTCTTTGAATAAAGATGTCGATCTTACTAGTGCTGGTTCCTTAACTGTTGGTGATACTAAAGTAAATAATGATGGTATTACAATTAAGGCTCCTACAACTCCTGGTACAACTACAACTGATGTTAAATTGACTAATACTGGCTTAGATAATGGCGGTAACAAAATTGTTAACGTAGCTGAAGGTAAAGCTGATACTGACGCAGTTAATGTAAAACAATTAAAAGACGCTAAAACTAAACTTGTTGCTGGTGAAAATACAACTGTTGAAGGTGATGGTACAACTGCAACACCTTATAAAGTAAATGTAAAAGGTGATTTAGCTAATATCTCCTCCATTACAAATGGTGCTGGCTCTGGTAAAATTTCCTTTGGTAATGACCAAGTTGTAACAGTAAATGGTGATCATCCTATTAGCTTAAATGGTAAAACAGGTGACATCACAGGATTGACTAACACTACAATCCCAACAGCAGCTGGTAGTGATTTTGCTACTAAAGGCCGTGCGGCAACTGAAGAACAGTTGAAAGTTGTGAATGATAAATTCAACAATAAAATCAACTTAGGTGCAGACACTAATGAAACAACTAAGTTCCAATTAGATAATGCTAGTGGTATCAAATTCAATATTAAAGGTGATGGTTCTGGTACAGGTGGTGCTAACCAATATATCAGTACAACAGCAAATGGCTCTAATGTTAATGTTGATTTAACTGCCGATGCTAAAGCTAAATTAAACAAAACATACACTGTGTCTTCTGGTTCTACTAACGTAACAGTGACACCTACAACTACTGGTGATAACACTGATTTCAAAATCACTGTAGCTAGCACAGGTACTACAACATCTTCCTCTTGGAATCTTGCAACTGATAAAGTATCTGCTACAGAAGGTACTGTTGCGGCAGGTTCTGCAGCGACTCAAAATATTGCTGATACTAAAACAGTAACTATGCAAGCTGGTAAAAACTTAACAGTTAAACAAACTAACGATGGTGCTGGTAATGCATCCGTTGCATATTCTCTTGATAAAGATATTTCCGTTGAGAACATTACTGTAACTGGTCAAAACGGCAAAGATGGCTCAATTGGTATCAATGGTAAAGATGGTGTAACTCGTAATATTACTGTTGAGGTTCCTGGTCAAGCAGGTCAACCTGGTACACCTGGTGTAGATGGTACAACAACTACACGTATTGTATTCGATGGTAAAGCACAAGCTAACCTTGATGATGGTTTGAAATTCACTGGTAATAATGAATCTACTGAAAACAAACATAAACTTAATACACTTGTAAAAGTTCAAGGTGAAGGTACTAAAGAAGGTACTGATGCAGCTGGTGCTAAAGAAATTCAAACTTCTGACGGTACTAAATTCGAATCTGCTAAAGACAACATCGCAGTAGAAGCTAACGGTGCTGATACGTTAACTGTTAAGTTGAACAAAAACCTTAAAGGTTTGGACAGCGTAACAACTAAAGAAATTAAACTTGGTGATGCAAATGATAACATCTCCATCAAGAAAGATGGCGACCGCATTACATACACTACTAACAATGGTGGTACAACTACTACTAATAAAGTAGCTAACCTTGGTGATGAATTACACATCACACCTGGTACATACGAAATTGGTGCAACAAATAAAGATGCAGCTGCTAAAAATGATGAAGTAACATTGACATATACTGATGGCAATGGTGTTGAAAAAGCAAATACATTTGCAAAAATCAAAGGCGTTGCTAAATCTGATCTTTCCAACATCTCTAATGATGGTAAGAAAGTAATCACTGGTCTTGGCTCCGTCGTAAAAGCTGGCGATAATGTAACAGTCAAAACTGATACAGATGCGACTACAGGTCAAAAAACGTATACTGTAAACGCTGTAACTCCAGCAGTGTACACTAAAGCTGATGGCACTAAAGTAATTAAACGTCCAGATGGTACTTTCACGACTAACCTTGATGGTTCTGCTGGTAATGATGTACCTGCAAGCGATGTAATCGTATCCTTCCAAGATGCAGCTGGTAATACAACTGGTGGTAACTCCATTGTTAATAACGTTGGCTCTGCAATCGATAAAACTGGTACATCCACTGGTGATACATTCTTAACTAAACTTGATGATGCAGCTACTAATACTCCAAATGCAGCTGTTAACGTAAAAGATCTTAAAAATACATCTGATGCAATCATCGGTAAAGGTTTGAAATTTGACGCTAACGAAGGTGGCGAAAAAACAAATAAACTTGGCTCTAAAGTAACAGTTCAAGGTTCTGGTGCTTTAACTGCTGGTAAAGCATATGCTGATGAATACAACACAGCTAATATTAGAACTAATATTGAACAAGGAACTGATGGTAACACAACAATCAATGTTGGTTTAGCTAAAGCATTGAAAGATATTAACTCTATCTCTAATGGCAGTTCCTCTATCACTATTAGTGATGTTCCAGCTGGTGCAACTACTCCTGCTGTAACTATCTCTGGTGGCAACTTGTCCATGGGCGATGGCACAACAAACAATAAGATTGTGAATTTGGCTCCTGGTACAGATGGCACTGATGCAGTTAACTTGAACCAATTGAAAGGTATGCGTACAGTTGTAACATCCACAGATAAATCTGTAACTGTTACATCTAATGAAAATTCTACAACAGGTCAAGTAACATATGACTTGAAAGTATCTACAACTGGTACAGTAGCAAAATCTACTTGGAATCTTAACTCTGGTGTAGTATCTGCTACAGAAGGTACTCATGTTGGTGATACTACTCAAAATATTGCTGACACTAAAACAGTAACAATGCAAGCTGGTAAAAACTTAACAGTTAAACAAACTAACGATGGTGCTGGTAATGCATCCGTTGCATATTCTCTTGATAAAGATATTTCCGTTGAGAACATTACTGTAACTGGTCAAAACGGCAAAGATGGCTCAATTGGTATCAATGGTAAAGATGGTGTAACTCGTAATATTACTGTTGAGGTTCCTGGTCAAGCAGGTCAACCTGGTACACCTGGTGTAGATGGTACAACAACTACACGTATTGTATTCGATGGTAAAGCACAAGCTAACCTTGATGATGGTTTGAAATTCACTGGTAATAATGAATCCACTGAAAACAAACATAAACTTAATACACTTGTAAAAGTTCAAGGTGAAGGTACTAAAGAAGGTACTAATGCAGCTGGTGCTAAAGAAATTCAAACTTCCGACGGTACTAAATTCGAATCCGCTGCTGATAACATCGCAGTAGAAGCTAATGGTGCTGATACGTTAACTGTTAAGTTGAACAAAAACCTTAAAGGTTTGGACAGCGTAACAACTAAAGAAATCAAACTTGGTGATGCAAACGATAATATCTCCATCAAGAAAGATGGCGATCGCATTACATACACTACTAACAATGGTGGTACAGCAACTACTAATAAAGTAGCTAACCTTGCTGATGAAAAACATATCACTCAAGGCAACTATACAGTAGGCGATAAAACTATCGACACTAATGCAGCTGATGATGAAGTAACATTAACTTACACTGATGGTAATGGTAATCTTGTTAAAGATACAGCTAATAATCCTATTATGACTAAGATTAAAGGCATTGCTAAATCTGACCTTACCAATATCAATGATGCTGGTAAGAAAGTCATTACTGGTCTTGGCTCCGTCGTAAAAGCTGGTGATAATGTAACAGTTAAAACTGATACAGATGCGACTACAGGTCAAAAAACGTATACTGTAAACGCTGTAACTCCAGCAGTGTACACTAAAGCTGATGGCACTAAAGTAATTAAACGTCCAGATGGTACTTTCACGACTAACCTTGATGGTTCTGCTGGTAATGATGTACCTGCAAGCGATGTAATCGTATCCTTCCAAGATGCAGCTGGTAATACAACCGGTGGTAACTCCATCGTTAATAACGTTGGTTCTGCAATTGACAAACCAGGTACAGCTACTGGTAATACATTCTTGACTCAGCTTGATAATGCAGCTACTACAACTCCATTTGCAGCGGTTAACGTAAGAGACCTTAAGACTACTGCTGATGCGTTGAAAGCAAATGAACGTCATATTGCACCTACAACTGTGGCAACTGGCTCTACTGAAACTAAAGGTGGTACAGCTAATGCTGCGGGTACTGCAAATGTATACAAATATGATGCAGCTAGTAAAACTGTTACATTGTCATACAATGATGGTAATGGCAATGCAGTAACTGATACTAAAGCAGTTATCGACCTCTCAAACTTGAACACTGGTGGTACAGGTGCTTCCTCTTGGAATATCGCTTCCGATAAAGTATCCGCTACTGAAGGTGCTGTGGCTACTGGTTCTGCAGGTACTCAAAACATTGCAGATGGTAAAACAGTAACTATGAAAGCTGGTAAAAACTTAACAGTTAACCAATCTAACGATGGTGCTGGTAATGCGTCCGTTGCATTCTCCTTGGATAAAAATCTAGAAAATCTAGATAAAGTTGTTGTCAATGGTAATGATGGTGCTACTGGTCAAGCTGGTGTAAGCATTGTTGGACCTAAGGGTGCTAATGGTGTTGATGGTAACGACGGTAAAGTAGGCATTGCTGGTAAAGACGGTAAAGATGCTGTATCTATTTCTGGTAAAGACGGCGTAGGCCACATCGGTTTACAAGGCCCTAAAGGTACTCCTGGTACACCAGGTGCTCCAGGTGCCCCAGGTGCAAACCTAGACATTACTACAGATCATGGCACACAAACACTTGTTAAACCAGAAAGAAACAATAATAATCAATCTGAACGTATCGTATACGTACCAAAAGATGCTAGTGGTAATCCATTGAAAGATACTGATGGTAACGATATTAAACGTGAAGTTGCTACTATGGATGATGGCTTGAAATTCACTGGTAACAATACTGCTACTGAAAATAAACATAAACTTGGTTCTTTAGTAAAAGTACAAGGTGAAGGTGTAACTGCTGCTGATGAAGCTGCATTCCAATCTGCATCTGGTAATATCGCAGTAACAGCTAATGGATCTGATACATTAACTATTCGTTTGAACAAAAACCTTAAAGGTTTGAATAGCATCCAACTTGGTGGTAACACTATTCAAAGCAATGGTGATAACATTACTTTCACAACTAATGGTGGCACTACAAAAACTGTAGCTACTACAGATCAATTGTGGACAATCCAAGCTAATGGTACTGATGTTCCTGCTAAATCTGGCAAGGTAAATCTTGTAGCTGGTGATCATATCACAATTACTCCTGATGCAGCTAATGGCAAAATGACAATCAGTGCAACTGGTTTTGGTTCTATGGATGGCTTCAAGGTAACTTCCTCTGCAGAATCCACTACAGTGGGTACTCATGCAGGTGATGCTAGCCAAGAAATCAAAAACGGTAAATCCGTTGATTTCCAAGCTGGTAAAAACATGACTGTGAAACAAACTAATGATGGTAATGGCAATACAACTGTTAACTATGCATTGAATAAAGATGTTGATCTTGGTACTAATGGTTCCTTGAAAATTGGCGATACTACTATTAATAATGGTGGCTTAACAATTGCTAATGGTCCTTCCATTACTAATACTGGTGTAGATGCAGGCGACAAAAAAATTACTAACGTAGCTGATGGTGCTGTGAATGCAACATCTAAAGATGCAGTAAATGGTTCCCAATTGAAGAAATACACTGATGCAGCGAAAACAACAGTAGAAGCTGGCGATACTAACGTTAAGGTTGAGACTGATAATTCAGCAGCAGATGGTCATACGAACTACAAAGTATCTTTGGAACCTGTTGTAACTATTGGTGATACTCATAAAGTTAAAATCGATGGTCATACTGGCGATATCACAGGTTTAACAAATGTAAATCTTACTGATCCTACATTTGCAACTAAAGGTCGTGCAGCGACTGAAGAACAATTGAAGCAAGTTCTTACTGAAGCTAAGAATAAAGCTATTGAAAAAGTACAAGCTGGTACTGCAGCCGCTGGTGATACAAATATTGCTACAGTAGCTCCAAAAGCTGGCGATACATTCGGTACAGCTGGTGCAACATATGAAGTGTCTGTATCTAAAAATGCTGTTAAAGATGCTGCTAAAGAAGCTGTTAAAGTAACTTCTGCAAGCCCTGCTATTACAGTAACTGCTGATACATCTGTAGCTCATGAAACAACTTATAAAGTTGGTTTCGATGGTAATCAAGCTGCAACTCAAATTCCGTTGACATACAAACAAAACGGTGGTAATACTCGTACAGTTAAATTGTCCGATGGCTTGAACTTCATTGATGGCACAAATACAAAAGCTCGTACAGCTGCTGATGGTAAAGTTACATTTGACGTAATGGGTGATCTAACAGGTATTACATCCATCTCTAATGCTGCTGGTGGTCCTAAAATGACATTCGGTGGTAACTCCATCAATGTAACAAATGGGGATCTTAACATGGGTGGTAATAAAATTACTAACCTTGGTAAAGGTACAGCTACAACTGATGCTGCAACTGTAGGCCAATTGACTAAGGTAACATCTAACAACCACTCTGTTGTAATTAATAAAACTACAGATGCTAATGGTGCTCCAGTTTACGACTTGGCAGTAACAGGCACTCCAGGTGCTCCTGCAGTTGACCCTCGTATCGACCAACTCGGTGAAGAAATCGGTCGTGTAGGTGCTCAAGGCGCAGCTCTCTCCGCATTGAAACCTATCCAATACGACCCATTAGAACCAACTCAAATCATGGCTGGTTATGGTAACTACCGTGGTAACTCCGCAGTGGCTCTTGGCGTAGCTCATTACAAAAATGAATCTACATTAATCCATGGTGGTGTATCCTGGGCTGGTGGTTCTAGCCACATGATGGCGAACGCTGGTGTAACTTGGAAAGTTGGCAACCGTGATAGCGAAGCTGCTGTAGCAGATCGTTACCGCAAAGGCCCTATTAGTTCTGCGTATGCAATGCAACAAGAAATGGCAGCTATGAAAGCTCAAAATGCCGGATTAAAAGGCGAAGTATCTGACTTGAAAGCAGAAAATGAACAAATGAAAGCTCAAATTGCTGCAATGATGGCAAAATTAGGTTTATAATTTGATAGATTAAACTTTCACAGATAACGGGAAGAGGGAACTCGATACCGAGAACCCTCTCGTCCCTTTTGGTTCGACTAAGAAAAGAGGAATAGATATGAAAAAATCTACAATGCTTGCTTTCACAGCAGCAGTATTAATGAGCGCTGCATCCCTTACTGGTCACGCAGCCAGCGCACCTACATATGATGATGTATTAATTGTTAAAAACCCTGTAATGACGCCACAACTCGGTTCTGTTGTACTCGTTCCGGTAGCGAGTCCACAAACGGTGGCAGCTGTTCATGATTATGTGAAAGCTTGGCAAAATGCAGAAATCAACATTGCAAAAGCTAAGGTTAAATACGATGATCATAAACAATTGACGAAATCTGAAAAGGTTTGGTTGCATTCTTATGACAAACATAACTATGCTGACTATTTCCGCACACATTCCATCGGTCGTGTGCATGGTCAAGAAGTGTTCATGAACTGGAACGGTGAAAATCGCAACAAAAATGAATACGAATACTTTGATATGCCAAAATACAATGAGCAAGATGGTTTCACCAATAGCTATGGGTACAATGTACTTCGTGGCATGGTAGACCAAATCAATGCAGTTATCCAAGAGCAAAAGAAAATCGGTGGTCCTATGACTGACGAAGAAGCACAAGCGTTGGAAGACTCCATTTTGGACATCATGGCTCATGATCAAGAACATGTAAACAATGACGAACTTCGTCACTACATGAACGAAACAATTTGGTACGCCGCAAAACAAACGGTGAAAAACAAAGCTAGCGAAGAACCTCAAGCTGGTGATGACCACGAAGTAGACCTTCGCGCAGCAATGGCTAATCCGCCTGTAGATCAACCTCAATCCCGTAAAGTAAACTTACGTGATGCTATAGGCAAATAATCTGGCTGAACACTAAATTATAAATCCATATGGCCCTTATAGGCTCTCTAATCCCACCCCCCTTTCTTCTATAGGGGCCATAATAAAAACGCTCACACTGTGAGAACGGACTTTTGAATTGAACGCAATTTTGAAAGTGCCGTCCCATAGTGTGGGCGTTTTTTGGTGCATAGAATATGGTTTTTAGTAGATCCATAGGTTCATTTTGTGTGTAGTTTTATTTGAAATACTAGCATATATTAATAGATATATATTAACAAACCATAAAATTTAGCATTATACAATTTAATGTGTTGAATTAATGAATGTCTTATAAATACAGTATTTTACTGATTTATCGTGTAATTTCGATTTATTAAATTTATAGAATGGTGGCGTTGGTTAAATGCCTTATTTTGTCTGACTTTATATTATTTAACATATTTATAAACTAAAAAGAACTATGACTTATATGAAAAGTATATGAAGAAAATGACGTTGAGTACGCTATAAACATAGTTATAGCGTACTTTTTGATGAATGTGATTGTTTTTACACATACATATAAATTTCAGTTTATTTTCATCTAAAATATAAAATTTCATTAAATAAATAGGTGTAAAAGTATTTACAATTAATTAATAAATTGATATTATTAAGTTATCCTATATGAAGTGTGTGTGAATGAGAGAAAAACCACTCTTCATGAAGTGAACTAAAGTGTAAAAGTTACATTTTTCATGTACTTATGAGAAAGGGGTTCAAAGGTTTTATGAATAAGGTCTTTAAAGTCGTTTGGAGCAAATCTAAGGAATGCTACGTTGTAGTTCCTGAAATTGCGAAAAATAATAGCGGCAAAAAGAAAGTCCTAGCTAGCGTATTAGCTGGTTTAGCTGTAGCTGGCGCTATGGGCGGTATTGCGCCTCAACAAGCAATGGCTGGTTATGATACTGGCAATAGTCATGTTAATATCTGGGCAGATACAAATCCAAAGAGCAATGGTCAAAACTATAATGTTGGTCAAAACTCTATCGTTGTAGGCTATCAAAATACTACTGATAACGTAGCTGGCCATGATGGTAAAGTAGCAATTGGTGCTAAAAATACATCCACAAATAACGCTTCTACAGCTGTAGGTAATGAAAATAAAGCTACAGGTGGTGCGGCAACAGCCGTTGGTGCTGGTAATACTGCTTCTGGTAAAGCTTCTGTTGCTCTTGGTAATGTAAATAATGCTGATGCTAAGGCTGCTATTGCTATTGGTACCTACAATAATGTTAATTACACCAAAGGCTCTTGGCAAACAACACCTAAACACGCAGGTGAATATTCTACTGTAGTAGGTAATTACTCCAGTGCAACTGGTACAAGTGCATCCGCTATGGGTGTATATACTAATGCTACTGGTGCAGGTTCCTTTGCTGCTGGTTACAACAATAATGCAAATGGTCAAAACTCCGTTGCTATTGGTTCTGAAAATACATCCCATGTAGCAGACACTGTAACTTTGGGTCAATTTAATAATGCAAAAACAATGGGTGGTATCTCCATTGGTAAAAACAACTTGACTGATTCTTCTAATGATGGTCGAAATGCTGCGAATACTAGAGATGAAAACTCTCAAATCGCTATCGGTCGTGACAATGTTGCAACTCACCTAGATACGATTGCTATCGGTCGTGAAACAACTGCATCTGGTTCTGGCTCTACTGTAGTCGGTGCTCGTGCAGAGGCTTCTGGTGACAATTCTATTGCTATCGGTCAAAGTGGTAAAGGTTCTCCTAAAGTAATTGCATCTGGTGTAAACTCCATTGCTATCGGTATGCAATCTCAAGCTACTGGGGAAGCTGCCATCGCTGAAGGTGCTGGCTCTCGTGCAGGTGGTAAATATGGCGTCGCATTAGGTCGTACAACTAAAGCTAATGCAGAAGCTGCTACTGCATTAGGTAATGCAGCAGAGGCTAATATTGCTAATGGTGTAGCTCTTGGTTCTTCTTCTGTTACAACTACAGATAAAGGTGTATTTGGTTATAATCCATCTGATTTACATGAACGTAAATATGATAAATTAACTGGTAATGTACAAACAGCTACTACGGCTGCTGTATCTATTGGTAATGGTAAGCAATTAACTCGTCAATTGACAGGTCTTGCTGCAGGTACAGCAGATACTGATGCTGTTAACGTAGCTCAATTGAAAAACGTTGGTGTTGCTGTAACTGGTAACACTGGTTCTAGTGATTTCTTGGCTGACGGTGGTAAATTAAACGTTATCGGCGAAGGTCGTGTATCTACTGTAGCGGCTCATGATGGTAAGAAAGATTCCAAAATCACTGTTGGCTTTGATGACAAAGGCATGGTGAAAGCTGGTAAAAACGTTAAGGTTGATGAAGTAACTGTAAACGGTAGAACTACATACACAATCAATGCTGCTGACGCTGCTGCAAAATACGATTTCTTAACAAATGCTAAGGCTAATGGTGGTAAATTAGATGGCACTGCTACAGCAACTAAAGTTGAAAGCGGTCAAACTGTTACCTATGCAGCTGGTAAAAACTTAACAGTAAAACAAGATATCAACCAATCTGCAGGCGAACAAACCTATACATATTCCTTGGACAAGGATTTAAAAGAAATTACATCCATCACTAACAATGGTGGTACAACAATGAACTTTGGTCCAAACAACATCAGCATCACTGGTGGTAACTTGGATCTTGGCGGCAATAACATTACTAACCTTAAATCTGGTGGCGATACAATCAACAATGCTGCTAACATCGGCGATGTTATCCGTATCTCCAAAGCTAACGATTTACACATTGCACCTACAGCAGGCACTAACAACAACGTAGCTGAATACACTGTAGATGCTAACAAAAAGGTTACATTAACATACCAAGATGGTAATGGTAATACTGTAACTGGTCCTAAAGCTGTTATCGACTTGAGCGGTTTGAAAACTGGCGACATGAGCTCATTCAACGTAAAATCTTCTGCTACAGAAGGTAAGGTTGCACAAGGTTCTGCTGGTGTTCAAGAAATCCGTGACGGCAAAACTGTAGAAATGCAAGCCGGCAAAAACATGACCATTAAACAAACTAACAACAATGGTAATGCGGCTGTTGAATTCTCCTTGAACAAAAATGTGGACCTCACTCCAGATGGTTCCTTGAAAATTGGCGATACTAACATCACTGACAATGGTTTGACTATCAACAATGGTCCTTCCATTACAAAAACTGGCATCAACGCTGGTGATTTGAATATCACTAATGTGAAAGCTGGCGTAAATGACAATGATGCAGTTAACGTAAGCCAATTGAAAAAGGTTCGTGCTGATGAACGTCACATCAAACCTGGTGAATACGCAGTTGATAACAACGGCAAAGTAACGATGACATACCTTGATGGTAACAACAAAGACGTTCCTAACGAAACGGCTGTTATCACAGGTATTGCTAAACAAGATCTTTCCAATATCAACAAGGGTGGCGAAACAGTCATCCAAAATCTTGCTAAAAAATCCATCGATATGGAAAATGGTAAGAATACAAAGGTTAGCAACCGTGAAATCAATGGCGTTAAAACTTTCAAAGTAGACGTTGAAGGTGATTTAAACGACATTACATCCATCACAAACAAAGCTGGCGATGGCAAGGTTGTGTTCGGTGGTAATCAAACTGTTAACGTAGCAGGTGACCACAACATTAACTTGAATGCTAAAGTTGGTGATATCACTGGTTTAACTAACGTAACTTTGGATGCTCCTGATTTCGCTAAAAAAGGTCGCGCCGCTACTGAAGAACAATTAAGCATCGTTAATAACGGTTTCAATAACACAGTTGGCTTGACTGGTAACACAGGCGCTACTGATCTTCAAAAATTGAACCAAGCTGGTGGCTTGAGCTTTGGCGTAATTGGTGCTAACAATGGCCAATACATCAAAACAACTGCATCTGGCAGCAACGTAGCTGTTGACTTGTCCGATGAAGCTAAAGGTAAATTGAACAATACTGTAGAGGTTCGTGGTAAAAATGCTGCGAAGGTTACTTCTGTAACAGAAAATACTGTTGACGGTGGTAAGAAAACAATCTACACAGTAGACGTTGATAATGTAACACCTACAGCTGCTTCTACTGAAAAGGTGAAAGCAAAAGCTGATTCCAGCAGTTCTACAGATAAAAACATCGCTAAGGTTACTCCTCAAGCAGGTGACCAATACGGCGACGCTGGCGCAACTTACGAAGTAAACGTATCCCGTAACGATGTAAAAGACGCAGCTCGTGAAGCGGTAACTGTAAACACTTCAAATACAACAAACAACCCTATCACTGTGACACCTGTTCAAAACGAAGGTGATCATAACACTACATACACTGTAACATTCGATGGTAACAAAGCGGCTACTCAAATTCCTTTGACATACAAAGCGAACGGCCAAAATGCTCAAACAGTTACATTGGATAAAGGTTTGAACTTCGTTAACGGTAAAAACACAACAGCTTCCGTAGATGCTGAAGGCGTTGTTAAATACGATGTGAATAAAGATTTAGTTAACATCAATTCCATTTCCAACACTACAAATGGTCCAAAAATGGAATTTGGTCCTAACTCCATTAACATCACAAATGGCCCTATCAACATGGGTGACCAAAACATCACTAACCTTAAATCTGGTGGTGATGTTATCAATAACGCAGCTAATATTGGCGACGTAAAACGTATTTCTAAAGATACCGATTTACACATTGCACCTACAACATCTAACCGTACTGGTGAAACAACTACATCTTACGCTTACGATGCAGCAAGTAAATCTGTTACATTGAAATATAACGATGGTAATGGTGCAACTCAAGCTGGTACAGTAGCAAAAATTGACTTATCCGGTTTGGCTGATCAAATCAAAGACGGTTATTCCTTCTCTACTGACGCTAAAGGTAATGTAGTTGGTAACCATGCTGTTACACCTGTAGCAAATGGTAAAACTGTTTCTTATGTAGCAGGTAAAAACTTAACTGTTGCTCAAAATATTGATAATGCAACTGGTGAACATACTTATACATATGCATTGTCCAATGATGTTGATTTAACACCAAATGGTTCCTTGAAAATTGGTGACACAATTCTCAACAATGGTGGTTTGACAATTACAGGTGGTCCATCCGTTACAAAAACTGGCATCAACGCTGGTGGCTTGAACATTACTAATGTGAAAGCTGGTGTAAACAACACTGATGCGGTTAACGTACAACAATTGAAGGATGCTCGTACAGTTGTTACATCTAACGATAACTCCGTAACAGTTAAGAAAACTGAAAACGGTAACCAAGTGACTTACGACTTGCATGTAGCTCCTGGTGCTGCACAATCCGTATGGAATGTGAAATCCACTGGTAATACAACTGCTGATTCTGAAACAGCTGCTAAAACTATCACTGATGGTAAAACAGTTGAAATGGCAGCAGGTAAAAACTTGACTGTTAAACAAACTAGCAACAACGACGGCGCTAAGGTTGAATTCGACTTGGCTAACGATATCAAGATTGGTAACGACGGCAAAGACGGTAAAGACGGCGTTGACGGTAAAATCGGTGTAAACGGTAAAGATGGTTCCTCCGTTGTGATCAATGGTAAAGACGGCTCCATCGGCTTAAATGGTAAGGACGGCAAAGACGGTCTTACTATGAAGGGCGAAAAAGGCCAACCTGGCTTAAACGGCAAAGATGGCATCACTCGCATCGTTTATGAAGATAACAACCATGATAAACATGAAGTGGCTACGTTAGATGATGGTTTGAACTTCACTGGTAACAACACTGATACAGTGAACAAACAAAAATTGAACAGCTTAGTAAAAGTACAAGGTGAAGGCGTAGATAAAAATACATCTGCTACATTCAAGAGCGCAGCTGGTAACATCAACGTAAAAGCTGATGGTACAGATACTTTAGAAGTTCAATTGAACAAAGACTTGAAAAACATCAACACAATTAAGAACGGTGGCAATGCTACTTTCACAATTGGTGGCGATAACTTTGCATTCAATGGCGGCAACGTAAGCATCGGTGGTAACAACATTACTAACCTTAAATCTGGCATTGTAAATAACAATGATACAGATAACACAAATGCTGCTAACATCGGCGACGTTAAGAATATTTCCAAAGCTAACGACTTGCACATTGCTCCTACTACATCTAATCGTACTGGTGAAACAACTACATCTTACGCTTACGATACAGCAAGCAAATCCGTAACATTGAAATACAACGATGGCAACGGTGCTAACCAAGCTGGTACAATCGCAAAAATTGACTTGTCCGGTTTGGCTGATCAAATCAAAGACGGTTATTCCTTCTCCACTGACGCTAAAGGCAATGTAGTTGGTAACCATGCTGTAACAGCTGTTGGCAATGGTAAAACAGTTTCCTATGCAGCAGGCGATAACTTGACTGTAAAACAAGATATCGATGCTACAACTGGTGAACACACTTATACATACGCATTGTCCAATGACATCAAGGTCGGCAAAGACGGTAAAGATGGCATCGATGGTAAAATCGGTGTAAACGGTAAAGATGGTTCCTCCGTTGTGATCAATGGTAAAGATGGTTCTATCGGCCTCAATGGTAAGGACGGTAAAGACGGTCTTACTATCCGTGGCGAAAAAGGTCAAGATGGCGTAGACGGTAAAAATGGTACTAATGGTATCACTCGTATCGTATACGAAGACCACAACCATGATAAACACGAAGTGGCTACATTGGATGACGGCATGAAATATGCTGGCGACGATGCACAAGGCGCAGATAAATCCAAAGTAATCGCTAAGAAATTGAACCAAACAATGGATATCGTTGGTGGTGCAAACAGCACTAAATTGACTGACAACAACATCGGCGTGAATAACGTAGATGGCAAGTTGAAGGTTCAATTGTCCAAAGAAGTGAACTTGACTCCATCTGGTTCCTTAACAATTGGCGATACTATAGTTAACAACAATGGCTTGACTATCTCTGGTGGTCCATCCATCATTAAAACTGGTATCAACGCTGGTAACTTGAACATTACTAATGTAAAAGCTGGCGTAAACGACACTGATGCAGTTAACGTTAAACAATTAAAAGATGCTCGTACAGTTGTTACATCTAACGATAACTCCGTAACAGTTAACAAAACTGAAAACGGTAACCAAGTGACTTACGACTTGCATGTAGCTCCTGGTGCTGCACAATCCGTATGGAATGTGAAATCCACAGGTAACACAACTGCTGATTCTGAAACAGCTCCAAAAACTATCTCTGATGGTAAAACAGTTGAAATGGCAGCAGGCAAGAACTTGACTGTAAAACAAACTAGTAACAACGACGGCGCTAAGGTTGAATTCGACTTGGCTAACGATATCAAGATTGGTAAAGATGGCAAAGACGGCGTTGACGGTAAAATTGGCGTAAACGGTAAAGATGGTTCCTCTGTTGTAATCAACGGTAAAGACGGCTCCATCGGCTTAAATGGTAAGGACGGCAAAGACGGTCTTACTATGAAAGGCGAAAAAGGCGCTGACGGCGTAACTCGCATCGTTTACGAAGATCATGACAACAATAAACACGAAGTAGCTACATTGGATGATGGTTTACGTTTCGACGCTAACTCCGGTGGCGAAAAGAAAAATAAACTTGGCTCCAAAGTTACTGTAAAAGGTACAGGTGCTAAAGCTGATTCCGAATACGATTCCTCTAACATCAAAACAAGCATCACGCAAGGTGCTGATGGTAATAGCGAAATCAACATCGGTTTGGCTAAAGACTTGAACAACATCAACACAATTAAAAACGGTGGTCCTGCTACTTTCACAATCGGCGGCAACGAATTCAAATTCGATGGCGGCAATGTGAACATGGGTGGCAACAACATTACGAACCTTAAATCTGGTATCGTAAACAACAACTCCACTGATGATACAAACGGTGCTAACATCGGCGACGTTAAGACAATTTCCAAAGCTAACGATTTGCACATTGCTCCTACAACATCTAATCGTACTGGTGAAACAACTACATCTTACGCTTACGATACAGCAAGCAAATCCGTAACATTGAAATACAATGATGGTAACGGCGCTAACCAAGCTGGTACAATCGCAAAAATCGACTTGTCCGGTTTGGCTGATCAAATCAAAGACGGTTATTCCTTCTCTACTGATGCGAAAGGCAATGTAGTTGGTAACCATGCAGTTACAGCTGTAGGCAACGGCAAGACTGTTTCCTATGCAGCAGGCGATAACTTGACAATTGCTCAACATATCGATAATGCAACTGGTGAACAAACATATACATATGCATTGTCCAACGACATTAAGATTGGTAAAGATGGTAAAGACGGCGTTGATGGTAAGATCGGTGTTAACGGTAAAGATGGTTCCTCCGTTGTGATCAATGGTAAAGACGGTTCTATCGGCCTCAATGGTAAGGACGGTAAAGATGGTCTTACTATCCGTGGCGAAAAAGGTCAAGATGGCGTAGATGGTAAAAATGGTACTAACGGTATCACTCGTATCGTATACGAAGACCACAACCATGATAAACACGAAGTGGCTACATTGGATGACGGCATGAAATATGCTGGCGACGATGCACAAGGCGCAGATAAATCCAAAGTAATCGCTAAGAAATTGAACCAAACAATGGATATCGTTGGTGGTGCAAACAGCACTAAATTGACTGACAACAACATCGGCGTGAATAACGTAGATGGCAAGTTGAAGGTTCAATTGTCCAAAGAAGTGAACTTGACTCCATCTGGTTCCTTAACAATTGGCGATACTGTAGTTAATAACAATGGCTTGACTATCTCTGGTGGTCCTTCCATCACTAAGACTGGTATCAATGCTGGTAATAAAACAATTGTTAACGTAGATGCTGGTGTAAATGATACTGATGCAGTTAACGTAAAACAATTGAAGACAGCTAAAACAGAAGTTAAGGCTGGTAATAACGTAACTGTAGACACAACTTACGGTAATGATGGTCATACAATTTACACTGTTAATGCGAACGACGTAGCTCTTGGCGATGCAGTATTGAAATACTCTGCTAACGGCACTAACACGCAATCCGTTAAATTGTCTCAAGGCTTGAACTTTGTTGACGGTAACTACACATCTGCTTCCGTTGATACAAATGGTCAAGTTAAATACGACGTAACAATTGGTAAGGTGAAAGACGGCGTTGACGGTAAACCAGGCGTAGATGGTAAAGATGGTATCGCAACAGTTAAAACTGTAGTTGATACAATCAATAACTCCGGCTGGAAAGGTGATGTTACTGGTAATACAGTCAATAACCATACTGCAACAATCGTTAAACCTGGCACAACTGTAAACTTCGGTGCTGGTAAAAACTTAACTGTAGAACAAATCGTTGATAGAGTAACTGGCGATCATACTTACAACTATGCATTGTCCGATGACATCAAAGTTGGTAAAGATGGCAAAGACGGTGTTGACGGTAAGATTGGTGTAAATGGTAAAGATGGTTCCTCCGTTGTCATCAACGGTAAAGACGGCTCCATCGGCTTAAATGGTAAGGACGGCAAAGACGGTCTTACTATGAAAGGCGAAAAAGGCGCTGACGGCGTAACTCGCATCGTTTACGAAGATCATGACAACAATAAACACGAAGTAGCTACATTGGATGATGGTTTACGTTTCGACGCTAACTCCGGTGGCGAAAAGAAAAATAAACTTGGCTCCAAAGTAACTGTTAAAGGCACAGGCGCTAAAGCTGATTCCGAATACGATTCCTCTAACATCAAAACAAGCATCACGCAAGGTGCTGATGGCAACAGCGAAATCAACATCGGTTTGGCTAAGGACTTGAACAACATTAATACGATTAAAAACGGTGGTCCTGCTACTTTCACAATCGGCGGTAATGAATTCAAATTCGACGGCGGCAATGTAAATGTTGGTGGTTATAACATCACTAATGTGAAAGCTGGCGTAAACGATACTGATGCAGTTAACGTAAAACAATTGAAATCCGCTAAGACTGAGGTTGAAGAAGGGGATAACGTAAAAGTAACATCCCGTATTGGTGCTGATGGTCAAACAATCTACAAGGTAAGTGCTACTGGCGTTAACCTTGGCGATGCAGAATTGAAATACTCTGCTAACGGCACTAACACTCAATCCGTTAAATTATCTAAAGGCTTGAACTTCGTTGATGGTAACTATACATCTGCTTCCGTTGATGCAAATGGTCAAGTTAAATACGACGTTAACCTTGGCAACATCAAACAAGGTACAGACGGCAAACCAGGCGTAGATGGTAAAGATGGTATCGCAACAGTTAAAACTGTAGTTGATACAATCAACAACTCCGGTTGGAAAGCTAATGCAACAGGTAATGTGGTAGGTACATCCACTGCAACAATCGTTAAACCTGGTAGCACAGTAAATTACGGCGCAGGCAAAAACTTGAACGTAAAACAAACTGTAAACGGCGAAGAACAAACTTACGAATTCGCATTGGATAAAGATTTGAAAGAGCTTAACAGCGTTCAAACTAACACAATCCACTTAGGTAGTCCAACATCTCATACAACTATTAACTACAATGCAGGTAATGATCGTATCGAGTACACAACTAAGAACGGCACTAAACAAGTAGCTAACTTAGATGATATTTGGACTATCCAAGCAAATGGTACAGACGTTAAACCTGTAGGTGGAAAAGTTAATGTTGTAGGCGGCGACCACATCAAAGTTTCTACTGATGCAGCTGGTAAGATGACAATTAGTGCTGACGGCGTTGGTACTATGAACGGCTTCAATGTTAAATCTACTGGTAATACTACTAACGATTCCGATAAAACAGCTAAAAACATCACTGATGGTAAAACTGTGGAATTCTCTGGTGGTAAGAACCTCACTGTTAAACAAACTAACACTGGTGACGGTGCAAAAGTAGAATTCGCATTGAACAACAACATCGACTTGACGCCAAACGGTTCCGTAACAATTGGTGACACAGTAGTTAACAACGATGGTTTGACTATCACTGGTGGTCCTACTATCACTAAGAACAATGTTGATATGGGTGGCCAACAAATTCACAACGTGAAATCTGGTGGCGATGTAGATTCCAATGGCGCTAACATTGGCGATATTAAACGTATCTCCAAAGCTAACGATACTCGTATCAAAGACGGTAACTACGAAGTTAGCAAAAACGGTACTGTTGAAATGACATATGTTGATGGTTCTGGTAAACAATTAGTTGACGAACACGGCAACCCTGTGAAAGCAACTATTTCCGGTATCGCTCGTCAAGACTTGTCCAACATTACTAACGAAGGTAAAAAGGTTATCACTGGCCTTGGCACAATCGTAAAAGCTGGTCAAAACGTATCCGTTGATGAAGCAACTGATAACGCAACTGGTCAAAAAACATACACTGTAAACGCTGATCTTTCTGGCGCGAAAGTTTATGCTGGCGTTGGTACTGATGGTTCTGGTGTGGCTAAAGGCTTTAAGAACCCTGCAAAAGTTGAAAAAGGTACGCAATACATCGCTGGCGACAACATGGTTGTAGAACGCAAACATGTTGATGGCGACGATAAACTTGATAACTCCATCACTTACAGCTTGTCTCACGACTTGACTGAAATCAACTCTATCAGCAACGGTGGCGCAACTCTTCGCATCAACGCTAACCCAGGCGGTAATAAATACGACCGTGATGCAGCTGTAACTCCAGCTCTTGAAGTTCATGGTGGTAACCTCAGCATGACTGGTAATCGCATCGTTAACCTTGCACCTGGTATCGATGGTACTGATGGCGTAAACGTTAACCAATTACGCGATTCCTTAACAACTGTTAAATCTACTGATGGTACTGTACGAGTGACAGATCTAAGCACAGATCCTAACAAACATGAATACGATTTACATGTTAACCCTGCAGCTGATCCTCGCGTAGATAAATTGGGTGAAGAAATCGGTCATGTAGGTGCACAATCTGCTGCATTGTCCGCATTGAAACCTATCCAATACGATCCAATGGAACCAACTCAAATCATGGCTGGTTATGGTAACTATCGTGGTAACTCCGCATTGGCATTGGGCGTAGCTCATTACAAGAACGAATCCACAATGTTCCATGCAGGCGTGTCCTGGGCTGGCGGCAATGGCCATATGATGGCTAACGCTGGTGTAACTTGGAAGGTTGGCAACCGCGATAGCGAAGCTGCTGTAGCAGATCGTTACCGTAAGGGTCCTATCAGCTCTACATATGCAATGCAAACTGAAGTGGCTTCTATGAAAGCACAAAATGCCGGATTAAAAGGCGAAGTATCTGATTTGAAAGCCGAAAATGAACAAATTAAGGCTCAAAATGCAGGCTTACAAAGCGAAGTAGACCAATTGAAAGCTCAAATGGCTGCTATGATGGCTAAATTAGGTATGTAATAAGATACACATGGATGGGGATTCTCCTTGAATCCCCTACCATCGCTAATATTCGACAATGAAAAGAGGAATAGATATGAAAAAATCTACAATGCTTGCTTTCACAGCAGCAGCACTTATGAGCGCTGCATCCATTACAGGATATGCTGCTGGCTCACCAACATATGATGACAATTTGATTTTGCCTAACCCTGCTTCTACACCAACTACAGGCTCTGTCGTACTCGTTCCTGTGGCTAGCCCACAAACGGTACAAGCTTTGCATACATTTGTACAAGCATGGCAAAATGCAGAAGTTAACTATACTAAAGCTAAGATTAAACATGACAATCATGAACAATTGACTAAGGCTGAAAGTAAATGGTTACATTCTAAGGATAAACATAACTATGCGGACTACTTCCGCACACATTCCTTGGGACGTGTTCATGGCTTTGAAGTCGCATTCAACTGGAACGGCGAAAACCGTAACAAAAATGAATACGAATTCTTTGATATGCCAAAATACAATGAAAAAGATGGTTTCGTAAATAGCTACGGATTCAACGTATTACGCGGCATGGTAGACCAAATCAATGCAGTCGTTCAAAGACAAAAAGAAATCGGCGGTCCTATGACTAACGATGAAGCAAGTGCTTTGGAAGACGCAATCTTGGATATCATGGCTCAAGATCAAGAACATGTGAACAACGAAGACCTTCGTCACATGATGAACGAAACAATTTGGTACGCAGCTAAAGAAACCGTAAAAAATAAAGCAAGTGAAGAGCCTACTGCTACTGAAGAACATGTAGTAGACCTTCGCAAAGCAATCAATGAGCCAGTGGAACCTTCCGCTCCTCACACAATTGATTTGCGTAAAGCAATTCAACAATAAGATTGCTGACCGTATATCTTTAAAAAAACAATATGGCCCCTCATATGCTGATATAGGGGCCGTATATACCCTAGAACCCCTAACTAGGGCACAAATAATCCTTATACGAATGACGCCACCCTTGTGGGTGGCGTCATTAGTTTTATAAAAGAATGTAAATGGTATATCAGATGGACGTTAAGGTAGATCAATGGGTTATATAAACATAATGATGTTACATAAGCATATTATAGTATTATATAGTGTTAATTAATTACTACAGGCCTGTACTAAATGTAGAATGACAGTTGTAAGGTCTCCCAAGAAATAGAACAGGCCTGTACTAATTGTAGGATGATAGTTGCAAGGTCTCCTGAGAGATAGAACAGGCCTGTACTAATTGTAGGATGATTGTTGCGAGGTCTCCCAAGAAATAGAACAGGCCTGTACTAATTGTAGGATGATAGTTGCAAGGTCTCCTGAGAGATAGAACAGG
>OIFG01000030.1_pt1 | contig 154439 bp, 143 predicted proteins | sample 1582031 | NCBI WGS metagenome assembly OIFG01 (sample SAMN07501051, study PRJEB24779) | human gut metagenome | isolation source: stool | host: human infant | place: USA: Pittsburgh, PA | reverse complement strand
GCGGGGTGGAGCAGCCTGGTAGCTCGTCGGGCTCATAACCCGAAGGTCGTCGGTTCAAATCCGGCCCCCGCAACCAACACTTCTAAAAACAATAAACACCCTTCCGGGTGTTTTTTTGTATCTGAAGTTTGTCATTTTGCCGGGCGTCAACCCGGCCTGGCTGATTAGCCTCGTCTGGCGAGTGTCGCCCCATCTGAGAAATAAGCTTTAATCCCCGCCAGTATCGACTCCGCCACTTCCTGCTGGAAGGCGGCCGTCTTGAGCTTGCGCTCCTCTTCCACGTTACTGATAAAGGCGGTTTCGACCAGTATCGACGGGATATCCGGCGCTTTTAGTACCGCAAACCCGGCCTGCTCGACACTGTTTTTGTGCAGTTTATTAACCCTACCCAGTCTACCCAGCACGGCTTTACCAAACTTCAGGCTATCGGTGATGGTCAGCGACTGCACCATATCAAACAGCGTGTGGTCGACATAGCGATCGCCGCTCTTGCTGACGCCACCGATAAGGTCAGAGGCGTTTTGCGAATCTGCCAGCAGTTTTGCCGCCGTACTGGTTGCCCCTTTGGTTGATAGCGCAAACACCGATGACCCGCTGGGCTGGCGGCTGGTAAAAGCATCCGCATGAATAGAGATGAACAGATCCGCGCGCTGCTTTTGCGCTTTCGCCACGCGCACTTTTAGCGGAATAAAGACATCTTCGTTGCGCGTCATATAGGCGCGCATGTTGCCTTCTCTGTCGATCAACGCCTTCAGGCGACGGGCGATCTGTAGCACTACGTCTTTTTCCCGGGTGCGGTATTTGCCCACCGCGCCGGAGTCTTCCCCGCCATGACCCGGATCGAGCATGATCACAATCGGACGATCCCGTCCGGCTTTGCCCGGTTGCGGACCACTTTGCGCAGGCGGAACCTGCTTTTCAAGATCGCCTTTGTTGTAATCTTCCAACAGCGCCAGCAAAGGATCCTGAATATCCGTCGCGTTGGCAGGATAGAGATCCATTACCAGACGCTCTTTAAAACCCGCCACGGGCGCCAGGGCAAACAGCTGCGGCTTAACGTTCTGCTTCAGTTCAAAGACCATGCGCACGGTGTTCGGATCAAACTGCCCGACCCGCGCTGACTTGATGTAGGGATCGTCGCCCCGGATCTGGGCGCTCATCCCTTTGAGGACAGAATTGAGGTTCACTCCTTCGATATCCACCACCACCCTCTCCGGGTTACTCAGGGCGAATTGCTTATATTTCAATATCCGGTTGGACTCTACCGTCACGCGTGTATAGGTTGAAGACGGCCAGACACGCACCGCGACGACCTGACTGACGGCGGCAAGCCCTACCTGACTTACGCTAAGCAACCACATTGCCCCGGCCCCTTGTAGCAGGCGACGACGACTTAATGCTTTACTGGATCCCGACATGCTTCTCCCGAGCAAAGATATCGAATAACTTCTCATAACGTCCAAATTGACCGAAAACTTTAACGAATGATGCATAAACTGTCATCCCTAAAAGGGTAAACAATCATGCGTTAACGATTACTTCACTGAAGATTTTATTTGCTTCGCAGAAAAGTTTGGCTTGCACGCAGGTGCATATTCGAATAAAAATACAAAAATTACGAATAAACATTCATTGAGGGGTTGTGCCGTGGTGAAGGAACGTAGAATCGAACTGGTCCAGGGATTCCGCCATTCTGTTCCCTATATCAACACCCACCGGGGGAAGACGTTCGTCATTATGCTGGGTGGCGAAGCCATTGAGCATGAGAACTTCTCCAGCATTGTCAATGACATCGGCCTGCTGCACAGCCTTGGAATTCGCCTTGTCGTCGTTTATGGCGCTCGCCCGCAGATCGAAGCCAATCTGGCCGCGCATCACCATGAGCCGATTTACCATAAACATACCCGCGTCACCGACGCCAAAACGCTGGAACTGGTTAAGCAGGCTGCCGGCCAGCTGCAGCTGGACATTACCGCGCGGCTGTCGATGAGTCTCAACAATACCCCGCTGCAAGGGGCACACATTAACGTGGTGAGCGGCAATTTCATTATCGCTCAGCCGCTGGGGGTGGACGACGGGGTGGATTATTGCCACAGCGGTCGAATCCGTCGTATCGATGAAGAGGCGATCCACCGCCAGCTCGACGGCGGCGCGATTGTGCTGACCGGCCCGGTTGCCGTCTCGGTGACCGGCGAAAGCTTCAACCTCACCTCGGAAGAGATTGCCACTCAGCTGGCGATTAAGCTGAAAGCAGAAAAAATGATCGGCTTCTGCTCCTCGCAGGGTGTCACTAACGAGCTGGGGAATATCGTCTCCGAGCTGTTCCCGAACGAAGCCCAGGCGCGCGTCGAGGCGCTTGAGGAGCAAGGCGACTACTACTCTGGTACCGTGCGTTTCCTGCGCGGCGCCATCAAAGCCTGCCGCAGCGGCGTGCGCCGCAGCCACCTGATCAGCTATCAGGAAGATGGCGCCCTTCTGCAGGAGTTGTTCTCCCGCGACGGGATCGGAACGCAGATCGTGATGGAAAGCGCCGAACAGATCCGCCGCGCCACGATCAACGACATCGGCGGCATTCTGGAACTGATTCGCCCGCTGGAGCAGCAGGGGATCCTGGTGCGTCGTTCCCGCGAACAGCTGGAGATGGAGATCGACAAGTTCACCATTATTCAGCGCGACAACCTCACCATCGCCTGTGCGGCGCTCTACCCCTTCCCGGAAGAGAAGATTGGCGAGATGGCCTGCGTGGCGGTACACCCTGACTACCGCAGTTCGTCGCGCGGCGAAGTGTTGCTGGAGCGTATCGCACTCCAGGCGCGGCAGCTGGGGTTGAGTAAGCTGTTTGTGCTGACTACCCGCAGCATTCACTGGTTCCAGGAGCGCGGCTTCACGCCGGTGGACATTGATTCCCTGCCGGAAACCAAGAAAGAGATGTACAACTATCAGCGTCGTTCGAAGGTGTTGATGGCGGATTTGGGATAAGCGTCAGGAACCCAGGCCGGGCGAGCACAAGCGCTGCCCGGCTTTTCACAGGCTTATAAGGCTTCGAAAATCGCACTCAGGCCGCTGCGTCGCTCCGTTCGGGTGGTAACCGCCTGTACCAGCACACCGTCATCCGCATACAGTGATAGCCGCCGACGTGCGCGGGTAATCGCGGTATAGACCAGCTCGCGGGTGACCACCGGGGACATCTGAGTGGGCAAAATCAGCGCCGCATGATCGAACTCAGAACCCTGGGATTTATGCACCGTCATCGCCCATGCGGTTTCATGCTCCGGCAGGCGGCTCGGCTGCACGGACTTCAGGCTGCCATCCGGCATCTGGAACCAGACGCGTAGCCCCTGCCCCCGATCCAGCGCAATGCCGATATCACCGTTAAACAACCCCAGCGCACTGTCGTTACGCGAGATCATCACCGGGCGTCCTTCATACCAGCGTGAATGTGGCTGACGGCTGATGCGGCGTTTTTGCACCAGCACGTGCTCCAGCCTTTCGTTGAGTCCGGCCACGCCAAAAGGCCCGTCACGTAAGGCGCACAGCAGCTGGTAGCTGCCAAATGCCGCCAGAATTTCTTCTTCGGAGGCCTGATGTTGCACCCGGTCAAGGAAATGGTGATAACCCTGCAGGGCATCCTCCAGCATCACCAGATACTCTTCCCCGCTCTGGAGCTGCTTTTTCTCGATATCACTGAACGTGCCGTCAAATACTGAGCGAATAGCGTGACGATCGCCGCGGTTGACCGCGGCCGCAAGCTGCCCGATGCCGGAGTCGCTGCCAAATCGGTAGCTTTTTTGCAGCAGGCAAAGGCTGTCACGCAGCGCGCCCGCGACCGGACTGATGTTGCCTTCCATCTGGCATCCTGTCATCCCGGCCAGCTCCTGGGCACGCTGCACGGTAAAACCGGCGCTGGCCCAGGTACAAATATCGCCCAGCACCGCACCCGCTTCGACAGAGGCCAGCTGATCGCGATCGCCGAGGAAGATGACCCTGGCATGAGGCGGCAAGGCGTCAATCAGACGAGACATCATGGTCAGGTCGATCATCGAGGCCTCATCCACCACCAGCACATCCAGATGTAACGGATTCCCGGCATGGTAGTGCAGACGCTGGCTGCCCGGCTGAGCGCCAAGCAAACGGTGCAGGGTACTCGCTTCGGTCGGGAATCGCTTACGCTGGAGGTCGGACAGCGGGAGCTGTTGCAGCGCACCGCCCAGAGACTCGGTGAGGCGCGCGGCGGCTTTACCGGTTGGGGCGGCCAGCCGGATGCGGCACTTCTCCTCTCCCGCCATCTGGATCAGCGCCGCCAGCAGGCGGGCGACGGTGGTGGTTTTACCGGTGCCCGGTCCGCCGGAAATTACCGAGATACGCCGCGTTAACGCCACGGCCGCCGCCACCTTTTGCCAGTTAACGGCTTCGTCAGAGGTGAACAGCGCGTTCAGGGTACGCTGAACGTCAGCACTGTCATGAGGCAACGGCTGGTTAGCTTCGCTAAAGAAACTGGCCACGGCCCGCTCATAGCGCCACATGCGGTTGAGGTAGAGCCGGCCCCCTGTCAGCACCAGCGGCGTTGGCTCGTCCCCTGCGCTCACAGCCCGGGAACGCATCAGCGTTGTGGGCCAGTCCAGCGTTTCATCGTGCAGGGCAAAACAGGCCTGCAGGGCGGCGGTTTTCTCCTCCGCTTGCAGGCGTGACAGCGGCAGGCAGACATGCCCCTCGCCGGTATCCCGGCTCAAGATGGCTGTCGCCAGCATCACGGAGGGTTCATCATTCCCCGCCACCATCATCGCAAACTGCACATCCAGACGACGCAACACGCGCTGTTCTACGGCCTCCAGCAATAATTCCTGCATCGTCATGACACAAGCTCCTCTCGGCTTGCAGAAAACAAGCTATCCATTTGATTTATTAACATTTCATCCGGGCGGGTGGTAAAGCAACCGGCCCCCGGCGAGCTGCCGTCCACCCCGCGTAAAAACAGGTAGATTACCCCGCCGAAATGTCGCTGATAGTCATAATCAGCGATACGGTGGCGCAGATAACGGTGTAGCGCCAGCGTGTAGAGCTGATATTGCAGATCGTAGCGGTGGGACTGCATCGCGCGCGCCATCGCCTCCGGGGTATAGGCCTCGCCATTTTCGCCCAGCCAGTTGGACTTATAGTCCAGCAGGTAGTAACGGCCATTATGGCGAAACACCAGGTCGATAAAGCCTTTCAGCATACCGCGCACCTGGCGGAAATCGAGCGGCGGGCAGTCGCGTGACAGCGGATCGTACTCGCGGATCAATGCATCCAGCGCATCGGCGGTAAGCGGCCCGGCAACCGGCAGGTAAAACTCCATCTCAACCTGTTTATCGGTGGCTGATAGCTGGCTCAGCGAGACCCCCTCCTCATTGAGCGGTGTCTGCAGAACCTGGGTAATCCACTGGGTTAACACCGGCTGCCAGCGGGCGTCATAGCCGCCTTTCTGCAACATCTCCAGTACCCACTCCGGCGAGACGGGTTGGGTAAAATCGAGCGCTTCAAAGAGGCCGTGTAAAAAGGTGCCCGGCGAAGCGCCGCGCGGGAACTGATGTGGCGTCAGCTCCGGCTCTTGTACGACCTCGCCAGTGCCTGCGGCATCGATGTCGAGGCGCGGCATCAAATCCTGGGCGATACTGTGCCCGCGCTGTTGCAGCCCGGAATAACTGGTCACTCGCCAGTCATCGAACAGTACGCGAGCCACCTGCCGCGCCTGCAGATCCGGCATTGTTGATTCCGGCATGTTCCAGCGGGCGGTATCGGCCACCCCGGCAATCTGCAGCGCAAGAGGCCCAGTGCACAGGGTTTCCAGGCACTGGCGCAGCCCGGCGGCATCTTTCGGCTCACCGCGCTGGATCAGGCGACCCAGCGCACTGAGGTGGAAATCGCTGTCACCAGACTTGTCGCCACGACGACGAAACAGCGGCGCGACGCCCAGACTGCAATGCCAGACCGAGCGGGTTAATGCCACATACAGCAGACGCAAATCTTCCGCCAGCCGCTCGGCTTCGGCCAGCTCAACGCTGTCCTCCGCCTTGCTGAGATCGAGCACGGCTTCAAAGGTTTTGCGATCGTGGTAAAAGGCCTGATCCTGCACCCGGTAGTTGGCAATGAAGGGCAGCCAGACCAGCGGGTACTCCAGACCTTTCGATTTGTGAATGGTGACAATTTTTACCAGATGTTTATCGCTTTCGAGGCGCATCTGCTGGCTGGAGGCATTGCTGTTAGGTTCGGCGATATGCTGCGCCAGCCAACGCACCAGGGCGTGCTCGCTCTCCAGCTGCGTTCCCGCCTCCTGAAGCAACTCGCTGATGTGCAAAATATCAGTCAGACGGCGTTCGCCGCCGGCGGTGGCCAGCATATTTTCCGCAATATTGCGCTGCGTCATGATGTCGCGCAGCATCGCCATCACGCCCCGCTTCTGCCAGCGTTCGCGGTAGTGGGTAAACTCTTCTACCGCCTCATCCCAGAGGGTTTCACTGTTATTCAGCATGTCGATGTCGCGAGCGGTAAGCCCGAGCATGGAGCTTGCCAGTGCGCTGCGCAGGATGCTTTCACGCTCGGGTGCCAGCACCGCCTGCAGCAGCCAGAGCATCTCCTGGGCTTCGAGCGTTTCAAACACGCTGTCGCGGTTGGAAAGATAGACCGAAGGGATGGTCAGCAGCGTCAGCGCATCGCGAACCAGCGCCGCTTCCTGACGACTGCGCACCAGCACCGTGATGTCCGAGGCTCTTACCGGCCGGGCCTCGTCACCCCGATGCAGGATGGCTTCACCGCGAACACCCGCACTCAGCCAGTCGCGGATTTGTGCCGCGCAGTGCTGGGCCATAAAGGCCTGATAATCTCCGACGCCACATCCCTCGCCCTCCATCAGCCAGACGTTCATCGCTGGCTGAAAATCACCCCGCAGCTCAAAGCGCAGCCCGGCATTTTTCGGGGCCGATTTGACCGGCAGGAACGGGATTTCACGGAACATGAAGGCGTCGTTCATTTGTGAAAAGAGGGTATTCACGCTTTCTACCATTCCGGGCGCTGAGCGCCAGTTGGTATCCAGCGTATAGTGCGCGGCGACTTCGCCACGCGCTTTCATATAGGTAAAGATATCTGCCCCACGGAACGCATAGATCGCCTGTTTCGGGTCACCAATCAGCAGCAGGGCAGTGTCTGGCTGCTGACGCCAGATCCGGCGGAAAATCCGGTACTGCTGGGGGTCGGTATCCTGAAATTCATCGATCATCGCCACCGGGAAACGGCCACGAATAGCCGCAGCCAGCGCATCACCATTGTCGCTGTTCAGGGCCTCATCGAGACGACTGAGCATATCGTCAAAGCCCAGCTCGCCACGGCGGCGCTTTTCCCGCGCCACTGCGGCGCGGATCTCTGCCAGCGCGCGGGTGATCATCAGATCGTTCAGGGTCAGCGGCTCAGCCAGCAGAGTGTCGATGGCGGCAAACAGAGGGTGCTGCGGCACTTCGCCACCCGCTTTTGTCCGCTCCGCAAGAAACGTTTGCGAGAACTTTTCCAGCGCGTCAGGCAGTTGATAGCTGTGCTTCTCCTCCTGAGCCCAGGCCGTCACACGCTCGATGTATTTTGCCTGGTTGCCGCGGTTGAACTTACGCCGGTCGATACCCGAACGTTCAATAACCGCGTCGATTTCCGCCACGCTGCTGCACCACTGCTGCTTCATGGTGGCAATTAAGCCGACAATCTTCTCATGGCGGGAGGCCAGCGTTTCGTCCGCAGGCGGAGGGGATTTAATGACCGGGGCTTCGCCCTGCAGATAACGATCGATGGAGCGGAGTAACTCTTCCGGCCCTTTCCATAAACCATGAACCGCTTCGGCAATATCACGTGGCAAGGGGTAGCAGTGACGACGCCAGAAATCGGCGCACGCCTGGTAGCGCAACAGGGATTCATCTTCGATCAGTTGTTGCTCAAAGAGCATGCCGGATTCAAAGGCGTTCAGGCTGAGCATCCGCTGACAGAAGCCGTGGATGGTGAACACGGCGGCCTCGTCCATCTGGCGTTCCGCCAGTAGCAGCCACTGCGCCGCCTGCTGGGTATCTTCGATCTCGTCCAGCAGGCTGGCATATAGCGGGTTATCTGTGCTCTGTCTGAGGCAGGCAATCCGCAATTCGTGAATGTTAGCGCGGATACGGCCGCGTAGTTCTTCCGTTGCGGCTTCGGTGAAGGTCACCACCAGAAGCTCTTCTACGCTGAGCGGGCGGCTGAAGGCTGCGCTACCGCCCAGTCCGAGCAGCAGACGCAGATAGAGTGCCGCAATGGTGAAGGTTTTTCCGGTTCCCGCTGAGGCCTCTATCAGTCGCTCCCCCTGTAACGGTAAACGTAGGGGATCAAGGGACTCGGCGGTATCGGTCATTCGTTCTTACTCCTGGGCAAAGATTGCTGCAATGCGCTCACGCTCTTCCAGACTGTCCAGCCTGCAGGCGGGGTGACGTCGGCTTTTTTACTCTGACTACCCGAGACCTGGGACAGGATCGCCATCCCCTGCGGGGCAACCACCGCCTGGTGGAAGAAGTCAGCCACTTTCTGCGGCGTGAGCTGTTTTATCTGGGCCACTACTTTATCATGCGAATCGAAGCGCATATTACCCCGATCGAAATCTTTGCTGATCTTTGATGCCTCTTCGGCCAGGGTTTGCGGCGGCTGCGTAATCTGGGCGATCACCGCCTGCTGGATCTGAGCAAACTCTTCTGGCTTCATGGCCCGCAACTTCGCTTCTGCCTGCGGGAAGAATGCCTGGAAACGCTGCCAGAGATAATCTGGCTGTTTATCACTGCTTTGCAGCAGGAAGCCCATTCCCCACTGGCGGCCCACGTTCATCGAGAAGGCAAACACGGCATAGCCCAGCTGCTCTTCGGTACGTAACTGGGTATAGAACCACGGCTGCACGATCTGTCCGAGCACGGCGCTGTAGGCCGAGCTGGCATATTCGTCATAGCCGGTCGGGACAAAGACCGCCGCCAGCGCAGAGTCTGTGCTGCTGCCAGGTTTCTCGAAAATCACGTTCTGCTGTTTATCCACCAGCACATCCTGGTTGCGGCACCATTCGGTGCCCTTAGCCCCCAGCTGGGTGCGGACGTCCTGCGCCAGCGTTTTCGCCTGATCTTCGCTCATATTGCCAACTACCAGGAACTCTGGTCTGGCGTTGGTTTTCAGCGCCGCGCGGTAGGCCATCACCTCGTCCAGCGTAATTGACGGCAACAGCGCCCGCCGATCTTCGCGCTGGAAGTAAGGCACCTGGGACAGCATCTGCACCGGCATAATGGCCTGATCGAACGCTTTGCCCTTCTCAGCGGAGTCCATCATTTGCGCATACCAGGATTTGGCCTGCGCCAGTTGCTCCTCGGTGGCGGTGTAGCTGAAATAGCCTTCCAGCAACGCCTTAAACAGCTGTGGCAGACGCTGGGTATAACCGTTGGCGTTGAGCATCAGGCCGTTGTTGGCGTTGGTCGAGAAACCGATCCCGCCCACGGCAGCCTGATTGCTGAGCTGATCCAGGGCGATACCGGCCAGATAATCATTCAGGGCAAACATCACCTGGTTTTTGGCGCTGTCCATCGCCGCAGGATTACGCAGCACCATGCTGACATTGGCTTTTGGCTCGCTGGCGAAATAGCGGCTCGGGGTATAGACCACACGCAGGTCAGACTCATCCACAATCAGCTGCGGTTTAGGATACGCTTTAGCAGGCTTGATCAGCGTGAAGTCGTCCGGGATATACGGGTTCACCTCCGGCAACTTGAGCGCGATGGCGGCAGATTTCTTCTGCCAGTCAGCAAAAGTTTGCTCGCTGATTTTATCCACCTGGTACTCAGCATTCACAAAATAGGCCGTTTTGTTATGCGGTTCGTCCGGGCTGATATACCAGATACGGGCGTTCTGCGGTGTCATCATCGCCAGACGGGCTTTGACGGCATCCGCATCATACTTATCCGCGATATTGACGGCATCCAGCGTATGCTCAACCGGCACACGGATCATGGTGTCCGCCAGCCACTCAACGTAGTCCATATCGCGGGTGATAGAGGGATAACGGAAGTCGAGATCCAGCACGTGCGCCAGCTCATCGAAATAGCGTTTATCGACACCTTTATCACGCAGCAGCGACAGATAGCTGAAAATCGCGGCGACCACCTCATCACGATGGGCCAGCCCTTTATCGGTTAAGGTCGCGGAGATAGCCAGCACACCACTGTTGCCGTTAACGATGGGATCAGAATCTGCGCGAATACCTTCCACCAGCCCCTGCTTTTGCAGCCAGTCGGACAGGGTATCCGGGCTACGGTTGCCTATCAGATAGTTAACCAGTTCGTCGGTTTTGCTGCGAAACTGCGCCGTGTTGTTATCAATGCGGAATTCAACGCGCAACACCTTTCGCGGCATCGCGGGAACATAGTGAATAATCAAGCCCTTCTGCGCATCGGTGACTACCGGTACGGTGGTTTCAGGGCGGGTAATGTCTTTATTCGGTACACGGCCGTAAGTCTCGGCGGCGAGTTTCGCCAGCTCCGGCAGAGGTTTGTTGCTGTACACCACCGCTTTCATCAGATTGGCGGAGTAGTATTTGTCGCGGAACGCGTGCAGCGCATCGAGCACCGGGCTGCCTGGCTTATCGCTCAGGGTTTCAAGGTTGCCGCCGGAGAAACGGGAGCCAGGGTGCGCGGGGTTGATGGTTTCGGCGCTGACCTGCGCCATACGCATACCGTCCCGGGTACGGGCCAGCGTCAGCTCGGCATTAACGGCGTTGCGTTCGCGATCGGCATATTTTTTATCCAGCAATGGGGCGGCAATGGCATCCGCAAGGCGATCAACCGCGCCGTCCAGCGCATCGTTTTCGACTTCCAGATAAAAGGCCGTACGGTAGGGCGCGGTGCTGGCGTTATGGCTGCCACCGTGCATTTTTAAAAATTCGGCCAGGCTGTCAGGCTGCGGGTACTTTTTTGAACCCATCAGGGTCATATGTTCAAGATAGTGCGCAAGCCCAGGATGGGATTCAGGATCTTCCAGCGAGCCAACAGGCACCACCAGCGCCGACAATGACTTTACGGCCTGGGGATCGGAAACCAGCAACACGACCATCCCGTTATCAAGGCGGATCGCCTGATATTCGCGGGTATCTTTATCGCTTTTGCGGATCGTTTCCTGAATAGGTTGCCAACCGGTATTTGCTTGACTGAGGGGTGCCCAAAGAGCGACGAACAAAACTAAGGTTTTCAACAAGGTGCTGCCTGGCATTCACTACCTCTTCATCACGGACATCATCATTAACACGCTTCGTGCCGGACAGGCCAGCATCTCTTTGTGGTGTACATCAGTCCATGACAAGATGGGCATCATAAATGAATGCCCAAACCTGCGCAATTTTTATACAAGGTCAGGACTGATTAAATTTATACAGCGGCAACAGGTAGCGACGGGCCTCGTCTGTAATGGCCTGGAAGTACTCTGGCTCAAGGGTTCGCCACAGGCGTTGATACCAGACGTCGTCCCCTTCCCCACGCACGATCATATTGCCTTCGTAGGCCTGCAAAAATTTGCTGTGCGCTTTTTGCAGGGTCGCGTCATCCGTTAACATCGCATCATTTGTGGCGTCATAACAGGTTTTAATCCACGCCCCCCCACTTTCTGGCAGCAACAGCAGCGGTGTATTCATCCCCTGCCGGTAACCTTCAACCAGCTGCGACAGATACTCCATTGCCTGTGCAGCAGGCAGCGCCGGGAAGCGCCATTCACCGTCTTTGCGTACAAACAACCGGCTCTCGCCTTCGCCACCGCTTGCACAATAGACAAGGTGTTCCAGCCAAAGTTGCAAACCTTGCGAAACGCTGAGCATCGACGGACGCCAGCGCAGCAAGCCATCTGGCTGCACATGTTGCAGCCACCCCGTCAGATTCACGCCGTTACAGTTGAGATCGATCTCCATGCTTGTACCGGGCTGGCGGCACTCTATCACCCGGTCGGCAAGGACCTGCATCTCCTCACACTGGGCATCCCAGGTGATTTCCCCGAAGGCGCCATACGGCAGTTGGCCTGCCGCGCGATAGCGGCGGAACAGCTTCTGCGCATCCTCCTGTTCCACCAGCGCGTTAAGCAACTGTTGGTTTAACTGGTAGCGGCTTAACCCATCCAGGGTAAACGGCTCCGCATCCGGGATCTCGCTCTCTTCGGAACGGAAATGAACCTGCAACCGCAACTGGAAAAAGGCCCGCACCGGGTGCGCCCAAAAGCGCTGGAGCTGTTCAAACGCCACCGTATCCAGCGGCAACGGATCCAGCGTCTGGATAAAGTCACCATGGGCCACCCCTTCCCGCTTCGCCGCGGGCAGCCATTCCCGGGCGTAGCTCTGCTGTTCGTTGTTCTCATAGTTGACGGCATCGAACGGCATACGGCTGTGACAGCAGGTAATATGCGCCTTCACGCGCTGTTCGCTTTCATCGCAATTAAGGTTCTCATCGCCCGGCAGGTAATGGCTTTGCCCGATGTAGTCCACCAGCTCCTGAACCAGCACCGACGGGAACCGTTCACTGTTGTCCTGGATGGAGCGGCCGATGTAGCTGATATAGAGCTGCTGCTGCGCGGAGATAAGCGCCTCAAGGAACAGATAGCGGTCATCGTCGCGGCGGCTACGGTCGCCACGCTGGGACTGTTGACTCATTAAATCAAACCCCAGCGGCGCCAGCGCGCGCGGGTAGACGCCGTCGTTCATGCCCAGCAGACAGACCACCTTAAACGGAATGGAGCGCATCGGCATCAGGGTGCAGATGTTCACCGGCCCGGCGAGGAAGCGCTGGCTGATACGCTCCTGGTCGAGACGCAGTGTTAATTCATCGCGTAACAGTGACAGCGGAATAGCTTCGCCATAGTGCGAAGAGATGCCCTCATCAATAATGGCCTGCCACTGTTGCTCGATTAACGCCATCGCCGCTTCTGTTTCCTGATCCGGCAGGAAGAAATCATTGAGCATTTCCCGGCATACCGGCATCCACTCCTCGAGCGAACGTGCTTTCACCAGCTCCCGCCGCCAGCGGTTAAGCTGCATCAGCAGCGAAGCCAGATGGCCGACCAGTTCGGCGATTAAGCCACTGGATTCGTCATACGGCAGAACGGCATTCCACTCCCCCTGGCTGCTCTCCATGGCGTAGCCGAGCAGCATGCGCGTCAGGCCAAACTGCCAGGTATGCTGGCCGGTGACCGGCAGTTCAAACTCCTGCACGTTGTCATCATCCATTCCCCAGCGTACGCCCGACTCGTTGACCCACTGGCGCAGATAACGCAGCGCGTCCTCGTCGATATCAAAACGGGCCGCCAGTACCGGAACATCGAGCAAGGCCAGTACATCTTCAGGTACGAAGCGGCTGTCCGGCAGGGAAAGCAGGCTGACAAACGCCTGCAGGGCCGGGTGGGACTGGCGCGCACGGCGGTCCGATATCGCAAACGGCACATAGCGATCGCCCGTCGCGCTGCCAAACACCGCCTGAATATAGGGACTGTAGGTGTCGATATCGGCCACCATGACCACGATATCGCGCGGCGTTAGCTGTGGATCGTCCTCCAGCATCGCCAACAGTTTGTCATGCAGCACCTCGACTTCTCGCTGCGGGCTATGGCACAGGTGGATAGATACGCTGCGATCGTCGGGATCGAGCCGACGCTTGTTAGCGCTACTGGCAAACTCGGCGGCGGTAACACCGGCCACCGCGCGGTTTTCCAGATCCAGAATATCCCGCTGCACGTTATGCAGCAGGCTGTCAGGGGTGATATCCGCAAAGGCATCGACATCCCCTTCGCCGGAGGCGGTCAGCTCCGAGAGCATATAGATATAGTCGCGTCCCAGTTTTCCCCAGGAGGCCAGCAGCGGATTCGGTAAGTCCTGGATACCTTGTTCATCAAAGAGCTGCGCCGCCGTCTCGCTGTCTTTAAAGAGCGGCACCGCGTGTTCGTCGAACAGGCGACGACGCTGGCGCGTAACGAGGCGGGCCAGCCAACGGGCATCCTGAATATCCCCCCAGTAATGCCGACACGGGTTGGTAAACAGGATATGAATATCGATGTGTTTACCCAGCGCATTAAGCGCTTTCAGGTAAACCGGTGGTAAGGCGGAGATCCCGCAGATAAAGACCCGGGACGGCAGTCCGGCTGGTGGCACAGAGGCCGAATCCAACATCGCGATAAAACGTTCATAAAGGTTGGCACGGTGCCACTGCGGCTGGCCCAGCTTTTCAGTATGTTCTACCAGCGCTTTCCACAGCGGTGCCTGCCAGACTTGCGCCTGGTCGAGACCGTCAATCAGCTCGCCCGCTTCCCAGCGCGTTAACCACTCCGGGCGGTAGACCAGATACTGGTCATAGAGATCCGCAGTACGCGACGCCAGCTGAAACAGTTTTCGTTTGTCGGTATCGTCGTTCAGGTAGTGGCGCAGCATGGCGAACTCATCATGCGTCAGCATCTCCGGCAGGAGCGTCATTAACTTCCAGCTCATGCTCTGTTTGTTGAACGCGCTCTGTTTTGGGATGTCCGGCAGCACGCGAACAAACATATCCCAGATAAAGCTGGCGGGCAGCGGGAAATCAATATTGGCGGCAATGCCAAACTTTTGTGACAGGGACATTTGCAGCCACTGGGCCATACCGGTGCTTTGAACCAGGATCATCTCCGGTTCAAAGGGATCGTCGAGCCGCTGCTGCTCGACGATAAATTCCATCAGTGCTTCCAGCACATCAAGACGGTTTGAGTGGTAGACCCTTAACATTGCTGCTCCCAACTACTGGCTAACCGGGCAGTGCAGGCGCGTCATTTGACCCTGCCGACCCAATGGAGAAATAAGTGAGACCGAGATGCTGACACATCCGGCCGGTGTTGTCTGCACCCTGTTTACCTGCCAGCCCGTAGGCATCTCCCCGGCGGCCAGCTGTGACTGCGACCAGACATGACGCCAGAGCTGGCGATACTGCTCAAGGGCGACAAAGCGGCTGGCTAAAACACGATGGTAACCTGCCAGTCCGGTAACGACCATGACCATCAGCATCATGGCCAGCAAGACCTCGACGATGCTGAACCCTTTCTGTTTCGCTACGGTTGCTGACATAACGCCGTCTCCTTCAGGGGACAAAAATCGCTCCAGCCCTGCGGCGAGAAAGAGATTCCGTCATTCTTTACTTCGCCCAACCGCCACATCGTCACGCTGCCGCTGCTGGCAATAAGTAACGCGCGCCCTTCAAGGATGCGTAAGCAGACGCGCCACGGTTGCTGCGGATGCTGTCGGCATGTGGGCTCAGTCTGAGTTGGCCAGGAGAGCATTCTGCCCCACTCCAGCGCTGACTGGGCTATCGCCTGATGCTGTATCGCCTGATGTTCCGTACTGACGATTCGCGTCAGCGCAGCAAGCTGCTGGTTAAGCCCGGCCAGCATCAGGCTGCCGAGAATCAACAGCAGGAGCACCAGCGCCAGCGACGACATCCCCTGCTGACGGTTCACAGATTAAACCCGGTCACGGTGTGGTGCGCCTCGAACTGGCGCTGATGCTCTCCGTCGAGAGAAGCCGCCAGCGTCAGGCTCAGCTCCGGCGCAAAGCCCGCACGTGAAATCCGCTGCACCTGAAAACGCTGAACCCTGATCCTGTCAGGGTCGGTTATTCTCTCCCAACCCTTACCGCCGCACTGCGTCGCACCTCGCAAAGTTTCCAGTGCGCCGTCGCTCAGGCGAAAACCAGTCTGCTCTGCGGCGGCTGATGGCAAGGTTTCCCAGCGGCCATTACTGTTTTCGTCCCACTGCACAATGACGCATTCGCCCCGCAGGCCAATCGTCAACGGCTGTCCCTCGCACTTGCCCGCGCAATATCCCGCCCGTTGCAGGTGTTTACCTATGCCGTTTATGCGCAGCCATAGCTCCTCTTCCAGCTCCTGCTGCTTCGTGAGCAGCACTTCGGTCAGTGAAAATCCCTGCTGCTTTAGCGACATGCGAACTCTCCCTTTCCGTTGCACATACGGATACGCCCCCATGAGGATACGAGAATTAGCCACTCCCCGGCCTGGCTTTGCAGGCGTATGCGGCCAGCCCAGGCGGTATCCCGTAAACCGTAAAATCCCAGCCCAGGCGTTAGCTCGGTGAGCTGAATGCCAGGCCACTGCGGTGTAATCACAAACGCATTGTCTGCCTGACAGACCGGAATGCCGGTTTTTAACAGACACCACCGTTTGCCGTCCTGTTTCAGGGTCACGGTATTGTCCAGGTTATTTCGCCAGGCATCATTTCGCAGCACCACCAGATAGTCACGCACCTGGCGCGCCGTCTGCCACAGCTGTTGTTGCTGCTGCCAGTGCCGCCAGCCATAGAGACCTGCCGCACTGAGCGTCAGGATCAGCGAGATGGCGATCAGCATTTCCATGAGGGTAAAGCCCTTTTCCTTTTTCATGGCAGCAGTGTGCCCGGAGGAAAAAAACGGTTCGAGCGGCAGAAAGGCAGATTACGAGGCGGTTTCAGCACTTTTAGCGGAATTGCAGCGCGTTGCAATCCTCACGGATGCAGCCTCGCAAAACCATCACGCGGGCATAAAAAAACCGGCGCGAAGAGCGCCGGTTATGTCACGATTGTGGTATCAGATTGCCACAGGCGCTTTGATACCCGGATGCGGGTCGTAACCTTCAATTTCGAAATCTTCGAAGCGATAGTCGAAAATGGAGTCCGGTTTACGTTTGATAACCAGCTTCGGCAGCGCACGCGGCTCACGGGTCAGCTGCAGGTGGGTCTGCTCCATATGGTTGCTGTACAGGTGGGTATCTCCACCGGTCCAGACAAAATCACCCACTTCCAGGTCACACTGCTGCGCCATCATATGCACCAGCAGTGCATAGCTGGCGATGTTGAACGGCAGTCCGAGGAACACATCGCAGGAGCGTTGGTAGAGCTGGCAAGAGAGCTTGCCATCCGCTACGTAGAACTGGAAAAACGCGTGGCACGGGGCCAGCGCCATCTTATCCAGCTCGCCCACGTTCCAGGCAGACACGATGATACGGCGCGAGTCTGGATCGTTTTTCAGCTGGTTCATCACGGTGGTGATCTGGTCGATATGGCGGCCATCAGGCGTTGGCCAGGCGCGCCATTGCTTGCCATAGACCGGGCCAAGATCGCCGTTTTCATCCGCCCATTCGTCCCAGATGGAGACATTGTTCTCACGCAGATAGGCAATGTTGGTATCGCCCTGCAGGAACCAGAGCAGTTCATGAATGATGGAGCGTAAATGGCAGCGCTTGGTCGTGACCAGCGGAAAGCCTTCCTGCAGATTGAAGCGCATCTGGTGGCCAAAAATGGAGACCGTCCCGGTGCCGGTGCGATCGTTCTTTGGCGTGCCCTCATCGAGCACTTTTTGCATCAGTTCAAGATACTGTTTCATGATTCCTCAGGAGACCTGTTGCTGTGGACGACGGAACGCCCAGACCATCATTGCAATGCCCGCGATAATCATCGGAATGGAGAGGATCTGCCCCATGCTGATGTACTGAACCCACGTCCCGGTAAACTGTGCATCCGGCTGACGGAAGAACTCAACGATGATGCGGAACGCGCCATAACCGATCAGGAACAGGCCCGATACGGAGCCGGTCGGACGCGGCTTGCGAATAAACAGGTTCAGAATGATAAACAGCACCACACCTTCCAGCGCCATTTCATACAGCTGGGACATATGGCGCGGCAGAACGCCGTAGGTATCGAAAATGGACTGCCACTCCGGGTGCGATGGCAGCAGCGCCATATCTTCGGCACGCGACTGCGGGAAGAGCATGGTAAACGACACGCTCGGATCGACGCGTCCCCACAGTTCACCGTTGATGAAGTTACCGAGACGACCCGCACCCAGACCAAACGGGATTAATGGCGCAATAAAATCAGCCACCTGGAAGAAGCTGCGTTTGGTGCGTTTAGCGAAGATGACCATCACCAGGATGACACCAATCAGGCCACCGTGGAAGGACATGCCGCCATCCCAGACGCGGAACAGGTAGAGCGGATCGGCCAGGAAGACCGGGAAGTTATAGAACAGCACATAGCCGATACGTCCACCGAGGAAAACGCCGAGGAAACCGGCATACAGCAGGTTTTCCACTTCGTCTTTGGTCCAGCCACTGCCAGGGCGTTTGGCGCGACGGCCAGCCAGCCACATGGCAAAGACGAAACCGACCAGATACATCAGGCCGTACCAGTGAAGCGCGACGGGTCCAATTGAGAAAATGACCGGATCAAACTCCGGAAAATGCAGATAGCCACTGTTCATCTGTCACCACAAGATGTTGTTATTCCGCTGAAAGTGGACAGCGGTAGAGATGCGCGCAAAGGCGTACCCTGCGCTCCAAAGGTGCGAATCATAGCACAAGCGAGCGAGGAGGTTGCGCCCGAGATGTAAAAGATGTGTATAGAGACTTCGCGTAGTTTGTGTCCCTCCCCCGGGGAGGAGGGATACCCGGCGTTTAACGTCCGCCGCGGATCAGGCCACCCATACCGCGACGCTCCATAAAGGCCGCCACCTGATGACGTACTTCCGTCGCCAGCTGTGCTTCAAGGCTGCGTTTTGCCAGCAGCTGCGCCTCTTCGAAATCGATATGCCGCAGCAGATACTTCACACGGGCGACAGAGCGTCCGTTCATGGATAAGTGACGGAAACCGAGGCCGATCAGGATCGCGACACACATCGAGTCACCGGCCATCTCGCCGCACAAACGCAGATCGATGCCCTGCTCTTGTGCCTCGCGGGCGATCATCGCCAGCGCACGGAGCATCGCCGGATGCAGGCTATCGTAAATACTCGCCACCCGGGTATTGTTACGATCCACCGCCAGGATGTACTGGGTCAGGTCGTTAGTGCCCACCGAGATGAAATCGACGCGGCTCGCCAGCTGCGGCAGCATAAAGACCATCGAGGGGACTTCGAGCATCACCCCAATCCGCGGTTTCGGAATTTCGTAGCCGATCATCTCTTCGACTTCGCGCCCGGCACGTTCAATAAGACGGCGGGCTTCGTCGATCTCGTCGATGCTGGTCACCATCGGCAACAAAATGCTGAGGTTACCGGTCGCGGCATTGGCGCGCAGCATGGCACGCACCTGGATCAGGAAGATCTCCGGCTGATCGAGGGTAATGCGGATCCCGCGCCAGCCCAGGCAGGGGTTCTCTTCGCTGATCGGCATGTACGGCAGTTGCTTATCCGCACCGACATCCAGGGTGCGTAGCGTCACCGGTTTGTCGTTGAACATCTGCAACATGCCCTGATACTGCGCCACCTGCTCCTCTTCGGAGGGGAAGCCGCTTTGCAGCATAAACGGAATTTCTGTGCGGTAGAGGCCGATGCCATCAATACGGCTGCCGAGCTTCTCTTCATGCTCGGGGCTTAACCCGGCATTGAGCATGACTTTGATCCGCTCGCCGCTTTTCAGCGCGGCAGGCTGATTAACGTCATCTTCGGCAAGACGGCTCAGCTCGTTCTCTTCGCTGATGAGCTTTTGATATTCTTGCAACAACACCGGTTCAGGATCGACCAGCAGCTCGCCGCGATAGCCATCGACCACCAGCGTGCGACGATGCAGCGCCGATGGCTGAATATCGGCCCCCATTACGGTCGGGATCCCTAGCGCACGCACCATAATGGCGGCGTGAGAGTTAGCGGCGCCATCGCGCACCACGATCCCGGCCAGTCGGTCCTGCGGCAGCTCTGCGAGGGTGGTTGCCGAGAGCTCATCCGCCACCAGCACAAAGCGCGGCGGCCAGGTATTAGCGCCCTGAATGGTGTCATCCAGATGGAACAGCAGACGCTGGCCTAAGGTGCGCAGATCCCCGGCACGCTCTTTCAGATAGCCGTCAGTTAAGGAGGCGAACTGTTCGGCGAATTTTTCGATGATCTTTTTAACCGCCCACTCGGCGACCGCGCCGTTGTCGACCTCGTTAAACAGCTCCCGGCGCAGGCGGGCATCGGACAACAGGTGAGAGTAAAGATCGAAGATCGCCGCCGTCTCTTTCTGCGCCCCGGCAGCAAAACGCTTGCTGTAACGGCGAAACTCGTTCGCGGCCTCTTCCAGCGCGCCGGTGAGACGTTCGCGCTCAAGAGCGGTGTCCAGCGTCGAGGCTTCGTAAACCTGCTCCATTAACGGCAGCGTGGCGTCCATCCAGCCTTCTGCAATCGCAACACCCGGTGAGGCCGGTAAAGCGCGAATGCGCGTCTGCCGGTACTGACCAAACAGTGCCGTCAGCTGAGACTGGGAAAGAATGGCGGCCATTTGCGTGGCCAGCGTAACGAGGAACGACTCTTCGCTTTCATCATACTGGCGCAGCTCACGCTGCTGTACCACCAGCACGCCAAGTAGCTGACGGCGCTGGATAATCGGCACGCCGAGGAAGGCGCGGAAGCGCTCCTCTTTGACGGAGGGGATATATTTAAAGCTGGGGTGTTTCTGCGCATCGGCAAGGTTGATGGGTTCCGCCAGACGCCCGACCAGACCTACAACGCCTTCATCAAATGCCAGCGCAACGGTACGACCACGCGGTTTTTTTAATCCGCGCGTGGCCATAAGGTAGTAACACCTGCGGTCGTGATCGGCCAGATAGACCGAACACACCTCGGTTTCCATCGCAAGGCAGATATCCGTGACCAGAATATCCAGCGCCTCGTTGAGCCGTGGGGCACTGGCCACCTTCTCGACTATTTCGCGCAGGCGGGTGAGCATAATGTGCGTAGCTTAACCTCTTTTACGTCGCCAGGCAGGTGCGCTCTGCGGCTTAGGAGGGGCCTCCTGAAGCATCATCACGGCACTTGCGAACTCTTTCATCACCCTACGGTAAACGTCGCGCTTAAAGGACACGACCTGACGAACGGGATACCAGTAGCTGACCCAGCGCCAGCCATCAAATTCGGGCGTGCTGCTGGTTTGCATATTGATATCCGCATCGCTGCTCACCAATTGCAGAAGAAACCATTTCTGTTTCTGGCCGATACATACCGGCTTTGTGTCCCAACGCACCAAACGCTTCGGTAACTTGTAACGCAACCAGTTGCGGGTCGAAGCCAGAATGCGGACATCCTTGCGGCTTAAGCCAACTTCTTCGAACAGCTCCCGATACATCGCTTGCTCTGCTGACTCTCCTGGATTAATCCCACCTTGGGGAAATTGCCAGGAGTGCTGACCATATCGCCGGGCCCACATAACCTGACCCTGGCGATTACAAATTACGATACCTACATTCGGGCGGTAGCCATCGTCATCAATCACCGGACTACCCCAAACTAAACCTTATATATAAATGATTGTTTCACACTCCAGTGAGGCGGTAAACCACTCTCTTTCTGGCCTGGAGCCGAATAACATTTGAATAACTCACAATTATCATCAGAGTTATAAACAGATGACCGGTCAGAAGGGCAATTTTATTCACTTTTTCTGTGGATAGAGTTGTGAAGAAGTGTGGAATTACCGATGGACAACCCAGATCACTCTGAATATTGCAGATAAGACTGATTTTTACAAAGGACTATATTTCATAGAGTTAAACTGTGGATTACCTGAATTACAGGCCTTAGTGTGATGCAGGTCACTTTAAAGATCGTCGTACTGATGAAAGATCGAACAACGTCGGTTTTATCCACAGATTGTGCCAATAAGTTAGGCACATTTTGTCTGATTTTTCGATTTTCATCCCACGTCAAGGCTGTAAATGGAAACAGTAGTGGGGGTTATGCCCAGTTATCCCATTTTTCTGTGGATAACAGGGTGTAAGATCCTGTTTATTGTCAGTGACCAGATTTGAACAACTGGGATATATCTCGTACCTAAACGGGTTAGCAGTTGATAAAAATTCTGATAAATCATCCACCTGGCACAGGCAAAAAGAAAAAGTTAAACTCTGTTTGTGCAGTGGAAAACTGCTGTTCATTTTTTAACCAAAAGGCAATCACCATGCTTCCCCTCGCTCCACTGACCTCCCCCCCCGCAACGGAAGCGGCACTATTGCAACAAGCGCAGCGCCTGGCGGGATATTCGCTGGGAGAGCTCGCCGCTCTGGCCGGTCTGCCTGTTCCGCCCGATCTGAAGCGTGATAAAGGGTGGACGGGCGTTCTGCTGGAGCTGTGGCTGGGGGCCAGCGCGGGCAGCAAACCAGAACAGGATTTTGCCGCCCTGGGGGTGGAACTGAAGACTATCCCAATCGACAGCCTCGGTCGCCCACTGGAGACGACCTTTGTCTGCGTGGCACCCTTAACCAGCAATACCGGGATCACCTGGGAGAGCAGCCACGTGCGGCATAAGCTGAAGCGGGTGCTGTGGATCCCGGTAGAGGGGGATCGTGCGATCCCATTGGCGGCACGGCGCGTCGGCGCGCCTTTGATCTGGAGCCCGGATGAAGATGAAGATCGTCAGCTGCGGCTGGACTGGGAAGAGTTAATGGACATGATCGTGCTGGGTCAGGTTGAGCGTATCACCGCCCGTCACGGCGAAGTGCTCCAGCTGCGACCCAAAGCGGCAAACAGTAAAGCCCTCACCGAGGCCATCGGCGCGCGCGGCGAACCGATCCTGACGCTGCCCCGTGGCTTTTATTTGAAAAAGAACTTCACAGGTGCTCTGTTAGCCCGTCACTTTCTGCTGAACACGTGACTTTTTAGCCAGAATTATGTCTTTTATCACATAATTGCCCGTTTTTTCAGATTTCACCGCTTTGTTAAAACCTAAGCCCGAGTTATTACTACACTAAGATGTGATACGAGCCAGGTGGAGGTAATAAAAATGAAGAAATGGGCAGTAATAATCTCGGCTGTTGGTTTAGCGTTTGCCGTTTCAGGTTGTAGCAGCGATTACGTCATGGCGACGAAAGATGGCCGCATGATCCTGACCGACGGCAAACCCGAAGTCGACGATGATACCGGTCTGGTCAGCTACCGGGATCAGCAGGGTAATAATATGCAGATTAACCGCGACGACGTTTCACAGATTATTGAAAGATAGTCGTAAAGGTCAGCAGCTTGCTGGCCTTTTGATTTTTCTCTTCCCCTTTCGCTTCCCCTCTGCCATGTTTGTATACCCGTCATACTTCAGGTTACAGACGCGTTGGCTGCGCTTGCTCGCTCCAGTCACATAGTTATCTATGCTCCTGGGGATTCGCTCTCCTGCCGCCTTCCTGCAACTCGAATTTTGTAGGGTATGTTCTTTGTCGGGAAGTTCCTTCCTGATGCGCTTAACATGTCAAATAAGGAAGCCGGCTATGCATTATCACCGTATCCCCCATAGCGCTCTTGAGATAAGCCAACTGGGGTTGGGCACGATGACATTTGGTGAACAAAATAGCGAAGCCGATGCCCATGCCCAACTCGATTACGCCGTCAGCCAGGGCATTAACCTGATTGATGTCGCAGAGATGTACCCGGTGCCACCCCGCCCGGAAACCCAGGGCTTAACCGAAACTTATGTCGGCAACTGGCTGGCAAAACGCGGCAACCGCGAAAAGCTGATTGTCGCCTCCAAAGTCAGCGGCCCGTCGCGCAATAATGACAGCGGCATTCGCCCGAATCAGATGCTCGATCGGAAAAACATCCGCGCCGCGCTGGATGCCAGCCTGACGCGTTTACAGACCGATTATCTCGACCTTTATCAGGTCCACTGGCCTCAGCGCCCGACCAACTGCTTCGGCAAGCTTGGATATAGCTGGAGCGATAGCGCGCCGGTCGTCACCCTGCTGGAAACGCTGGAAGCCTTAACCGAATGCCAGCGCGCGGGGAAAATCCGCTACATCGGCGTCTCTAACGAAACGGCCTTCGGCGTCATGCGCTATCTGCACCTGGCGGATAAGCACGACCTGCCGCGCATCGTGACCATTCAAAACCCGTACAGCCTGGTGAACCGCAGCTATGAAGTGGGTCTGGCGGAAGTGAGCCAGTATGAAGGCGTTGAACTGCTGGCCTACTCTTGCCTGGCCTTCGGGACGCTGACCGGTAAGTATCTCAACGGTGCCAAACCGGCGGGAGCACGTAATACGCTGTTTAGCCGCTTTACCCGTTACAGCGGTGAGCAGACGCAGAAAGCGGTGGCAGCCTACGTCGATATCGCTAAACGTCACGGGCTGGATCCGGCGCAGATGGCACTGGCCTTTGTGCGCCGTCAGCCGTTTGTTGCCAGCACCCTGCTGGGCGCGACCACCCTGGAGCAGCTGAAAACGAACATTGAAAGCTTCCATCTGGATCTGAGCGAAGAGGTGTCAGCGGAGATTGAAGCGGTGCATCAGGTGTATACCTACCCGGCGCCGTAATAAAAGCAAAAAGGCAACCTGAGTTGTAATGCCAGTCAGTTAAGCCCGGCGGATTGTTCCGTTCACCTCATGTTCAGCAGAACATGGCATTACACAACCCGTGAACGTGACAAGGGGGGCCGCCGGGCCCCCCTTGTCAATCCCCGCGGCCCCGCAATGAAACCGGTGCTCCGCACTGCGCTCACCTCCCGACCGGCTGCCTGCGGTCGGCTCAACTCGACATCCTGTCTCGATTCGCCTCTGGCCACCATCCCTGGCGTCCAGTCCTTGTCATCCGGTCTCCGGTTCGCCGGTTTCAGCGGGGACTCAACACCCGAGCCCCTTTCAGACGAATGCGAAGCGTGAGGGAGCGTGAATCCGGCTGAAAATCGACGAAGCGTTTCCGTAAGGCCGGGAGGGCATAGCCTGCAGGGATGCAGGCTGGTGCCCGACCCGAAAGCCTGAAGGAATAAGCTGAGTGCACCGCGAAGCGGCGATTTTCCTGGCCGGGAGCCGGGGTAGCCAGGAGGGGGAGGCGGCGAGCCCCCTGGCACGTTCACCGCAGCGGAGGGGGCATAAAGCAGAGGTGCTTTAGTGAACGGAACCTGTCCACTTCAGTCACTTATAAATACCGAATCGTTTAACTGACTGGCATTACAACCTGAGTTGCCTTATTTAATATTTGCGCCCTCTCTCAAGGAGAATGGTTCAGGATGAGGGCATCAGACCGGACAGCCCGGCGCGGTATTAACGCCGACGCTGCCACACCCACAGCGCCGCAATCGCCAGCGCAAACAGGCCACCAAATCCAACGCCAATGCCCACCACCGGCACCCCCACCTTCACGGCCAGCGAGTAAAGCCCGAGCATCAGCAGCATGGCGGCGTTTTCACCGAGGTTTTGCACCGCAATGGCATTGCCTGCGCCAACGGTATGTTTCCCGCGCTCCTGCAGCAGCGCATTGAGCGGTACCACGAAGAAGCCCCCGCAGATCCCCATCAGGAACAGCAGCGCATAGGCCGGTAACAGCGCATGTTGCAGGGCGAAGATCAGCACCACCACGCCAATCAGGATCCCGGCAGGCATACAGCGGGCCACCGTTTGCAGCGTCACCAGCTTCGCCGCGGCACCCGCGCCGAGAACGATCCCCACCGCTACCATTGCGTTGAGATAGGTTGGCGTGGCGTTATCGGTAATGCCCAGCGCTGTGGGCACCCACAGCACCAGCAGGAAGCGCAGCGTGACCCCTGCGCCCCAGAACATGCTGGTCCCCATCAGCGAGAAGCGGGTTTCACCGTTTTGCCACAGTACGCGGCAGGCGTTAAAGAAGCTGGCGGTCATCGGCGTAAAACGCCAGGACTGCCCCGGACGCGCCGCCGGCAGTTTCGGGATGAAGACGTTGGCGATCACCGCCCCGCCATACACCACGGCACAAACGCCCAGCGCCGCCAGCACATGCCAGTCTGCCAGCACCCCACCCGCCATGGAACCCAACAGGATCGCCGCAATGGTTGACGCTTCCATCAGCCCGTTAGCTTTGACCAGCTTATCCCCGGTCGTCAGCTCGCCGAGGATGCCGTATTTAGCCGGTGAGTAGGCTGCCGCCCCAATCCCTACCAGCGTATAGCCAATAAACGGGTTCACGCCAAAACAGATACTGGCGGCACCCAGCAGTTTCAGGCTGTTGGCGAACATCATCACTCGCCCTTTCGCGAAGCTATCCGCAACCTGACCCACAAAGGGGGCGAAAACGATGTAAGCGCCTACAAACACCATCTGCAGGATCGGTTGACTCCAGTCCGGGTAAAACTGGGATTTGAGCAGCGCCAGGGTGGCAAACAGCAGTGCGTTATCGCCAAAGGCAGAGAGGAACTGGGCGGCAGTGACCGCCATCATCCCTTTCGACCAGATTGAGGTGTTAGTGTGTACTGACTCACTCATTATGCGGCTCCGCCTGGTCAACCATGCCTTTGAGGGTGACAAAATCCGGCTTGCCGCTGCCCAGCACCGGAAGCTGTTTTAGGTAGCGAATATCGCGCGGTACCGCCAGCTCAGGAATGCCATGCTCTCGCGCCTTCTGAAGCAACTGCTCGCGCTTCAGCTCGCTATCGGTGGTAAAGAGCACCAGCGCCTCGCCTTTACTGGCATCGGTTTTCACCGCAGTGGCGTGCATTTTGTCCGCCGAAACGGCCAGCGCCAGCTGTTCAACCATCTCCAGCGACACCATTTCCCCGGCGATTTTGGCAAAGCGTTTTGCGCGGCCCTGGATCTGCACATAGCCCTGCTCGTCAAAGCGTACGATATCGCCAGTGTCGTACCAGCCGGTTTCGACCTCGCCGTTGATATTCTCTGCCGTTGGCACTTCCAGCACGCCCGGGTTTTCTACCCGCAGGTAGCCGTTCATGACGTTCGGCCCTTTCAGCTGCAGGCGTCCGCCCTCTTCAATGCCCGGAACGGCGAGCAGACGCGCGTCCATCCCCGGTAGAATGCGCCCGACGGTGCCGGGCTTCACCGCCATCGGCACATTAATAGAGACCACCGGCGCGCACTCGGTCACGCCGTAGCCTTCCAGGATGCGCAGGCCAAACTTGTCCTGCCACAGCTGGCGGGTGCTTTCCTGTAACTTCTCCGCCCCGGCCACCACGTAGCGCACGCGGTGAAAATCATACGGATTGGCGAAACGGGCGTAGTTGCCGAGGAAGGTCGAGGTGCCAAAGATCACCGTACAGTTACGGTCATAGGTCAGCTCGGGCACAATGCGATAGTGCAGTGGGCTAGGATAGAGGAACACTTCGGCACCGGTAAGCAGCGGCGTGAACAGCCCCACCGTCAGGCCAAAGGAATGGAACAGCGGCAGCGCCGACATAAAGCGATCCCGGGCGGTGAAGTCAGCGATAGTTTTAATCTGCTCGACGTTGGCCAGCAGGCTTTTATGGCTGTGGACCACCCCTTTCGGGTTCCCCTCCGAGCCGGAGGTAAAGAGGATCACGGCAGCATCTTCCGGCTGCTGTTTCACCTGCGCCAGGTGCGGCATCAGCAGGTGAGCAAAAATCCACAGCTTATCGCCAGCGGTGACCTCTGCTTTCAGATCTTCGAGGAAGACCCAGCGCACCTGGGTGAGCTGCTCAGGCAGATGCCAGAGTTTGCCTTTATCGAGAAACGTGCGTGAGGTAAACACTGTGTTGATTTGCGCGGCGGTGAAGGCGCTGCTGAGTCCTTTCACCCCTGCGGTGTAGTTCAGCATCGCCGGAATACGCCCGCGGGAGACGGCACCAAAGATCACCGCGGCGCTGATCCCGGCATTCGGCAGCAGCAGGCCGATTTTTTCCCCTTGCTTGCTGTATTTTTCAAGGATACGGCCAACAAACAGGGTCTTGATCAGCAGCTTGTGATAGCTGTCAGGGGCAAAATTGATATCGTCGATGCAGTGTTTCTTTGCGCCATAGCGGTACATCGCCGACAACAGCGACTCATACAGGGTTTCGCGCGGGCGCACCGCCATCCGGGCTTCCATCATGACCTGATGCAGCATCTCCCCGGCGATTTTACGTCGATCGCGGGCGCGAGGTGCATCGGGCATCGGCAAAGTGGTCGGCGGCAGCAGATGCAGGGTAATGCGGGGGAACAAGCGCTGTTTCACCAGCCCTTTCAGACGGCTGAAAAAGGTCAGCTCCGCGCCTTCAATGCGCACCGGCACCACGGTGGCACCGGATTTCGCCGCCACAAAACCCGCGCCGTCATAGATTTTCATCAGCGAGCCGGTGATAGAGATGCGCCCTTCCGGGAAGATCACCACCGGACGCCCCTGCTCAATCAGACGCACCAGGTGTTTGATCATCATCGGTTTGGTCGGGTCGAGCGGAACAAAATCAATCAGTGATGTCAGCCAGCGCATGTACCACTGCTTGCTGACAGAGGTATAGACCGCGAACACCGGCCGCACGGGTAAAAACAGCGCCAGCAGAATGCCGTCAATAAAGGAGACATGATTGGGGGTGATAAGAACGCGCCCGGCGTGCAATGCCTGGGTGTCGCCCGTCAGACGGACACGAAAAAGAATACGGAACAGCGTGCGGAAGAACCCAAATAACATCTCAACTCCCTTTGCCTTTCAATTTGTCGGGTTACGGTAAATTGTGGCAGATTACACGAGAAGTGCAGCAGGAGCGACAGCCGGATAGAGACAAAAAAAAACCTGCGCATCTGCGCAGGTTGGTGCAAGAGATGAGTACGCAGTACGTACTAAGAATTCTCACCAATCAATACCTCTGGGATCTTGATTGTGGCGTCTGGCACCCGACTTCTCCAGTGCTAAAAAGCAAGCGAATGAGCCGAAGTGCAACCAGGTGTGAATTTTATCTGCGGCTGTTACATGTTGAACAACAAGCAAAAAAAACCTGCGTAAGAACGCAGGCTGGTGTAAAGCTTGGCAGTTAACCGCGGGTTAACGTCACCTATCAATACCTCTGGGATCTCAAATGTAGCAATGGCGACTCTTTCCCTGCCAGCAGACAATCGCAACAGCCTGAGGCAAAGTGTAACCAAAGATTCAAATTCACCCGCCTTTGTCACGCTTCGCTGTGTAACGATTACACAATTTCCGCAGCCCTGTATCACCTTTGTGAAATGCCTCACCGCCCTGCGCTTGAATACACCTGACTTTTCCGCAACACTAATTAGTGTGTAAACGCTTACCCCAATGAGAAGGTAGAGAATGGCGACAATTAAGGATGTGGCCCGACTGGCGGGTGTTTCTGTTGCCACGGTTTCACGCGTCATCAACAATTCACCCAAAGCCAGCGAAACCTCCCGTCAGGCGGTGCTGGCTGCGATGGAATCACTGAACTATCACCCTAATGCCAACGCCCGGGCGCTGGCCCAGCAGTCTACCGACACCGTCGGGCTGGTGGTGGGCGATGTGTCAGATCCCTTTTTCGGCGCGATGGTGAAAGCCGTGGAGCAGGTCGCCTACCACACCGGCAATTTTCTGCTGATCGGCAATGGCTACCACAACGAACAGAAAGAGCGTCAGGCGATTGAGCAGTTGATTCGTCACCGCTGCGCGGCGCTGGTGGTGCATGCCAAGAAGCTGCCGGATGATGAGCTCGTCCATCTGATGAAGCAGATCCCCGGCATGGTCATTGTGAACCGCATTATTCCCGGCTATGAACAGCGTTGCGTGGCTCTGGACGATCGCTATGGCGCCTGGCTTGCCACTCGCCACTTGATCCAGCAGGGCCATACCCGCATCGGCTACCTCTGCTCTAACCACCCTATCTCTGATGCCGAAGACCGGCTACAGGGTTATTACGATGCGCTGCGCGAAAACGACCTGCCCTGCAACGATCGTCTGGTCACCTATGGCGAACCTGATGAGCGCGGCGGCGAGCAGGCCATGACAGAGCTGCTGGGACGCGGGCGTAACTTTACGGCGATTGCCTGTTATAACGACTCAATGGCGGCCGGAGCGATGGGCGTATTAAACGATAACGGGATTGACGTGCCGGGGGATATTTCGCTAATCGGCTTCGATGACATTCTTATCTCCCGCTATGTTCGCCCGCGGCTGACCACGGTGCGCTACCCGATTGTCACAATGGCGACCCAGGCGGCGGAGCTGGCGCTGTCACTGGCGGATAAACGCCAGCCGCCGGAGATCACCCACGTGTTCAGCCCGACGCTGGTGCGCCGTCACTCGGTCACGCCGCCCGCAGAGTCCACCAGCGAATAGCGGTACAGGTGCACGGTTTTGTCCGGGTACTCCAGGCCGTCACCGATGTAGTGCCAGCCGTAGCGTTCATAGAAATCGCGGCAGGCTGACCAGAGATGCAGCTCGCGATGTCCGTTCTCTGCGGCATACCTCTGCACATGATGCTGTAATTTGCCCGCCAGCCCCTGCCCGCGCGCCGCTTCATCCACATAGAGCGCCGCCAGCCAGGGGTAGAGATCCTGGCGGGTGATCAGATCGCAGCGCCATAACCCCACCGTGCCAAGTAACTGCTCGCCCTCGGTGGCAATAAAGGTGAGCGGCAGCGCGCCCGGAGTCTGACTGTAGGTCACGACGCTGGCGAAAAAATCGCGCGACAGGCCGTCGCCAAAGGCCTGCCACAGCCAGTCGATCACCTGCTCCGCATGCTGCGGGGCGGCGTACAGCGGTTGGATCTTCACACCAGCTTCCCCTGGAAAAGGGGCACCGACTCAAACAGATAACCGTCAAAGTCCGGGGCGTCTTCATCGGAGAACTCCAGCAGGCTCTTTTTGACATTTTCCAGATGCTGGAACATGGCCTGCCAGGCTCCCATTACGTCGCGGCGGCGGAGGGCGGCGAGAATAGTTTGTCTGTCGCCCAGCCACTTCAGGCGATATGCCCGGCTGGCGATATGGACGTTGAACTGCTGCCACAGTGGACTGCTGTCCATGTGGTGCCAGACGCTTTCAACCGTCGCCAGCAGCATCTGATTCTGCGTGGCGGCTGCCAGCACCAGATGAAACATCTTGCTGTTGTCCTGGCTGTTGTCATTGGCGGCGATCGCGCGCTGCTCCTGCTCGATGATGCGACGCAGGTTGTCGATATCGGCGCGGGTCGCCATTTTGGCAGCAAAAGCGGCGATGTTGCTTTCGAGCAGCTGGCGCGCCTGTAAGATTTCAAACGGGCCAACGTCGCTTTTTAAAAGACGCTCTTCCTCGTTTTCATGCTCTTCGGGGATGCGCATCACGTAGACGCCGGACCCCTGACGAATATCCACGGTGCCCTGTAGCTCCAGCATCAGCAGCGCTTCCCGCACGATGGTGCGGCTGACGCCGTAGGTTTCCGCGATATTGCGCTCCGGCGGCAGACGCGAGCCTACGGGATAGTGCCCCTGGATGATCTGGGCGCGTAAATCTTCGCCAATCTCCTGGTACTGCTTCTTTTCCGCCGGGACGACAGCCTTATCCACGTTATCACCTGTACTGTGAGTTAATGCGCGGGCCGGGCATCCTCCCGGCCAGTTTGCGCACTATGTTACCAGAAGCGTCGCGATCTGCGGCTACTTCCATTCGTCATCAATGGTCAGAGTCAGCACACGCTCATCACGCAGTTGCCGGAACCAGCTGGCCGACTTTTTGGGGCGTCGGGCGCGGTTATCCGCCAGATCGATCTCAATCAGGCCGTAGCGGTTTTTAAAGGCGTTCATTGGCGAGACGTTATCGGTGAAGGCCCACAGCATGAAGCCGTGGCAGTTTGCCCCCTCCTCCCGCGCCAGCAGCGTGTAATAGAGATGCTCGCTGATGAAGTTAATGCGGTAGCTGTCCTCAATGATTCCGTCGCGGTTGCGGTACTGGCCTTCGTTTTCCACTCCCATCCCGCTTTCGGCGACAAACCAGTCGATGTTGCGGTAGTCGTTTTTGATCCGCATCGCCATGTCGTAAATAATCCGCGGGGCGATCTCCCAGCCACGGGAGGGGTTCATTCGCCGCCCCGGCAGTTCAAAGGGGTCGTAGTACCAGGCCGGATGGAAGGGTGTGTCAGGATGCCATGCCCGGGACGGAGCCTTAACCCGATGCGGGTAATAGAGGTTGATCCCCAGCTCATCGACGGTGTTGTCCGCTATCAGCGCCAGCTCTTCGGCGCTGTAGTCCCACTGCACCTGATGTTTCTCCAGCAGGGTAAACAGTTCTTGCGGGTAGTGGCCGTGTACCAGCGGATCGAGGAATACCCGGTTGTAGAACAGGTCGTAGATCTCAGCGGCCTTCACGTCATGGGCCGCGCGCGACCGCGGATAGGTCACCTCCGGGTTAAGAATGCAGCCCACGCTACCGCGATAACCTTTTTCACGGAACAGCTTCACCACCTTCGCCGTCGCCAGCACCTTATGGTGATTCCACTGCATCCAGGTGCTGGTGTTCTGTTCATACGGCCAGCGCAGCGCGTCGAGATAGACCCGGGTCTGGACCACAATCGGCTCGTTGAAGCTGAACCAGCGCTTCACCTGATGGTGATAGCGGGCAAACACTTTTTCGGCATAGCGCACGAACAGTTCCACCACATGCTTTGACGCCCAGCCGCCGTAGGTTTCCAGCAAGACGCCCGGCAGCTCGTAGTGCTCCAGGCAGATCATCGGCTCAATGCCCTGGCGGTGCATCTCCGCAAACAGGGCGTCGTAATAGGCGGCGTACTCCTCATCCACGGTGGCGTTTTCGTAATCGGTAAGAAAACGCGACCAGTTGATCGAGGTGCGGTAGTGGGTCAGCCCGGCCTGCTTCATCAGCGCCACGTCTTCACGGAACCGGTTGATGAAATCGGTGGCGACCGCCGGGCCGTAGCCGTTATGCCACACCTGACGATCGTTTTTGTACCAGAGATCGATCCACGAATCCTGCCCGTCTTTTTTGCCGCTCCAGCCCTCGGTTTGCCAGGCGGAGGCCGCCGCCCCAAGGATAAAATCCTCGGGAATAGTCATCTGTTTTATGCTCATGCGTTATTTGTCGCCTCCTTGTTGGCGGCCTGAATCGCAGCCTGCTCAGCGCGGCGTGAAGCAATTTTCACAAACGGCAGGTAGATCAGGACGGCAGTAATGATGCAGATACCCTGCGTGACCACCGCACCCATCGAACCGGCGGTGGAAAGCCAGGCGTTGATCAGCGGCGGTGTGGTCCAGGGCACCATCACCACGGCTTTACCGGCAAAACCGGTGACGGTGGCGAAGTAACCGATGGAGCCGGTCACCAGCGGGGTGATGATGAACGGGATCGCCAGAATCGGGTTGAGCATGATTGGCATACCGAAGATCACCGGCTCATTGATGTTAAAGATCCCCGGGCCGATGGAGAGCTTGGCAATCTCCTTCATCTCTTTGCGTTTGGTGCCGATCATCACGGCGATCAGCAGGCCAATGGTCAGGCCCGAGCCGCCGATGCTCATGTACACATCCCAGAACGGCATGGTGATGATGTTCGGGATCTCTTTGCCCTGCTCAAAGGCGCTCATGTTGACGGTGATCGCCCCCAGCAGCAGCGGCTCGCGGATCGGTTTGATCATCTGGTTACCGTGGATACCAATCACCCAGAACAACTGAGCGACGAACATCAGCAGCAGGATCCCCGGCAGGCTTTGTACCACCCGCTCCAGTGGCTGCTGCACCACCTGGTAGACCGCATCGTACAGGTACATGCCGGTCACCTGATGGAACACAAAACCAAAGGTGGCGATGAGGGTGGTGGTAATGATCGCCGGGATCAGCGCCGAAAACGAGGCCGATACGTTCGGCGGCACGGTGTCAGGCATTCTGATTTTCAGCCCGGGGCGTCCCTCCAGCCAGCAGTAAATCTCCACTGACAGGATGGCGATAAACATGCCGAGGAACAGGCTGCGGGTATCGGAGAACTGGCGCAGCAGCACATCTTTTACGATGTGCATTTCGCCATCGACCATCATCTCAACGGTGGTGGGGGTGACGCAGATAAAGCAGATCACCGCCAGCAGCCCCGGGAACAGGGACTTAATGCCGTTGATGCGCCCCAGCTCGATGCCGATTAAGAACACGGCTCCGATATTAAGGAAGTTCAGCGTGGCGTAGTTCAGGGCGCTGGTGATCGGTTTTAGCGTGGCGAGAAACGAGAGCGACTGAAAGCTGGCTAAGCCATTTTTCGGATCCAGCACCATGTTGGAGATCAGCACCGAAAACGCGCCCACGATGATGACCGGCATTAAGGTGATGAAGGCGGACTTTATCGCCATGATGTAGCGATAACTGTTGAACTTAGTGGCGAAACTGCCCAGAGAGTTGATCAGTTTTTCCTGTAATGCCATGGGGTAATACCTCAGTAAAAGGGCCTTTATTGGGATAAGGTGTACAGCCGGCTTCTATTGGCATACCAAAAATAGCTTCCAGTCACGATTTGTTCTGTGATTAAGCTCCCAACGCGGGAAGAGGTATCCCAGAGAGTAATTTATAATCACTTTGGTATGCCACTTTTACGTGGTCCGCAACCCGTTGCCAGAAAGCGTGATCCTGATGGGGGTTTTGCCCTTCCCGTCCGGCTTATGCCCCTGAACGTCTGTGATAAACTTGCGAGCATAACGTGGAAGCAGGAAGAACAAATGGCAACAATGCTGGATGTCTCACTGCGCGCGGGCGTGTCGAAAGCCACGGTGTCGCGCGTACTGAACGGCACAGGTCAGGTCAAAGAGAGTACCCGTCAGCAGGTGTTTAACGCGATGGAAGAGCTGGGCTATCGCCCCAATTTTCTGGCGCGATCGCTGGCGAACCGGACCAGCAACAGCATTGGTCTGGTGGTCTCGACCTTTGACGGTTTTTACTTTGGCCGCCTGCTGCAGCAGGCCTCGCGTCAGACCGAAACGCACGGCAAACAGTTGATTGTCACCGACGGTCACGATACCCCGGAGCGGGAAGAGGAAGCGGTGCAGATGCTGGCCGATCGCCAGTGCGATGCCATCGTGCTTTATACCCGCTACATGAGCGAAAAAGCGATCATGAAGCTCATCAACAGCGTGCAGATGCCGCTTATCGCGATCAACCGCGACGTCAGCCAGGCCCGGGAGCGCTGCGTGTTCTTCGAGCAGCAGTCGGCGGCCTTCAGTGCCGTGGAGTACCTGATAAGCCAGGGGCACCGGGAGATCGCCTGTATGACGGTGCCGATCCACACCCCCACCGGCAAGGCGCGACTGGCCGGCTATCGCAAGGCGCTGGAAAAGCACGGCATTCCCTGGGATGAGAGCCGGGTAAAATATGGCGATTCGGGGATGACCCGCGGGTATGAACTGTGTCAGGAGTTACTGAACGACAAGGTGCCGTTCAGCGCCCTGTTTGCCTGTAATGATGATATGGCTCTGGGAGCCTCGAAGGCGCTGCACCAGGCCGGGCTGCGCATTCCGCAGGACGTGTCGTTATTCGGGTTTGATGACGCGCCCTGCGCGAAGTGGCTGGAACCGGCGCTGTCTACCGTCTATCTGCCGATCGACAACATGATTACCACCGCTATCGATCAGGCGATCCGGCTGACCAAGAACGAGCCGATCGAAGCGATCCCGCCGTTTACCGGCACGCTGGTACTGCGCGATTCGGTGGCGACGGGACCCTGGTTCGATCAGAACAGTTCGAGCGCGAGCAGTTCCTGAATGGTCTGGCGACGGCGGATCAGCCGCGCCTCGCCCTTATCAAACAGCACTTCCGGCAGCAGCGGACGGCTGTTGTAGTTTGAGGACATCGACGCACCGTACGCGCCAGTATCGTGCAGCACCAGATAATCCCCCGGCACCACCTGCGGCAGTGCGCGGGTTTCCACTTTCCCGCCCTCCTGCTGGGTAAAGACATCCCCGGATTCACACAGCGGCCCGGCCACCACCGTCTCCACCACCGGTGCCTGGGTTAAATCCCGGCCGTCCGCCGCCAGGGCGGTAATGTGGTGATAGCTGCCGTACATGGACGGACGCATCAGATCGTTAAAGCCCGCGTCGATCAGCACGAAGTGACGGCTCCCCATCGCTTTCACGCTGCGCACCTGGGCCACCAGCACGCCCGATTCTGCCACCAGGAAACGCCCCGGCTCGATCTCCAGCTTCACAGGGTGACCCAGATGGGCGGCAATTTTGTCTCGCGCGCCGTTCCATAAACCGAAGTAGTGATCGGTATCGATCGCCTCTTCCCCTTCGCGATACGGAATGGATAACCCACCGCCCGCGGAGATCGCCTCCAGATCCTGACCAAACTCAATCACCTGGCGCACCATCGCGCCGCACACCTGCTCAAGGTGACCGTAATCCACGCCGGAGCCAATGTGCATGTGGATACCCACCAGCTTCAGGTTATAACGCTGCAATACTTCCAGTGCCGCGGGCAGATCGCTGTACCAGATACCGTGTTTGCTGTTTTCGCCGCCGGTGTTGGTCTTCTGGCTATGACCGTGACCAAAGCCCGGATTGACGCGCAGCCAGACGCGATGGCCCGGCGATACCTGCCCCAGTTGCTCCAGCATATCCACGGAACCGGCGTTGACCGGGATCTGCAGCTCATGCACCCGGGCAAGGGTGGCGCTGTCGATCAGGTCGGCGGTAAAGACGATGGAATCCTGGTCGGCCTGCGGATCGTAGCCCGCCGCCAGCGCACGCTCGATTTCACCGAGCGACACGGAATCGACCCTGACGCCCTGCTCACGCATCAGGCGCAGAATGTGGATGTTGGAGCAGGCCTTCTGGGCAAAGCGCACCACGTCGAACTGATGCAGTGCCGCAATTTTGTCGCGGATAATCTGCGCGTCATAGACCCAGACCGGGCAGCCAAACTCCGCAGGCAGGCGCAGCAAATTGTTGGCGTTCAGATCGGTATCGGTGTTGTTCAGCGGGCGTGGCATGGTGCTCTCCGGGAAATCAATTTTTTATGATTACGCCACAGCCCGAAGAGAATAAAAAATATCGTTTTATCGGCAGTCTATGCAAAAATGATATGGATTACGCGCAACCAGGTCGCCTTCCATGCCCGCAGTAAACTTACGCCATATTGAAATTTTCCACGCCGTGATGACCGCCGGAAACCTCACCGAAGCCGCGCGCCTGCTGCACACCTCGCAGCCGACGGTGAGCCGCGAGCTGGCGCGCTTCGAGAAGGTGATCGGCCTGACGCTGTTTGAGCGCACACGCGGGCGGCTGCATCCCACCGTGCAGGGGTTACGGCTGTTCGAGGAGGTGCAGCGCTCCTGGTACGGGCTGGATCGCATCGTCAGTGCTGCCGACAGCCTGCGAGAATTTCGCCAGGGCGAGCTGTCTGTCGTCTGTCTGCCGGTCTTCTCCCAGTCGTTTTTGCCTGCCCTGCTGCAGCCGTTTCTCGCCCGCTACCCGGACGTGAACCTGACTATCGTCCCGCAGGAGTCGCCCCTGCTGGAGGAGTGGCTCTCGGCCCAGCGCCACGATCTGGGCCTGACCGAAACCCTCGCGACCCCGGCGGGCACCGCGCGTCACGAACTGCTGTCATTAGATGAAGTGTGCGTTCTGCCCGCCGGGCATCCGCTTGCCGCCAGAACGGTGCTGACGCCGGCAGACTTTCAGGGCGAGAACTACATCAGCCTGTCGCGCACCGACAGTTACCGGCAGCTGCTGGATACCCTGTTTGCCGAACATCAGGTGAAACGACGCATGGTGGTGGAGACGCACAGCGCCGCCTCGATCTGCGCGATGGTGCGCGCGGGAGTAGGGATATCAGTGGTGAATCCGCTGACGGCGCTGGATTATGCCGACAGCGGAATTGCGATCCGCCGGTTCAGTATTTCGGTGCCCTTTACGGTGAGCCTGATCCGCCCCCTGCACCGCCCGGCCTCGGCGCTGGTGGATGCCTTTAGCGCCCATTTGCAACAGGGCTTGAGCACCCTTATTGACCCGCTGGAGCGGCTTTTAACTTCGCCCGCTACGAAAGCATAAACGTCACCGCATCGGCGGCGTGGATCGCAGCGGTATCGAACACCGGGATCGGGCTTTCATCCGCCGGGATCAGCAGGCCGATCTCGGTGCAGCCAAAGATCACCCCCTGCGCGCCCTGATCGGCAAGCTTCTGGATAACGCTCAGGTAGTAGTGCCGCGATGCGTCGCTGAAGGTGCCGAGGCACAGCTCCTCAAAGATAATCTGATTGATACGCGCCCGATCTGCCTCGTCCGGGATCAGGCTCTCGATGCCGTACTGGTCCGTCAGCCTTCCGCGGTAGAAATCCTGTTCCATGGTGTAGCGGGTGCCGAGCAGCGCCACACGGTTCATGCCCGCTGCGGTAATGGCCCGCCCGGTGGCGTCGGCAATATGCAGGAACGGTAGCGAGCAGCGCGCTTCAATCTGTCCGGCGACTTTGTGCATGGTATTGGTACAAAGCAGAATGGCCTCCGCCCCTGCCCCCTGCAACCCCAGCGCCGCCTCCGCCAGGATCGCGCCAGCCTTCTCCCAGTCACCGCTGGACTGGCAGGCTTCTATCTCATGAAAATCGACGCTGTGCAGCAGCAGGCTGGCCGAGTGTAATCCCCCCAGGCGCTGCTTCACCCCCTCGTTAATCAGACGGTAATACGGAATGGTGGATTCCCAACTCATTCCTCCCAACAGGCCAATCGTTTTCATTGCGCTCTCCTTTCCGGTTTTACCCAGTGAAGCAAACTTGTGATCGAGTTTCCAGTTCTCTGGTTTCACATTTCCTTTTACCCGGCACTGGGATAAATTAAATGAAACGGTGTTTCACTATATAACAGGATATGAGCATGTTTATTTTCCACAAAGAGACCACGCTTCAGGATTTGGGTAATGGCGTTTCACGTCGCATTCTGGCCCATGACGGCAAAATGATGGCGGTGGAAGTCAATTTCGAAGAAGGTGCCGTTGGCCCGATGCATAACCACCCGCACGAGCAGCTGACCTACGTATTATCCGGTGAATTTGAATTTACCATTGGTGAAGAGAAACATGTCGTCACTGCCGGAGACACGCTATATAAAGAGCCTCATGTCATGCACGGCTGCGTTTGCCTGAAGCCGGGCACTCTGCTGGATACCTTTACCCCGGTTCGTGAAGACTTCCTGAAATAATGAAAAGGCGATGCTTCGGCATCGCTTTTTTGGTCCGCGCCTTATGCCCCAATCATTCAACAAGTAAATTATATCCTCGCTACCTTATTTGTAGCCCCCCACTTGCTACAAATGTTAGTAGTTTGTAACTGCCGCCGATAGTTTCCAGAATACGGGCGTAAAGTCCCTGTTTAACTGGTTTTTTCTCATCGCCTTTCTTCGCAAGCCGATAAAAATGCCACCCATCTCACCTTATTGAAACGCTGTTTCGACCGCGATCACATTTCCACTATTTATCGAATGACGTGGATTTAAATCGCAATAAAATAAATTAAAACGATGTTTTACAAATTGAAAACACCGGTTCATATGTTTTAAAAATGGCTCACCGCACAGATTCCGTTTTAAACCATTAATTACCAGGTAGGTATGTATGAATGAAAACAAGATGCTGGGGCTGGCGTGGATATCACCCTACATAATTGGGCTGATACTCTTCACCGCCTTCCCCTTCGTTTCATCGTTCTTCCTCAGTTTTACTGAGTACGATTTGATGAGCCCGCCGGTATTTAACGGCATTGAAAACTATCGCTACATGTTTACGGAAGATACCCTCTTCTGGAAATCCATGGGCGTGACCTTTGCCTACGTCTTTTTAACCATCCCATTGAAGCTGGCCTTTGCGCTGGGAATTGCATTTGTTCTGAACTTTAAACTGCGCGGCATCGGCTTCTTCCGTACGGCGTATTATATTCCGTCGATCCTCGGCAGCTCCGTCGCCATTGCCGTGCTGTGGCGCGCCCTCTTTGCCATTGATGGCCTGCTTAACAGCTTTATTGGCGTGTTCGGTTTTGACGCAGTGAACTGGCTTGGCGAACCCTCTCTGGCGCTGATGTCCGTGACGCTGCTGCGTGTCTGGCAGTTCGGCTCCGCGATGGTGATCTTCCTCGCCGCCCTGCAGAACGTTCCGCAGTCGCAGTATGAAGCCGCGATGATCGATGGCGCGTCCAAATGGCAGATGTTCATGAAAATCACCGTGCCGCTGATTACCCCGGTGATCTTCTTCAACTTCATCATGCAGACCACTCAGGCGTTCCAGGAATTTACCGGGCCGTATGTTATTACCGGCGGTGGACCAACCTACTCCACCTACCTGTTCTCACTGTACATCTACGACACCGCATTCAAGTACTTTGACATGGGTTACGGCGCTGCACTGGCCTGGGTCCTGTTCCTGGTAGTTGCTGTCTTCGCCGCTATCGCCTTTAAGTCTTCGAAATACTGGGTGTTCTACTCCGCCGATAAGGGAGGCAAAAATGGCTGATATTCAACAACTCTCCACGGCGAGAAGCATCGCAGAACGTGAAGTGGCCCGGACGCTGCGTCGTGAAAAAATAAGCGCCAGCATTCGCTATGTGATCCTGCTGTTTGTCGGCCTGCTGATGCTCTATCCGCTGGTGTGGATGTTCTCGGCGTCGTTCAAACCGAACCACGAGATCTTCACCACCCTGAGCCTGTGGCCAGCCCATGCCACCTGGGACGGCTTTATCAATGGCTGGAAGACCGGGACCGAGTACAACTTCGGTCATTACATGCTGAACACCTTTAAGTATGTGATCCCGAAAGTGATCCTGACCATTATCTCCTCCACCATCGTGGCGTACGGCTTTGCCCGCTTCGAGATCCCGTGGAAGAAATTCTGGTTCGCGACGCTCATCACCACCATGTTGCTGCCAAGCACCGTGCTGCTGATCCCTCAGTACCTGATGTTCCGTGAAATGGGCATGCTGAACAGCTACATGCCGCTGTACCTGCCGCTGGCCTTCGCCACGCAAGGGTTCTTCGTCTTCATGCTGATCCAGTTCCTGCGCGGCGTACCGCGTGACATGGAAGAAGCCGCACAGATCGACGGCTGTAACTCCATCCAGGTGCTGTGGTACGTGGTAGTGCCGATCCTGAAACCGGCCATCATTTCTGTCGCACTGTTCCAGTTTATGTGGTCAATGAACGACTTTATCGGGCCGCTGATTTACGTCTACAGCGTGGATAAATACCCGATTGCACTGGCTCTGAAAATGTCCATCGACGTCACCGAAGGTGCGCCGTGGAACGAAATTCTGGCAATGGCGAGCATCTCCATTCTGCCATCCATCATTGTCTTCTTCCTGGCACAGCGCTACTTCGTACAGGGCGTAACCAGCAGCGGAATTAAAGGTTAAGAGGGAAATATCATGGCTGAAGTTATTTTCAACAAACTGGAAAAGGTTTACTCCAACGGCTTCAAAGCGGTACATGCTATCGACCTGAAAATCGCTGAAGGTGAGTTCATGGTGATCGTCGGCCCATCCGGCTGCGCGAAGTCCACCACCCTGCGTATGCTGGCCGGTCTTGAGACCATCAGCGGTGGCGAAGTGCGTATCGGCGACAAGATCGTCAATAACCTCGCGCCGAAAGAGCGTGGGATTGCGATGGTATTCCAGAACTATGCGCTCTACCCACACATGACCGTGCGTGAAAACCTGGCCTTTGGCCTGAAGCTGAGCAAGCTGCCGAAAGCGCAGATTGAGGCTCAGGTTAACGAAGCGGCCAAAATCCTGGAACTGGATGAACTGCTGGATCGTCTGCCGCGCCAGCTCTCCGGTGGTCAGGCCCAGCGTGTGGCCGTAGGCCGTGCGATCGTGAAAAAGCCGGACGTGTTCCTGTTCGATGAACCGCTGTCTAACCTCGATGCCAAACTGCGTGCTTCGATGCGTATCCGTATCTCTGACCTGCACAAGCAGCTAAAGGCCTCCGGCAAACCGGCAACCACGGTCTACGTGACGCACGATCAGACCGAAGCGATGACCATGGGCGACCGCATCTGCGTGATGAAGCTCGGCCACATCATGCAGGTGGATACCCCGGATAACCTGTACCACAAACCGAAAAACATGTTCGTTGCTGGTTTTATCGGCTCGCCGGAGATGAACATCCGCGCCAGCAAGCTGGTGGAACAGGATGGCCAGCTCTCCCTGACCATCGGCAACCAGACCATGCCGTTAAGCCCGGAGCTGAAAGAGAAAGTCGCCAGCTACGTCAACCAGGATATTTTCTACGGTATTCGTCCTGACTTCGTCTCGATCTCCGATGAGCCTTTCGCACAGGGCTGCTGCAGCGGCGAGATGGTTCGCGCCGAAAACATGGGACATGAATTCTTCGTTTACCTGAAAGTTGGCGAGTATGAACTGACTGCCCGAATTCCTTCCGATGAAGCTAAACCTATGATCAACAAGGGCCTTCACCGTCAGGTGTATTTTAAGTTTGATATGAATAAGTGTCATATTTTTGACGCGAAAACTGAACAGAACATCTCTCTCTAATGGAGTTATAAAAATGAAAAAAGTGCTTTTAAGCGCCGTTATCTCCGCTACTTTTGGAATGAGTGCCCTACCCACTTTTGCTGCGGATAGCACAGATTTGCGTATGTCCTGGTGGGGCGGCAATGGCCGTCACCAGGTCACACTGAAGGCTCTGGAAGAGTTCCACAAACAGAACCCGGATATTAACGTTAAGGCGGAATACACCGGCTGGGACGGTCACCTGTCACGCCTGACCACGCAGATTGCGGGCGGCACCGAGCCGGACGTAATGCAGACCAACTGGAACTGGCTGCCGATCTTCTCCAAAACCGGCGACGGCTTCTACGACCTGAACAAAATGAAGGACGTGATCGATCTGACGCAGTTCGATCCGAAAGAGCTGCAGTCCACCACCGTGAACGGCAAGCTGAACGGGATCCCGATCTCCGTGACCGCGCGCGTGTTCTACTTCAATGATGAAGCCTGGAAAAAAGCGGGCGTTGAATACCCGAAAACCTGGGATGAGCTGAAAGCGGCCGGTAAAGCCTTCGAGAGCAAACTGGGCAAACAGTATTATCCGGTGGTCCTGGAGCACCAGGATACCCTGGCGCTGCTGAACTCCTACATGATCCAGAAGTACAACATCCCGGCGGTAGACGAGAAAACGAAGAAATTCTCCTACAGCAAAGAGCAGTGGGTTGAGTTCTTCCAGACCTATAAAAGCCTGGTGGATAGCCACGTAATGCCGGACACCAAGTACTATGCGTCGTTCGGTAAGAGCAACATGTACGAGATGAAGCCGTGGATCGAGGGTGAATGGGGCGGAACCTACATGTGGAACTCCACCATCAAGAAATACTCCGACAACCTGAAGCCACCTGCGAAGCTGGAGCTGGGTAGCTACCCAATGCTGCCGGGTGCAACGGATGCCGGTCTGTTCTTCAAACCAGCCCAGATGCTCTCTATCGGTAAATCCACCAAGAACCCGGAAGCGGCAGCGAAAGTCATCAACTTCCTGCTGAACAGCAAAGAAGGCGTTGAGACGCTGGGTCTGGAGCGTGGCGTGCCGCTGAGTAAAGTGGCGGTGAAATACCTGACCGAAAACGGCACCATTAAAGAGGACGATCCGGCGGTTTCCGGCCTGCGTCTGGCGCAGTCCCTGCCAGCCAAACTCTCCGTATCGCCATACTTTGACGATCCGCAGATCGTGGCTCAGTTCGGCACCTCCCTGCAGTACATCGACTACGGCCAGAAAACCGTGGAAGAGACTGCCGCTGACTTCCAGCGTCAGGCTGAACGTATCCTGAAACGCGCAATGCGCTAATTAGCTTAGGTTATCAATACCCTACCGTTCTGCGGTGGGGTATTTTTTTATCTGAAGGAACATACAATGAAAGGAAAAATCATCCCCCTGAACTTCCGTACCCGTCAGGACAGCCAGACCGGCCACACCGTGATACGGATGACGCCCCCACACATTATTTGTCATCGTAATTACTTCTATCAGAAATGCTTTACCCGCGAGGGTAGCAAGATCCTTTTTGGTGGCGCCTTTGAGGGGCACTGGAACTACTATCTGTTAGATATCGACCAACAGCAGGCAACCCAACTGACCGACGGCGCAGGGGATAACACCTTTGGTGGTTTTCTTTCTGAGGATGACCAGTCCCTGTGGTACGTGAAAAACAGCCGCGAACTGCGCCGCGTGGATCTCCATAGCCTGGAAGAGTATGTGGTGTATGAGGTCGATGAGGAGTGGGTGGCCTACGGTACCTGGGTGGCTAACTCGGACTGCACGAAGCTGGTGGGTATCGAAATCAAGAAAAGCGACTGGCAGCCGCTCACCGACTGGAGCAAGTTCCGCGCGTTTTACTTCACTAACCCGGAATGCCGCCTGATCAACATCGATCTGCACACCGGCGAACGGCAGGTGATTTTGCAGGAAAAACGCTGGCTCGGGCATCCGATTTACCGGCCATTCGACGACAATACCGTGGCGTTTTGCCATGAAGGCCCGCGCGATGCGATCGATGCCCGTATGTGGCTGATTAATCAGGACGGCAGCAACCTGCGCAAGGTGCGACAGCATGACGCGGGCGAGAGTTTTACCCACGAATTCTGGGTGCCAGATGGCTCGGCGCTCTATTACGTGGCGCACAAAGAGAACGATCCGCAGCGCTATCTGTTCAGCGCCGATCCCGCGACGCTGGAAAACCGCCAGCTGATGGCGATCCCGCCCTGCTCCCACCTGATGAGCAACCACGACGGTTCGCTGATTGTGGGCGATGGTGCCCCGCACAATACCGGCGATATTAGCCTCAACGATCCCTTTATCTGGGTGTTCGACATTAAAAACGGGACGCAAAAAGCCATCTGCCAGCACAATACCAGCTGGAAAGTGCTGGATGGCGATCGCCAGGTGACGCATCCGCATCCGTCGTTTTCACCGGATAATAAGTGGGTGCTGTATACCTCCGACGAAGAAGGGATGCCAGCCCTGTATCTCGCGCAGGTGTAAAAAAAGCCGGGTGGCGGCTACGCCCTCCCGGCCTACGAATAAAGGCTTTTGACCTTCCAGGCCCGGCGAGCGACGCGCCGCCGGGCATTATCCTCACACGCCAATGTTTCTTAACTTCTCCCCGGCCATCAGCTTGCGCTCGATGTGCTCCAGGGTGACACCTTTGGTTTCTGGAATCAGCCAGAAGGTGATGCCAACAAATGCCACGTTCAGCACCGTATAGAGCCAGAAGGTTCCCGCAGCACCGATAGAATCCAGCAAGGTCAGGAAGGTGGCGCCAATGATCATGTTCGACACCCAGTTGGTGGTGGTGGAACAGGTGATCCCGAAGTCGCGGCATTTCAGGGGCTGAATTTCAGAGCACAGGATCCACACTACCGGGGCCGCACTCATCGCGTAACCCGCAATGCACATCATGGTCATCCCCACTGACAGCCAGGATAAGCTGCTGGACGCCGTACCGTTATCAAACTGCATCAGGCAGTAACCGAGGATCAGCGTCCCCATCGCCATTACGCTAAAACCAATCTTGAGGGCTGGTTTACGGCCTGCTTTATCCACGGTAAAGACCGCAATGAAGGTGGCAAACATAAATGTCAGCCCAACCACCAGCGTGGCGATCATCTGTTGTTCGGTCGTTGTGAAACCGGCCATTTTGAAAATACGGGGGGCGTAATACATGATGATGTTCATGCCGGTAAACTGCTGCATCGCCTGCAACAGCATGCCGAGAAATACCGCGCGACGGACGTTGCGGTTTATTTTGAATAAGGACCAGCCCCCCTGTTTTAGCTTGAGGCTTTCACGGATCTCATTCAGCTCTTCACGCGCTTTTTCAGAGGTATCGCGCAGCATCCGCAGCACTTCTTCCGCCTCGACGTGACGCCCTTTCTGCGCCAGCCAGCGTGGGCTGTTGGGCAAAAAGATCACCAGCACAATCAGCAGTACCGCCGGTAATGCCAGTACCCCCAGCATTGCACGCCAGTTGCCGCTGTAGCTGAAATAGGTATCAGACAGAAAGGCCAGCACGATGCCCAGCGTCACCATCAGCTGGTACATGCTGATCATTTTTCCGCGCACGTTTTCGCTCGCCATTTCCGAGAGATAAAGCGGCGCGGTGTAGGAAGCAATCCCCACGGCCACGCCCAGCAGCACGCGAGAAAGCAGTAAAGCTTCAACCCCTGTGGCAAACGCGGAGCCTAATGACCCCGCCACAAACAGAATGGCACCCACCATCAGGCTGTACTTTCGGCCCAGGCGGAACGAGAGCCAGCCATTGAACAAGGCACCCACTGCTGCGCCCAGCATCATGCTGCTCACCACCCACTCCTGCAGGCGATTACTCAGCGTAAAGTGGTCGGTGATAAAAGGTAACGCACCGGCAATAACGCCGATGTCCAGCCCAAACAGTAAACCGGCTACCGCCGCGGAAACAGAAACAAACATGTTCATCCTTCGGGTATCACGAAGGGCGCGGGGCATAAAGGTAGAGTCGTTAATAGATGTCATATTTTCCTGCCTGAACAGCGTAAGACGTTAAATGAAATTACGAGAAACCCTGAAAAAGTGTCAGGTCGTATAACGTGAAAATATGGATTTATTGGCTGGTAGATGGCGATCTGTGATGGACATTACACTTTAAAACAAAGATGAAGATTCACCACTTTTAGTTAACAAGATGATTTATATGAATTAAAAATGTGATACACGTCCTTTTCGTAAAAGGACTATGGATTTTTCTCTTTTATTGATATGGACAATGACTAATTCAGGGCAAAAAAAACCTCCGCCCGGGGGCAGAGGTCTTTTGGCAGGGACGAGAATTAACGCGCCAGCCAGCCACCGTCAACGGCGACGGTGTAGCCGTTGATGTAATCAGATGCGCTGGAAGCCAGGAACACAACCGGCCCCATCAGATCGCTTGGCAGACCCCAACGACCCGCCGGGATACGCTCGAGGATCGCTGCGCTACGCTCTTCGTCTGCACGCAGCTGCTGGGTGTTGTTGGTCGCCATGTAACCCGGTGCGATGGCGTTCACGTTGATGTTGTGCTGCGCCCATTCGTTCGCCAGCAGACGGGTAACGCCCATTACGCCGCTTTTTGACGCGGTGTAAGAAGGCACACGGATGCCGCCCTGGAAGGAGAGCATGGAGGCGATGTTGATGATTTTGCCGCCGTTGCCCTGCGCGATAAAGTGTTTCGCTGCTGCCTGAGACATGAAGAACACGCTCTTGATGTTCAGGTTCATGACGTCATCCCAGTCCTGCTCGCTGAAGTTGATCGCGTCTTCACGACGGATCAGACCTGCGTTGTTAACCAGAATGTCGATTTTACCGAACTCAGCTACCGCACGCTCCAGCAGCTCAGGGATGGCGTCGATTTTACGCAGGTCAGCGGTCAGGCTCAGGAAACGACGGCCCAGCGCGGTCACACGCTCAATGGTCTCCTGCGGCTCAACGATGTTGATCCCGACGATATCACAGCCAGCTTCCGCCAGACCCACTGCCATGCCCTGGCCCAGACCGGTATCACAACCGGTGACGACCGCAACTTTACCTTGCAGAGAAAATGCATCCAGAATCATTTTTTATCCTTTATCTTTCAGCGCCTGAACGAACAGGCAAGTTTATGCTTAACTGTCCGCGACTAGCGCAGATCCTTAACGGCAACATGGTCCATATCATCGAAGACCTGGTTTTCACCCACCATGCCCCAGATGAAGGTGTAGGCACGCGTACCCACGCCAGAGTGAATAGACCAGCTTGGCGAGATCACCGCCTGCTCGTTATGCATGACGATATGGCGAGTTTCCTGCGGCTGTCCCATCATGTGGAATACACAGGCGTCCTCTTCCATATTGAAGTAGAAGTACACTTCCATGCGGCGCTCGTGGGTGTGGCACGGCATGGTGTTCCACAGGTTGCCCGGCTCCAGCTCGGTCAGGCCCATGCTGAGCTGGCAGGTTTCCAGCACATCAGGAACGAAGTATTTGTTGATGGTGCGACGGTTGCTGGTGAGATTGTCACCCAGGGTGACCGGAGAGACCTCCGCCGGGGTCACTTTTTTGGTTGGATAGGTGGTGTGTGCCGGGGCGCAATTGTAGTAGAACTTCGCCGGTTTGCCGCTATCGACGCTGGCGAAGACCACTTCCTGCGCGCCTTTGCCGACGTACAGGGCATCGCGATGGCCGATCTCATAGCATTGACCGTCAACGGTGATGGTGCCCGGGCCGCCAATGTTAATCACGCCCAGCTCACGACGCTCCAGGAAGAAGCTGACGCCAAGCTGCTTGCCCACTTCACCCCCAACAGAGACCGTTTTTGCCACCGGCATGATGCCGCCAACAATGATGCGGTCAATGTGGCTGTACACCATGGTGTACTCATCCGCGACAAACACTTTCTCGACTAAAAACTCATCGCGCAGTCCCTGGGTATCCAGCGTTTTTGCATGCGCGCTGTGGATGCTTTGTCTGACTTCCACATTAACCTCCAGAATTTATCGGCCCCGAAGGCCTGGATAATTAACAAAACGGTGTTCCGTTTTCATGATGGGCACATATTATCTGCTGTGAAATGGGTTTTCAATTACATTTAAAACGATGTTTCACTTTTTCTGTCAGTTAATCTCAAAATTGCAGTTGCGATCACGATTGTCAGGGAGTTGACATCGCGTTGTTTAAACGATTTTTTAACCGCACATTTTTAATTTTCAAATTTAACAACAAGTTAATATAGAAAAAAAAGCGATACCGATATGATACAAATCTGAACAGATATAAAGAGGATGATGATTTTGCGGGCTTTTTCTTCAGAAGTGCGCCACCAGTCACACACACTGAAACGATGTTTTGATAATTTAACACCCAGTTTTTAAACTCATATTATACCGAGTGAACCGCAGGGAAATCCTGCCGTCGAATTCAAGGAGCGCATTATGGCAAAAGGCATGCGGGTCAAACTGAACTATGATGTCAGTCGCGACCCGGATACAGGTGTGGAAGTAACCCGCCTGACACCACCTGAAGTTACTTGTCATCGTAACTACTTCTATCAAAAATGCTTTTTCAACGACGGTAGCCATCTGCTGTTTGCCGGTGAATTCGATGGCCACTGGAACTACTATCTGCTGGATCTGGAAAAGGCCGAAGCGGTGCAGTTAACCGAAGGCGCGGGCGATAATACCTTTGGCGGTTTCCTGTCACCGGATGATAAATCGCTTTACTACGTTAAGAATGATCGCACTCTGCGGGAAGTCAATCTGACCACCTTCGAGGAACGCGAAGTCTATCGCGTCAGCGATGACTGGGTCGGCTACGGTACATGGGTTGCCAACTCAGACTGCACTAAACTGGTCGGCATCGAAATTGCGAAAAGTGACTGGACGCCGCTGAACGACTGGCAAATCTTCCATGATTTCTTCCATAAAGGCCCACACTGCCGCCTGCTGCGCGTCGATCTGCAGACCGGCGAAAGCAGCGTGATCCACGAAGAGAAAAACTGGCTCGGCCACCCTATCTACCGTCCGTTTGACGACAACACCGTCGCGTTCTGCCATGAAGGCCCACACGATCTGGTGGATGCCCGTATGTGGATGGTCAACGAAGACGGCAGCAACGTGCGCAAGGTAAAAGAGCATGCGGAAGGTGAAAGCTGCACCCATGAGTTCTGGGTACCGAACGGCTCGGCGCTGGTGTATGTCTCTTACCTGAAAGGTGAGCAAGGCCGTACCGTGTATAGCTTCAACCCGGACACTGGCGAAAACAGCGCGGTAATGAAAATGCCGGCCTGTTCGCACCTGATGAGTAACTTTGACGGCACCCTCCTGGTCGGCGATGGTTCCGGTACGCCGGTAGATGTGAAGGACACCAGCGGTTACACCATCGACAACGATCCTTATCTCTATGCATTCGACGTGGCGAAGAAGGCTTACTTCCGTATCGCCCGCCACGATACCTCCTGGGCAACCGTGGCGAACAGCCGCCAGGTTACCCATCCGCATCCATCCTTTACCCCGGATGATAAAGCGGTACTGTTTAGCTCCGATAAAGATGGTAAACCGGCTCTTTATATTGCGAAGCTTCCTGAGCAACCTGAACTGTTGCGTGAATAAATGTTTGTGTTTGTGTTCCTGTAACTGGCCTTGCCCTCCTTTATGGAGGGCTTTTTTTTATCTGTGTATGGCTTCAGCAATAAATCGCAGGCATAAAAAAACCGGCTCTTTCGAGCCGGTTAATCCCGGAGATACTGCTTATTATTAGAAGGAATAAGCTACACCGACACGGAGACGGGTCTGACGCTCATCGGTCTCTTTCACACCAATGTTGCCCACTTCACCATACGGGGCCCAGTTTTTGTCGATTTTATACGCCAGCTTGACGTTATATTCCTGGGAATAATCTTTGTTGTTATTACGGATAGTGCCTTCGGTGCTTTTCGCGTATACGTAGTTAAGCTCGGTACGCCAGTCGCCCATCACCCAGCCAACCCATGCATCGCCACGGTTAACTTTATCGTCGTCCTTATCGGCACTTGACGGATAACGGGTATAGTCATAACGATAACGCGCGGCGACGTAGAAGCCATTATCAAAGCTATATTGCGCATGCAGATACGGTTTATAAATGGTGAAACTGTCTTTACTTTCAACCGTAAAGCCTGGGGTTAAGGCAATATTCGGGGTTGCTTTCCAGCGCCAGCTGATCTGATCTTCGTGACCATTACCGACCACATCCGAAAAGGGTTGGTCAGCCTTATCGCCACCGGATTTCCATTTTGCTTCTACTGAAAAACCAAAACCATTTTCAAAACGGTGCGAAACTGACGCGCGGTCTGCGTTCGTGCCGGTATCAATATATTCGTGACGCAGATCCACGGTGACAGCCTGAGCTGCGAAAGAAGCGCCAATAAGTGAAGCAAGGACCAGAGATTTCTTAAACATGGAATAACCCTCGTTTAAAATGATGTTTCGTTTTTATGGAATTGCATTTTATTTTTTTAAATACGTAATTTTAGTGATCGCGATCGTAATTATTTGTTTCATTTTTTTTGGCAAAGTCAGGCGTGAGCAATATCAACAAAAGAGGGGTTTTAAGCGGAATTTAACGGATCGGGATCACACTAAAATCTTATTTTTGATTCAGCGAATGCAATAATTATTTCGAGGGTGTTTGAGAATTTACTTACAAGGGGAAAAATATGACACGGCTCACAAACAAATAAACCTCCGCGACGGGAGGCTTATTGGGGTTGATATATATCAAAACATATTATCGTTCTATGGCTAAGGCCACGCCCTGCCCGCCGCCAATGCACAGCGTCGCCAGCCCTTTACGGGCATCGCGTTTCACCATCTCATGCACCAGCGAGACCAGAATACGGCAGCCTGACGCGCCGATGGGGTGTCCCAGCGCAATCGCCCCGCCATTGACATTGACCCGGCGCTCATCCCACTCCAACATTTTGCCCACCGACAACGCCTGAGCAGCAAAGGCTTCGTTCACTTCGATCAGATCGACATCCGCCAGCTGCCACCCTGCCCGCTCCAGACAGCGACGCGTGGCATGCACCGGCGCGATACCCATTAAAGCAGGATCCACGCCAACGCTGGCAAAGGCTTTAATGCGCGCCAGCACCGGCAGGTTCAGCGCTTCAGCTTTACTCTCGCTCATCATCATCACCGCGGCGGCGCCGTCGTTGATGGAAGAAGCATTCCCGGCGGTGACCGAACCGGTGATATCAAAGGCAGGATTGAGTAACGCCAGCCCTTCGGCGCTGGTGTCGGTGCGCGGCTGTTCATCGGTATCGACCAGCAGTGGCTCACCGTTCTGCTTCTGCGCGTTAACCGGGACAATCTCATCCCGGAAGCGGCCTGCGTCGATGGCGGCCCGGGCCTTCTGCTGCGAGCTAAGCGCATAGGCGTCCTGCCTTTCACGGGAGATACCATATTCTCGTGCCAGGTTTTCAGCCGTGACGCCCATATGGTAATCGTTGAAAGCATCCCATAGCCCGTCATGCACCAGGCTGTCGATAAGCTGGCTGTTGCCCAGTTGAGCACCCGTGCGGCTATCGGTCAGGACGTGCGGCGCACGGCTCATATTCTCCTGGCCGCCGGCGATCACCACATCCGCTTCACCGCACTGGATCGCCTGGGTTGCCAGGTGCAGCGCCTTCAGCCCGGAGCCACACACGTCGTTGATGGTAATCGCAGAGACAGTGTTGGGTAAGCCACCTTTAAGCGCGGCCTGACGGGCCGGGTTTTGCCCGGCTCCGGCGGTCAGCACCTGGCCGAGGATCACCTCGTCGATCTCGTGGGCCTCAACGCCACTGCGCTCCACCAGCGCGCGAACCACCACGCTGCCCAGATCTACCGCCGAGTGGCGTGAGAGCGCTCCCTGGAAACAGCCAATTGCTGTGCGCAACGCACCCACTATCACGACGTCTTTCATCTCAACCTCTGCGCAAAATGACACCGCACATAGTAGAGGATTGTTATCAACTAATGATGTAATTGTTTAAAAATAGTGAGTTTTATCACAAAGCATCGCGTGGGTGTGGGCCGGGGCTGCCGTATGCATTCACGCCAATTATGATTTTCACGGTAATTATTAGATAACTCATTGGCATTGGGACGGCGCGGCGATAAGTTAGGAGATGCAAACACGCGTTAACACTGGAGTAACAAATGTCCGACTGTATCATTCCAGAAATAAAAGAATCAGAAGACGAAATCATCGCCATCCGCCGTCATTTACATGCCAATCCTGAATTAAGCCTTGAAGAGTTTAATACCAGTAACCTGGTTGCCCGCCAGCTGGAAGGCTGGGGTTATCAGGTGACCCGGGAGATCGGGAAAACCGGCGTTGTCGGCTCGCTCAGCAAAGGCCAGGGCAGCAAATCCATTGGCCTGCGCGCCGATATGGACGCCTTACCCATCTTCGAAGCCACCAATTTACCCTGGGCCAGTACCGTGCCGGGTAAAATGCACGCCTGCGGTCACGATGGCCACACGGCGATTTTACTGGCTGCAGCGAAATATATCGCCTCTGATGCCTGCCAGTTTAATGGCACCGTACACCTTATTTTTCAGCCTGCCGAAGAGGCAATTGGCGGCGCTGATTTAATGATTAAAGACGGGCTGTTTGACCGCTTCCCCTGCGATCGTATTTTTGCCCTGCACAATATGCCTTATCTGCCGACCGGTAAGTTTGGCTTCTATGAAGGCAACTTTATGGCCTCTGCCGATACCGTGAAAATTACCCTGCAAGGGTACGGTGGGCATGGCGCACACCCGGAACGCACCGTGGATCCGATTGTCACCGGGGCCGCCCTGATCATGTCCCTGCAGAGCATTGTGGCGCGTAACGTGCCGCCGGGTGAAACCGCCGTGGTGACCGTAGGGACTTTCCAGGCGGGTATTGCGTCCAACGTGATCCCGGACAGCGCGGTAATGGAACTGACAGTGCGTTCAATGAAACCGGAGATCCGCGACCTGCTGATCCGCCGTATTCAGGAGCTTACCGATTTCACCGCCCGCAGCTACGGTGCCACCAGCGAAGTGGAGATCTATGACTCCTACCCGGTACTGGTGAACGATGCCGAGCAGACTGCCTTCGCCCGCCAGCTGGCCGTCGAATTTTTTGGTGAAGATGCGGTACTCGACAGCGTCTCGCCGTCCAACGGCAGTGAAGATTTCGCCTTTATGCTCCAGCAACGTCCGGGCAGCTATTTCCTGCTCGGCAACGGCGAGAAAGGGGAAAAAGGCGGCTGCATGGTTCATAACCCCGGCTACGACTTCAATGACGAGATTATTACGACCGGGGCCTCCTTCTTTGCTCGTCTGGTTGAAAACTACTGCCGTTAAAACAGGGACCTGAAATGAAAAAATACCTTTTACCGCTGGTCGCGTTACTGGCAGCGTCGTCTGCTTTTGCAGCCGAGACGAAAGAGCTGCGCTTTGGCGTGGATCCCACCTTTGCACCCTTCGAGTCGAAAAACCCGCAGGGCGAGGTGGTCGGTTTTGATATTGATTTGGGCAATGCCATTTGTCAGCAGCTACAGGCCAAATGCGTCTGGGTTGAAAGCAACTTCGACGGCATTATTCCGTCCCTGAAGGCGCGTAAATTTGATGCCATCCTCTCTGGGATGTACATCACCGATAAACGTAAAGAGCAGATTGCCTTCAGCGATAAAATTTACAGCGGCCCGGCCTTCCTGGTGGCGCGTAAAAACAGCCTTACCAGCGCCAGCGTGGATCAACTGAAAGGGAAAACCATCGGCGTGGAGCAAGGTTCCGCTCAGGAAACCTATGCTAATGAACAGTGGCGCGGCAAGGGTGTCAACGTCGTGGCCTATCAGGGCGCTGACCAGGTGATCCGCGACCTCGAATCCGGGCGTATTGACGGCGCGGTGCTCTCCGGGGTGATGGCAGAATACAGCTTCCTCAACAAACCGCAGGGGAAAGAATTCGCCTTTGTTGGCGGCGCGCTCCAGGACGATGCGCTGTTTGGTGCCGGGGCAGCCATTGGTCTGCGCAAAGAGGATGATCAGCTGCGCCAGGAGCTGAACGGGGCGATCGCGGCGATCCTGGCCGACGGAACCTACAAAAAGCTTGCTGCCAAATACTTTAGTTTTGATATTTATACCGGCAAGTAATGCTATCCCGCCCTTCACGGGCTGAAGGGCGGGGTTTTCCAGAACTGGGTTAAGGGGAGCGAGTTGCCATTCACCGGATCCTGCTCAGGAAACGGCAGCGAGACGATACGCGACAGGACTGCGGGCGTCGCCGCCTGCTTACACAGATCGAACTCCATACCCGGCGGATAAGCGCCCACTACCTGAAAATCGAGCGTCGCCGATAAGCGGCAGTGTCCGGTTCCCGCAGGCAATAAAAGGGCGTCCCCGGCTTCGACCTCCACCTCTTCTCCCCCAGGACCGCCGATGACCAGGCGCGCCGCGCCGCGGGAAACCCCCAGGACTTCATGCGCAGTGGAGTGGTAATGGTGATAATCAAAAATCCCATCGCGCCACTGAGGCGGCCAGCCATTGTCGGCAAACCGTTGTTCAAACTGACTGGCAAAATCGCCATCCGTTACTGCCCCTTTATAAATCAGCACCGGCAGATGGGGATTATTCGGCACCCAGTCTTTTGACGAGAGCATCAACACCCGGGGCGTTATCTGGTTGTTAGCGGCCATGTCTCTCCTCAGTCGGTTAATTTACCCCATTCAGTGTAGACCTTTTAGATTTTGCTACCGATCAGGAAAATGTCGTATTCGTCACACGGGATCCGCCTTGTGCTGCAGATAGTGCCGCAGCCAGTTTCCCGCCGTGCCTGGCGGGGAGCGTTTATTCCATACCAGATCGATCGCCACCGAACGCGGCCAGCCCGACACGTTGAGCTGCACCAGCGTTTTCGCAGGCGCAAACTCCTCCACCAGCGCAGAGGGCAGCGCGCACCAGCCGAAGCCCTGCACCGCCATGCTGAGCAATAGCAGGTAGTTGGGTGCCGACCACACCGGCCCCTGCGCCAGCACCGGTTCGCGCTCCAGATAGGTGTTCAGGCGCAGTTCCCGCCAACCGTGCAGTTCGTCGGCTTCGATACGGCTTTGCGCGGCGAGGGGATGCGTGGCGGAGGTATAGATCGCCATGTGGGTCTGCATCGGCAGGCGGATAGCGGCAATGTCGGTGGGATAACTTTCCCGCGCCTCGGTGAGGCCGATATGCGCTCGCCCCTTTTGTAGCAGGTCGATAACATCTTCCTCCTCACCAATCAGGCATTCGAACTCGGTATGGGGAAATCGCGCGTCAAAACGAAACAGCATCTCCTCCAGCACGTCCGGGTGCAGGGTGTCCGAGAGAACAAAGGTCAGGCGCGCTTCGGTCTCTTCGCTGAGGGAGACCGCCAGTTCGTCGAGCCTTGCGCTGGCCGCGAGGATCGACTGGACGTAGCCCAGCACCTGCTTGCCCTGGGGGGTGAGTACCGGCTGGCGGGCGCTGCGATCGAACAGCGCAAAGCCGAGGTCATCTTCCAGATGGGCGATGGCAGTACTGATGGTGGACTGGCTTTTACGCAGGCGGCGGGCGGCGGCGGAGAACGAGCCTGCGGAAACCGTCTCGACAAATGCCGTTAAGGCTTCGGGTGAGTAGCGCATGATGTATCTACTTTATCGATGGAATCTAACTTTAATATATCAGTTTTAGCGATAAAAATAGCGCCCTGGCTCTGCCCATCCTGGCAGGTTAATGAGGTATCAGGTTATGCAGCACAACGATATTCAACGCAGAAAACTGCCGGAACGCATCTTCCACGCCGTCTTATTCGAAGGGATCGCCACGGCGATCCTTGCCCCCACCACCGCCTGGCTGATGCAACGTCCGGTGCTCGAGATGGGCGGGTTAACCATTCTTCTCGCCACGACGGCGATGATCTGGAACATCATCTATAACGCCGGTTTTGACAGACTGTGGCCGCGGCATATCGTTACCCGCACCGCCAAAGTTCGTGCCCTGCACGCCCTTGGATTCGAAGTCGGGTTTATTTTTATCGGCGTCGGTATTGTATCGCTGGTGCTGGGCGTGAGCCTGTTGCAGGCGTTAACCTTAGAGATTGGCTTCTTCATCTTCTTCCTGCCGTACACCATGGTCTATAACTGGGCGTACGACACCCTGCGCGATCGCATCATGAAGCGCCGCCAGCAGCAGCACGCTGCCACGTCTTAATCCCTCCGGCCGGAAATGCTTTCCGGCCCGCTCCCTTCAGCGCCAACTGCGACCCCTACGGGTAATTATGGTAAAATAGTCTCCTTTTTGTTGGTTTCATAGTTGATACGTTTCTCTCATGTCGAAAATCTGGTCTAAAGAAGAGACCCTCTGGAGCTTTGCCCTGTACGGCACAGCCGTGGGCGCAGGAACCCTGTTTCTGCCCATCCAGTTAGGATCTGCGGGCGCTGTCGTCCTGTTCATCACCGCCCTTGTGGCGTATCCATTCACCTACTGGCCCCACAAAGCGTTATGTCAGTTTATCCTCTCAGCGAAAACGAAAGGCAGCGAAGGGATCACCGGTGCGGTGACGCACTACTACGGGAAAAAGATCGGCAATCTGATCACCACGCTCTACTTTGTCGCCTTTTTTGTAGTAGTGCAGATCTATGCCGTGGCGATCACCAACTCCCTGACTGAGCAGCTGGCGAAGCATATCCCGGTAGACATGACCGTGCGGGTGCTGGTCAGCCTGGGCGTCGTGCTGACGTTGAATCTGATCTTTCTGATGGGGCGTCACGTCACCATCCGGGTGATGGGTTTACTGGTCTTCCCGCTGATCGCCTACTTCCTGCTGGTGTCGCTGTATCTCACCCAGAGCTGGCAGCCCTCGCTGCTCACCAGCCAGATGAGCGTTGATCAGCACACCTTGCACCAGGTGTGGATCTCCATTCCGGTAATGGTATTCGCCTTCAGCCATACCCCGATTATTTCGACCTTTGCCGTTGACCGGCGCGAGAAATATGGCGACGCCGCGATGGGCAAATGTACCCGCATCATGAAGGTGGCGTATCTGATTATCTGCCTGAGCGTGCTGTTCTTTGTCTTCAGCTGCCTGCTGTCGATCCCTCCGTCTTACATCGTGGCTGCTAAAGAGCAAGGGGTTACCATTCTCTCTGCCCTTTCGATGATGCCCTCCTCCCCGTCATGGCTTGGGATCTCCGGCATTGTGGTAGCCATCATCGCGATGTCGAAGTCGTTTCTCGGCACCTATTTTGGGGTGATTGAGGGGGCAACGGAGATGGTGAAATCAGCGTTAAATCAGGTTGGCGTAAAGAAAAGCCGGGCCTTCAATCGGGCCGTGTCGGTGATGGGGGTTTCGCTGATCACCTTTGCGGTGTGCTGCATTAATCCCAATGCTATCTCGATGATCTATGCCATCAGCGGACCGCTTATCGCCATGATCCTGTTTATCATGCCGACCCTGTCCACCTTCCTTATTCCGGCCCTGAAACCTTACCGCTCCGTTGGCAACGTGCTGACGCTGATCGTGGGGGTGTTATGCGTGTCGGTGATGTTTATCGCCTGACCAGGAGGCAGCACGCTGTTTTGCGGCAGCGTGCTGTTCAACGTTAAGCGCGGATACTGTCATACTCGCGGTTGTTATCAAATTCGTGTTTCGCGAACGGGCACAGGGGGATGATTTTGCGGTTTTCTGCACGCATCTTTTCCACCACCTTCGCGACCAGCTGTCTGCCCACGCCCTGCCCTTTCAGGCTGGGATCGACATCGGTGTGCTCAATAATGCTGAGGTGTTCGCCGGTGGGAACAAAAACGATCTCCGCGACCTGGTTACCGTCGGCATCATTCACATAAAACTTGTTATGACCTTCCTGAATTTCCATGTTTTCTCGCTTATTTATGGCGGTATTTAAGTGCGCCGCTTGGGCAGGTGTCAATCACACGCACGACCGTATCAACATCCACTTCATCAGGGATGATCCACGGCTTACGTTTCAGGTTGAAGAGTTTGGCGCTGCCGCGCACGCAGTTTCCCGCGTGCTGACAGATACCGGTGTTGAAGTAGACATCAATTTTCTCACCGGTATAGGCCCGGTACCCGGCTTGCAGGAGATCGTTATCCATGACATTGCCTCTGTCGTTATTATGCTTTCGGGAATAAGGATGATGCTGGCTGTGAGAACCAAAAAGTTAACATTTATTTAATAGAATGATCCAGTGCCTTAAGCGGGGGCAGAATTCTGACTGAAAAATCATGCTATTAATCAACGTTAAGGTGGTGTCTTTCAGGTAGTCTGTTTTTTTATCAGCAGACTACCCGGAGCGTCTGGAACACCATGGATAACCCGCTACTTTTAAAAGGATTAGTTGTTTTACTGCTCGCCTTATGGGCGTGGGATATCATTAGAGCAAAACGCAAAAAGCAGCCTGCGGATCCCGCCATTGCACACGCTGATGCCCGGGAACGCCAGGCATGGCGCTATGTCAGATGGGGTTTTCGGGTAATACAGATCGCCTGTGCGCTCTATTTCGTACAAATGCTGATTCAGATCTTACTGGTGTAAATTGGCAGGAAATAAGGGAACGTAAGAAGAGATGCTGGAGCGGGCGAAGGGAATCGAAACGGCGTTTCATTTTTCCAAAGCGCGACGGTCAGAGAATCAACATAGTAACTATTATTGATACTTGATTGCGAGATTTTAGAGGATCAGTCTCATGACAATCAAGGGCCAGGAGTATCTTTATCTTTCACCGGATGGGGTATGGCAGTTTCAGATCTACATCCCGTCTTACATGCGCCACATGTTCGGCGGTAAACGTCTGTACCGGAAAAGTACAGGTACACGGGACATTTACAAGGCGCGTCACTTTCGCAATCACATGCTGGTAGAGTGGAACAACCTGAAAGAACAGTTCAAGCCGGATACAGAGGACAAACGCATTCAAGTTGCGATCACTTCCCTGCACTCACAGATCCGCAAGAATAAAAACAAACCCCTGATTGAGGAGCGAGCCAGTTCTATTCCTCACCTGTGCCTATTACGTGACGAATACGCCACTGCTTACCGGGATCGGCGTTCACTGTCCACACTGAGCAAATCGGCGCGGGCCGTAGAAGTATTTCTCCAGAGCATCGGGAAAGTTGATATCAGTTTGGATCAGATAGGACGGCGGCTGGTTACAAACTTCATCGAAGAGCAGCAGAAACGCGACGTAGCAGGACAGACGCTGCAAAACTGGTTAACGTCACTGGGAAGCCTCTATGAGTTTGCCAAACGTCGCTACGACGCTATAGCGCCGCTTAATCCGTTTCACGGTCATAACCTCGAAGCACGGCGCACTATTGAGAGCTATCAGCCGTTTGAATGGCATCAGCTATCTACCTTACTCAACGAAGCCGATGAAGAACTACGAGCCGTCATTCTGATCGGTTTGTTCTCTGGTGCAAGGCTGGACGAAATCGCCAGCTTGAAAAAATCAGATGTTGTTATAGTGGAAGGGATACAGACTTTCTTCATTAGCAAATCGAAAACGAAAGCAGGGGTTAGGCACATACCGATCCACGCTTTTCTGATCGGTATGGTGGATTATTATCTGAGTTTGAACACTGGAGATTACCTGTTACCACAGGCTAACAAGATTGAACGCAAAGACGGGAAAAAGGGGCCGTTCTATTCCCAGGCATTCACCCGCTTACGGCGTCGCGTAGTGCCTATGGCTACAGATCGCCAATGCTTTCACAGTTTGAGGGGGCATTTTATCACGTGTCTTGACCGTGCCGGAGTACCCGAACAGCGTATAGGCTACATCACGGGGCACTCTTCCCAAGCCGCAGCCACAGAAGCATTCAAGACATACAGCGCGGGGTGTTCCATGAAAAATTGTCCGACTATGTGGAAATGGTGGATTATCCAGAGATCATCTTCCCTGAAACGAAAAAAGGGGCGTAAGCCCCTTATTTATAAACAAATTGATTAGGTTAATAAGCTATTATTTATGAATAACACACGCTAACGATTGCTTTACGAGCAAAGCAACATTAAAATAGTAACAAAAAAACAACCACTAGATTAAACCCTTTATACTAAAATTTAAAAAAAACACAACAAGTTACCAACATTCGGTAAGCTATGCGCTTACATAACAGCAGCTATTATTGATTTTTTACAAAGATCACATTATGAACCTATGCGAAGATTTAAGGTATTTTTTATGGATACTACATTCATTGCTGAACCTATAGTAAGCATTGACGAGAAGTTGTTGGGCGTTGAGCTTCTCACTCGCTTCATTTCCCCAGATGGACGCCCCCTTCACCCTGAGTTCGTAATTTCATCTTGGGATTTAGATAGGAAGCGGCTTTTCCTATACGAACAATGCGGAAACATTGCCAGTATGCAAACGTGGTTCGAACGAAAGAATCTATTTTGTACACTGAACATTGATCAGCAAATGGCTTTTCTGATACGTCATGACAACATACTGAGACAAACTTTCGAATCGATGCCATTCATCAAACTTGAGCTTTCTGAGCATTTCCCTGGTTTAGATAAAGGATTTAAAAGCCCCTTATTAGACTCACTCAGTCAAGGTATTAACGGACTGTGGCTCGATGACCTTGGGGCAGGTAATGCGAATGTAGTTAGTTTGATAGCAGGTTACTTTGAAGTAGTAAAAATAGATCGAATTTTCTTTAATGAACAAGTGAAAAAACCAACCTTCCACCAGTTAATTGCATCCATTAAAAAACACTGCGACAAAATTGTTATTGAAGGGATTGAGGATAGAAAAAGCATGGAAATCTTGCGTGAAGTAGGCATTTGGGGGGTACAGGGTTATCTTTTTAAATCCATCCCATTTGAGAACGTAGATTCGTTGGTATAGCTCGAATCATCTTCTTTGTAAAAGGGGCAAAATGCCCTTATTTATTTCTTAAACTCCGTAGTAACCGTATCACCCTCGGTTTTCTTAGGTGCATTGTTTACTACCTTCTGTTTAACAGTCCCGCCTACAGATCTATTTCCCTGCGTTTTAGTCGCAATTACATTAACTGTAGCAGTGCTAACAAGCCTTATCTGTTCAAATTCAAGATCGAATTGCATAGCAAATTCAGATTTATAATCGTAACTGATGCCAGAGAGAATGACATTTTCATACACTTTGTGCTCTGTCACTAATGTAATAGGTTGACGACTATCAAAGATTTTATCAAGATACTGGATAGCCTGAGAAATACGAGCACCATTAACGCCAGCACTGTATAATAAATCTTTCTCAAGCCTTACCGGAGTTTCTGTAATAATTCCAGATAGCTTAAATGTATTATTCTTAATCTGAACGTGATCACTCACTTCTGCGCCACTCTCGACGGGATAGCTTGTAATGTCTGCCTGTCTGCGTATTCCCGTATCTGTCACGGCATCAAATACAATTGCCTGATAGTTCTGAATGTAGCTATCAGAAGCTGGATTATAAACAGATGCAAGAATAGTGAATCCGTTTTCACCTTTATTACGGGTAGCGCTGCTGTTATTACTGTTCTGAGTTGAATTGATTCGGGAAGAATCGCCCCCGATTGTTAAACTTCCTGGTGTTGCCATTTTATTTTATTCCTTACGAAGAGGGGCAATTAGCCCCCCGTCCCTTGTCCAGATGAAACAGCCAGCACAATGCGCTGATTGTTCTGATTAATACGCTGATCTACGCTCGCATTTAGCATGTTTCCGAATGTCGGATCAGGGGCAATAGTGAGAGAGATCATTCCTTCCGGCAGGTTATTTTGTAATACCACTGGCTGAACCACTGTATTTTTAGCTGGCGGTGTCGCAGTAGCCGCTGCCGATTGTTTCAACATAGAAACAGGAGAATAATCACCGTTGGTGCTCTGCGCGTAGCTGCTCACATCTTTAGCGTTGCTTGTACCGTTCCACCACTCGCGTACCGTATCAAACACATTAGGCTCATGTGTGGCTTTAGGCTGGCTGGCTCCGTAGGCGTTAGCCACTGGATTACTTCCAGGCTGTGCAGGTGCTGATGTTGTGCCGTAATGCTGGCTAACAGCCTCTTTAGTGGTGTTGTCGCCGTTCAGAAGATTCAGCTTTCCAGTGATCCAGTTGGTCATCTTCATTAAGCCATCTACAACATCACCCGCCGCCTTGCCTAAGCCTTTGAAGAAGGGTAACGCTTCCTGCATCGCTTCCTTAAACTCTTTAACCGTCGCAGGGTCGAGAGACTCCATGAAACCTTCGAAGAATGCCAACTTCTGGCTATCGTTGAGAATGTCCATTTCCTGATTGAATTTGCGGTAGGCCACAAGCTGATCTTGCTGTTCCTGGTTCAACCATTGCCCGTTACGCTTGAGCACGTCCACCTGATCAGTGATCGCTTTGCCCTGATTAGAAAATGCCTTGTGATACAAGCCTAAATCGTCTGCAAGGTCTTCCAGGTTGTGGAGGATTTGCTCTTGTGAATAGCCTTTGCCCTGCATGGTGTTGGTGTAAGCAGAGACAAAGCCAAACGGATTGGATTGGTAGGATTTCAGATCGTCTTTAGTGAACCCCATGTTCAGGGCTGCATCCACAGGGGCCGATCCGCCTTTCCACTGTCCAGACTTCTTATCAAAGGTGCTGTTGGTGTAGCTGTCTGCCAACTTTTCTGAAATGTCTTTTCCGTTATCCAGTAGCTTACGCTGCCCTTGCAGCCCCATACCGGAATCAATCCCGTTAGCCGTGGCATACTGCGAAAGTGCCTGTAATACGTTGTAATCAACGTTCCCTAATCTGGCACGCTGCACAATCTCGCTGCGCTCTTCCTGTGCCGTTACAGCATCTTTCCCCCATGAATAAGCACCATAAGCCGCCGCACCAATGCCAGCGCCAGCAAGCGCACCAGTGCCTAACCCCATAAGCCCGCCTGTAATCGCTCCAGAAACGCCTACAGGAGCCGTAGCGCCTCGTTTAGCTGCCTCCCTACGCTCTGCGTTAATGCGTCTGTAACCCTGCTGTAAGCGCTTAATTTCGCTGTTTTGGCGTGCTAAAGAAATTGTGCCCTGGGAGTACGCTTTGGTGATCCGTGACGCCTGTAGCGCTGCCTGTGTTAGCTCAACATTGGTTAGGTGTTGCATACTCTTAAAGCTGCTGGCAGTGTCCAACAGCTTCAGCTCTGCCCTTTCACGGCGCTGTGCATTTCTCGCGGCCTCTTTCGCTGCCTGAGCCTCTACACGAAGCGCGGCCTTAGCTGCCCTTGCCTTTTCTCGTTCATCGTTGATACGAGGCTTAGAGGCTTTCTTATTCAGCTTATCTAATTCTCTTTCAGCAGACTTTAGCCCCTGACTGAATCTCTTCATGTTTATTGTGGGGTCTTTAATACCTTTCGCTTTTTTCTGAATCTGGTCAAAAGCATCAAGGGCTGTCTTCATTGAATTACGGTCAACGCTAAATGTCACCGTGTTATTAATTTTAGAAGTGTTAATCTCAAGCATGATTATTCACCGCCTTTCTTTTCGTTCACAAGATAATTAAGTGCATCTGACACACTCATTCCTCTGAAAATAAGTTGCCTTAGATGTGAATGACTCACATCAAGCGCTCTCGATACGGCTGCTAAATTGAGTATTTGCTCTGCGCTTGTATCATTAAGTTGTAAATGTAAGCCTCGACTCTTTAGGATAATTTCCAATTTTATCTTTCCTCTTATTCTGGAAATAAAAAAGGGGCAAGGGCTGGCGCATTTGCTTTGCGTGTTCCAGTTCCCTACGCCCCTGATTAAAAAAGCTCTTCTGTTATTTTCCAGACGTGAAGAGCTAACGTCTATCGCTCATTATTCTGCCGCTTTAATGTGAACGGAGAAGTTCAGGCCGTGGTTAACTGGCAGTGCTGAGTTCTCGGAAATCACATTGATTGCGTTACCGCGCTCGCTTTCGAAGCTCCAGCTATAAACTTCCGCAGGTGCTGCATTAAGAAGTTCAAAGGTGCTGCTGGCTGCGCCGTAAATGTTGGTGTAAATACCGCTTCCCTTAGCGAATTGCGGGATAGCGATAGCATCAGAATCACCCATTTGTGCAAGTAACAGCGGATCAGTTACTTTGATTACATCAACGTTGGTTCCTGGAATGCTAAAAGTGCTCACGCCTGGCAGGAGGTCACGACGCTGGAATACTACGTTCCCTTCGTCCAGTGGGCTGACATAGCGGAAAGCCGCTTCCATTGCAGGGCTGAAACGCAGATCGCTATAGAATCCACCCTTAGCGAAAACAATGATCCGTTCCACTGCCGACGCCTGGCTTTGTGCCGCTTCGGTAATTTGACTCACCATGTCATCAATCGCACGTAGGGTGCTGCTGTCTGTAGCAGACAGATCAAGCGTGGTGTTCATTGGCGCTACGCCGAACAGGTCGCCAAAGTCGATTAACAGATCGTCTGTCTTAGGCGTATACACCTGACCAGAGAAGAGAGATCGTGCGAGGTAACTTTCGCGAGTGCGCATAAACGCTACAGCGTGTTTATTCATGTAATCGCTGTAAATGTCTGTCACTGTTTCTTGAATGTCGCTTCCAGGCTTACGCTTGCCCTGAATGTCTGACGGAGTGATCACGTCTTCACGCAGGAAATACGGAAGCTCAATAAGCCACTCTTTACCGCTCTGACGTTGCGTAGTGTTATGTTCGTTGGAGAACCTTGCAGTAGGCTGATTATAAAGGCTGGTGTTATCTTCCAGTAAACGGGAAACACTCACTTTATGAGATGTAACTCCGTCGCCATCAAAAATGTTTAGTGACGACAGTAAAAAATTGCGGGTGCTGGTTAGCTGGAATAATGGGGAAAGGTCGATACGCTCGTTTCCAATAATCATTATTTATCTTCCTTGCTTAAGAGGTGAAAAATTCACGAGTGGCGAAGCCTTGCGCCTGTAATGCGCTGATCGCTGCTGCGTGGTTAGCTGCGTTGAGATTGTCGCTCTTGAGGGCAACGTATGATCCAACGTTGGGAGCGCGTAGGACGTTCACAGGCTTATTACTGCCAGCAGTGACAAATTCACTGACGACTACGAAAGCCACATTCCCAGATGTATAGAGAGCGCCGGAAGCGTCTATAACATCGCCGCACTGCACATCAGCAGGAAGAGAAGCGAACATTTTACTGTCTACTGCTGCAAAATTGTCGGTCGCAGCACTCACTATGTCTGTGTAGCTTTTACGAACCGGAAAAACGTCTGATAGGGTGATAATCATTGTTTGGTTGATTCCTTTACTTTATTGGCGATCCGTTCCTGAATACTTAATTTATTCGGAGTGGTGTTTTCAGAAGGGAAATAACGCTCTACAGCAGTTTCAATTTCTTCTACAGTGCATCCTGACATTTCAGCCACTTTAGCTATCATTTCAGGGTTACACAAAATCACTTTATCTTTGTATTTTAGGATTCGGTCGCGATTATTTAATAAGAACATTGTTGTTCCTTCGCGTTGGTCTGTGCATTAATTACGAAAGCATTAATAACGAAAGCGTTACACACAGATTGTTAAAAAGGGGCGGTTAAGCCCCTGGAGAGAATGCCCCTTGCTAAAGAAAGCATTGTTTAACGTCATAGAGGAGGCCATGAAGTTAAAGAGTGATTTCTTAAATAAATGAGGGCGCAATGTGAATACAGATGTAAACACAAAGTAGGATCGCCCGTCATTGCTCCTCATTTAAAAGTGCACACCTATAACAATAGGTGACACCCTGGAATAAATGAGGCTTCATTATCTATCGCTGACACTTTCGGTGTAATTAATAGAAGATTTGCCAGCTTAACGTAATTCCTGAACCTCTCACAATTCAAGGGTAGTTAAGTCTGACCACCGCAAACCCTAACGGGGCTTGAGATGTAAAAAGCACAATGCTTTTCCGTAAAGAAAGGAGATGCACGGTGATTGCTCACACCATTACAACACAATAATAATGTGACCGTGCATTACCTTCGGAACGACAATGAAGAAATAACCGTAGCTAAAGAACATAACCCTATTCTTTACGGAAAGACATTGAAGAGAGCGCCGCTATGGGAAACGGCATTCTCAGGAGTGCGTATTGACATACGAGGAAAGAAACGTGATTCGATACGTTTATTCAGATCCTATAACTACTTTAACATAAAAGTGACAACAATGCAAGCATTTTATTCACTTTAACTGCGTTTTTATTCAAATTCACTTACTGCGCATTTCTCCGCAATGCTAACGGCAAGCTCTCCCAACTCAAGCGTGATGAATTGCAGGGAGCAAGTAAGCTCCTCAAGGGCATTCGCTGCTCTCCACGCCTGATCAGTGGTGATGGTGCTACCGTCACGCTCCACCAAACGAGCTACAGAGGCTTGAAGATGCTCAAGGGCTGTAATGGCTTGCTCTGTATGTCTGACAGCGTTCAGGAGGCTCTCAGGCGTTGCTGTAATGTATGTTTTATTCACTTCCTGTAGTAGCGGGAGATGATAGTTATCTTCGAAACTAAGAAGTAGAGATTGAATTGTGTCGTTAGTCATTATAATTTTCCTTATCGTCATTAAATAAAAAATCCAAATCGGCAGTGTGACCACTAAGGCCGTTAGTTTGTGAATACCCGACATAATCGGCGTAATGCTCAAACCCGATAATTTGCCAGGGTTTAAGCTGGCTACTGTCAATTATGTATTCTTTTCTTTTTCGAGGTTTCCAGAATACGCCAGGCGTAGTGCTAAGTATTTCTTGCAAGGCGTTGTATTCATCACAGCAAGGTACAGAGGGAGGGTGTTCTACAATTGTTGTTATTAACTCGCCTGGAATAGATTCTCTTGAATAATCTTTTAGCTTATGGCTGTATTTACGTTTTGTTGTTCTTACTGCTTTTTCTATCCGTTTAATCGGATTTCGCTCTTTTCTTCCCATTCATTCCTCGTTGAGGGAAACTTCCGTATTTCCTCGTTATGCTCCATACTGCGTAAAATGCAAATAGCCAATAGATAGCGATGATCATAAAGTTTCCCGATTGTGTGTTAGTGTTGCTTATCAGTGGGGTGTAGTGATAAAACTCACCGCATCATTAACGGTAATGTCGTAATACTTGCCGTGACGCTCCATAGTAATAACGGCTGCATCGTGCATCAATAACATCCAATACCGCGCCCCGCTTTCACTTATACCGACCCCATCAGCGATGTGTTTCACGGTGGCTTTTATTTCTCCGCTTTCACGTTTGAGAGATGCAAGGTGATAATAAAGACGTTGGCAGACGGTGTTACATTCGATTTGATGAAGTGTGGCTTCATTCAATAAGTATAGTTTGTTCATAGTCCTCTTTATTTCAAAATTGTTACTTTGTATCCAATACCAGGGCCAGCACCCAAACGCTCCGCTAAAATGTAATTCTTCTCTATGAGTTCAGGAAACACACGATCAACTGTACTTTTTGAAAGTCCTGTTGCTTCTTCTATCTCTTTCTTAGTGACGTTATCCAAATTAAAGCAAGATGAAAAGTACAGCATAACGATCCGTTGTGAAGCTCCTAAGTTTTTATTTAAGGCATAATCTTTAACTAAGTTCTGCTTTGGTGTCATTGCTGCATTAAATAAAGTCACAAGAGCATTAGCATAATGTAATTCTCCGCGTTCAGCGTATACATCCACAAGTTCTTGCGCTTGCTCAAATGCAATGCCTCGTTCAACTTCTGGATTTAGTAAACTGGCAAGATGGATAATGTTTAGATCGCGTTCAGAGTATTGTTTAGGTGCAACTGTTTTTAACATAGATGTTTTATTTCCTCATAGATTGTTTTAAGTTTTGGATTCTTCTCTGTGTCCAAGTATCCGTTAATAAGTAGCCATCTGATTTTCGGATGTTGTGAAACAGGTAAATTCTTGTCTGGGTTTTCCCATTCATCCCGATAACTATCAAGAAAGTTTAAATTGACTGGCTCTATTTTAATTTCTTTAGCTGGAATGGAGGCGGGTTTCTTCGTAGGTATTTGTTTTGGCTTCTCCGGCTTCGGATCTGCTTTGGCCTCTTCTGGCACTGGCTGCTGTTTTTCTTCCTGCACTCCTTGCGCTACATCTTCTTTGACGTTACCAAACACAGGGTTTTTTAGGCAATCAATCCACACTGGATCGGCTGTTGTTCCCGTCCTACGTTCAAGCCTAAAGGCATCAGGTGTTAAGTCCGTCACTATCCATTGATTGGAACGTCCTGAAAGATTAGCAATCACCAAACCCACTTGTTTCAAGTCTTCCAGACAACGCAATGCTGTACGTTTCGAGATTCCAACACTTGCGGCTAATTCTTCTACGTTGTCATGGTAGATACCTTTATTTCCGCCAATGTTCGAAGTGGTAAAAAAATGAAAACGCTTGCGCATACGGGCGTATAATGCTTTGGTGTTGTTAGATAGCTCGACACGCTCACCTGTGTTAACGTTGGTTATGTGACTTGCTTCGGATAATGCTTCTTCTGTACCAAAATACTTGTAAATGTCTCCGTTTATAATGTCGGTCATGTTAGGGTGTATCCTTATTTAGTAGAACGTTCTCCGCTCTTGATTGATAATGAAAGTGTGATTGCAGCGTCAATTAACATCTCCTGCACTGTTACGCCTCGCGCTCGTGCCTCTTTAAATAAAGTGGTAAACACTTCATCAGGCAGTTTTACGAATGTTCCGGCTGGTTTCTTCTTTTGGGTTTCGCTCATTCAGTTTTCTCCTTCTGGTTTATTTGTCAGTTTCTTTCTGTGCTGCTCTAATTAGGTCGAAGCGTCGTAGCACTTCGTTAAAGAACTCTTCACGCTCTTTATAGCCGTGCTTACGATTGGTGTTGCGTATAGCTTTAATTTGGAAGCGAGTGACTTCACCGTTAACAAGCTGTGATACCGTAGTATCTATGTCGAAGTATTTAATACTGGTTCTCCTTACGTGAGATAAAATAAAAACACCTTGCAGCCTGACGGCTCAAAGTGCATTGCGATTTGGAATTTTTGGGAGGCTGAACACCTCAGAGATAGAAGGTAAGAATCTTTTTCTTAGCTCCTGATACTAATCTAACACGAAATAGGATAAAAGTCAATAATTATTTTTACCCATTTAAGATAATAGCACATTTCCCAGTTGTGATCAACCTCTATTAATCATCACGAAACGCTCTGTATCGCGTTATACGAGGTTTGGATACAGATGCGCTACATCGGTATTCCTGACCTTGCTTAAAGCGTTCTATGGGCTTCCTGTGCGCCCTCTGGCACTTACCGAAACCAATAGCACAACTACAGAGGGATAACAGTAGTTATCAGGATAGTAGGTGTTGGTATTGGATTGAGGCTGGATGAACCGTAGCACGGTGAAGCCTTAGCCGTGGGCTAACTTTGCATGGATGAAATGCGGAGCATGGAAGACAGGCAGAAGTTATGCCGAAAGATCTTGCGCACACGGCGCACAGCTTTTGTGCCTCGTTTCACGAGGGCGAAGCCCCGGCACAATTACAGATAGATGCGCTACGCTGCGTAGTGAGCGGCTGAACGGGTAGCCACCAAAGGCGAACCAGTGAACCTTGCCAGGCGATACACGCCAGCAAAGCGAATCTTTCATAAGATCTTTTCAAAGCTCTCTTTTACAAGTCGCTTTGAAAATCTCTTTGTATAGAGTGCCAACTTGTCACCAATCACAGCCCAATCAGTGCCATTTTGTCACCTGTTACCTTTGAATTGGTGCCATTTTGTCACTTATCCATGTGTGCCATTCTGTCAATCGGTGACAAATTGACACCATTTAGGGTTAGCCTGCCGCTCTGCCCTCTCCACACTACCCCATGCAACAACCCGCAGTAATTCCAATGAAAAAGGACAGTAAAGCCTCACTTAATCCAGGATTAAGCCAATCTAATTAATCCACCTCTCACGCTCTGTAAATCACTTTCTAACTATCGATGTACATTACCTCACTTTTCGTAAAGCCACACGGCGCAAGGCTCACAGCGATCATTGTGGACAATGAGCACTTTCATGATAGGTGCAATGTGTTGAACGAACTTTCTAAATTGAAACGATGTTTATTTTTATGCTCAAAATCCCTTCATTTGATAATCATTCTCAATAACTCAGATCGCGCCATCTCAAATGAGAATACCTCTCAACTACAGAGCAATAATGCCCTACTTCGATACACTTTCGTAAAGTGTATTGTGTAACTTATTGATTTAAATAATTCAGTACGCTTTTCCATCACTTCGCCGTGCAAACAGGGGTAACACCCCGCCATCGAAAATAAATTTCTTGACAAAGAAACTGTTTCATGAATCACGTGATTCAATGCGTTTTCATCTATTTTTCAATCACTTACTGATATTTGCCATTTTCCACGACTGGAATTGGGGAAGTGCATCGGGCGGTGTTCGATAGGTCAGGCAACCGCGCACACATTTTGATCATTTTGTGCTCTTCTTAAATGTACGTATCGTACAACTTATTGAAAGTGATCGATTTCTGATCAATGATGATTTTAACGAAACGAACATGAGGAGGGGTAAAGATGAAAGGTATTAGCCAGGCGCTAAAGAGTGCAGACGATGTTAAGGCAGTGGCAGCAGAGCTACAGCGCAACGCCAGAAGCAACCTGTTCTATTGCTTGTGGGTGTTTATGTATGAGAGCGGGTTACGTATCTCTGACGTGCTCAAGCTCAAGTATGAGGATGTAGAAGGGCAATCTCACCTCAAGGTGAAACAGGAGAAAACCGGAAACGTGGTAAGGCCAAAAGTTACAGCGTCCATGTTGTCAGTGGTGGCACAACGCAAGGCAGAGCAAGCTAAGATGCCTGTAGCTACAGATTTCATTTTCAGTGCTGCCACATTACGCAGCAAAGGCCACGCCGTCACACGTAACACCGTATTTGCTGAATTTGGGAAGATGGGAAGGAGGGCAGGATTCTCTAACGTGGGATGCCATACACCACGTAAAAGCCGTGGGCGCGTGATGTTCGATGCAGGGGTGGCTATAGAGACAATCGCCCATTTCCTGGGACAGACAGATCCACGCTCAACCATGTATTACATCGGGTATGGTCAGGACGTGCAGGACGATTTAACAGAGGAGTTTTCTTTAGAATGGTGATCAACATGAAAGGCTTAATTGTGCTTACGCTGGCGCTATTGCCAGCCCTCGCCCACGCAGCGATCACGTTAACTTTGACAGACGAACAGGAGACAGATAACGCGAAGATTTGCATCTACAGCAACGCTAATTATACAGAGACAGTGACGATCAGACCGTCGCAGCAATGCCGCTACACCAGAACATTTGAGGAGGAGTAACGATTGAAAAAGGAGGAAGAGCCGATCATTAGCTTTCAGTGGAACGGGGCCACCATGCGCGTTTATAGGCAGGTGGTGAAACTGGCAGGAACGACGCTACAGCGCCACCTGTTACCAACAAACCTTAGAAAAGCTGTAAATGAAGAAGTGGCGAAGGCTGGCAACTTGCCGGAAGACAGCCCCCGCCGTATTCAACAAACCCAACGGAGAGTTAGAGATGCCGAATCAGCACATTATGGCGTTAGCGCTCGCGCTGTGCAACGTAGAAGCCGGAAGACGGGTTAAAATCCCTGCCATGACAGGAAGCCAGCTTCATTTGCTTATGATGTGGCTACGGGCTTTACAGGAATGATACGAGGGGGCGTAATGCCCCTTTTTCATCTATACATCCAGTTTATGTAATGCTCTTTGTACGAAAGGTGCAATGAACATCTCAATGTAACCATTTTCGTATGCAGTCGTAGATTCCATCTCTAAACGCTTCAGGAGCTGAACACTGATGATTTTCAAGGCGCTTAAGCAGTCTTGACCATTAACCAGAATTTGCCTTTGCCCTCCATACAAGTCGATAAAAGTTAGTACCGACTCAACCGCCGCTATCTTTGGATTAAGGCGTGAACCATCCATTTTCGAGAAAACGAAAGAACGAGCTTGATACTGTTTCAACACAATTGCGTGAGCTAAACCTTCTGTATGGTTCTTAAAATGGAGCGGGAGACAGTTTATTTCTGTTTGGATTACCGTTTCGACCTTACTAATGAACCATGATTCTCTAAGACCATCAAACATACTTACACCTTCTTATTTTTATCTACTGTGCTCAAATAGAAGGATAGGCATGGTTGATTATTATTCAAGCCAATAGCAGCCAATAAGCCCGTTGGTGGTAAGACAACGCGCGGAGCCATTAGGCGACTTCATCAAGGGTATGTCAGACAGTGAAGTTTATCAGGATGACCATGTACCCGAAGGAGCGAGGCCGAACCGCTGGCAGAGCTTGCATGTGGTGTGCAAGTACCAAAACCACCATAAACCTGTTTATTCCCTGCAACGTCATCACGACGTGTGGCATGGGGGAGCATCGGCAAAAAATGCGCTTCACTGTAAGGTTATGAGAAGTGCGATCCGTCGCTGCCTGGTGTAGGCTTTGCGTTCATTGTTGGGCTATCGCGGTAAGAACTTGAAACCACCGCCGACGATTGGCTACACTCTCATCTCACCGAGTAACCATTCGTGACAAGTCTCAAAGTAGTGAACTATGGTAGAACGCCTAAGCATGTTAGTGAGCACTACTACGCAACATGCTGAAAGAACCGGAGTTTTTTCGAACGGTTCCACCTGGGGAGATTCTGGAGCGGGCGAAGGGAATCGAACAGACCCCCCAAGAACCGCGAAAGATCTCAACATTGGTAGTTGATAGCGGAGATTGTAGAGGATCATTCTCATGTCTATCAAGGGTCAATCTTATCTATATCCAACTGCGGAAGGGGTCTGGATGTTTCAGATCTTCATTCCGGCGTACATGCGCCACATCTTCGGCGGGAAACGTCTATACCGGAAATCAACGGGAACTAAAGATCTTGCCGCCGCTAAACACTTCCGTAATCACATGCTCATCGAGTGGAAGACACTCAAGGAACAGTATTCCCCAAACACGGAGGAACGGCGCATTCAAAACGCCATAGCCGGATTACATAAGCAAACCACGCTACGCGCCCCACTCCAGACCGTGCCAACATTAACCGCCATACGTGATCAATACGCTGACAGATACAGTGATAAGCGCTCATTCTCGACGCTGGCTAAATCTGCTCGCGCCGTAGAGGTATTTCTCACTTCGCTTGACCGTGCAGACATTCAGGTCACGGAGATCAGACGGTCACAAGTGGCGATGTTTATCAATCAGCAGGACAAGAAAGCCCCCCAAACCGTGCAGAACTGGCTGACGTGCCTGGGAAGTCTGTACGAGTATGCACGGAGAGGTTACGACGACATAGCACCAGATAACCCGTTTCACGGTCACAACCTCGAAGCACGAGCCAGCATTGTAAGCTATGAACCATTTGAAGCTCATCATATGCAAAAGCTACTGGATGCAGCAGAGCCGGAGATCAGGAATATCATAATCATGGGGCTTTTTTCAGGATGCCGCCTTGATGAACTGGCAAGCCTTAAGAAATCAGAGATTCAAACGATGGAAGGTGTACGCTGTTTCTACATCTCGAAGTCAAAGACCAAGGCGGGGGTACGGTACGTCCCTATTCATTCCAGGCTATCTGCGATTGTCGATGAATACCTGAGCCATAGTTACGGCGAGTACCTGTTCCCACAGGCTAACAAGATTAACCGTGCTGACGGTAAGAAAGGCCCGTTCTACTCCCAAGCGTTCACCAGGTTACGCCGCCGAGTATTGCCTACCGCTACAGATCGTCAATGCTTCCACAGCTTGCGCGGGATGTTCATCACCTGCTTAGACCGTGCAGGGGTTAGCGAAACAAGGATCGGGGCCATCACCGGACACACTGAACAGAAAGCGAAAACCGAAGCATTCCGTACCTATTCAAAGGGGGCGAGCATGGAAGAGTTAGCAGGGTATGTCGAATTGGTGGACTACCCTGAAATCTAATTATAGTAACGTTTCAACAAGACCATTATCCTTCCCAGAGTTAGTTAATGAAAGTGTATTATTCATTACAACTTTTCATAAAAAAGTTATCATTATTGTATGCTAAAGAAATTTTGAAAATGGATTAAAATCAACATGATAATTAAACCTAAGATTCGTGGATTCATTTGTACCACCACACATCCGGTTGGTTGCCAAGTCAACGTAAACAAACAAATCGAGTACATCCGCAAAAACGGAAAACTCACTGATGGCCCTGCGCGCGTGCTGGTGATCGGTGCTTCCACTGGTTATGGGCTTGCTTCCAGAATTTCTGTAGCATTTGGCGGCGGTGCTTCCACTGTCGGTGTTTTCTTTGAAAAACCGGGGACGGATGCCAAGCCAGGCTCAGCGGGCTGGTATAACTCTGCGGCTTTTGATGAAGCAGCGAAACGTGAAGGTCTTTACTCGAAAAGCATCAACGGCGACGCGTTCTCCGATGAGTGCCGCGACGAAGTTATCAGCCTCATCAAAGAAGATCTGGGTCAGATTGATTTAGTGGTTTATTCGCTTGCATCTCCGGTAAGAAAGATGCCAAAAACAGGCGAAATTGTTCGCTCTGCGCTGAAGCCAATCGGTGAGGTTTATACCTCTAAAGCCATTGATACCAACAAAGATCAGATCATTACTGCCAGTATCGAACCGGCAACCGAAGAAGAAGTGCGTAACACTGTTACCGTGATGGGTGGCGAGGACTGGGAACTGTGGATTGATGCGCTTAATAACGCTGGCGTTCTGGCTGATGGCGTGAAGACCGTTGCTTACTCCTACATCGGCACGGATTTGACCTGGCCTATTTACTGGCACGGTGCGCTCGGTAAGGCGAAGGAAGACCTGGATCGGGTGGCAAAAGAGTTACGCAACAAGCTGGCTCCTCTCAACGGTGCTGCAAACGTCGCGGTGTTAAAGTCTGTTGTCACCCAAGCGTCTTCAGCTATTCCAGTCATGCCGCTTTATATTTCTATCGTGTTCAAGCTCATGAAAGATCGTGGGATACACGAAGGCTGCATCGAGCAAATTAATCGTCTGATGACTACCAGCCTGTATGGGGGTAATGCCAAACTTGATGACGAGCAGCGAATCCGCATGGACGATCTGGAACTGCGTGAAGATGTGCAGCAGGCGTGCCGCGAAATCTGGCCGACCATTACCGATGAAAATCTGGAGCAGTTAACAGATTACATTGCTTATAAAGAAGAGTTCCTGAAGTTGTTTGGGTTCGGATTCGAAGAAGTTAACTACGAAGCCGATACCGATACAAACATAGATTTTGATGTGAAAACATTAATCTAATAAAAGGGGGCGCAAGCCCCCTTATTTTTTATTAAACTCCGTAGTCACCGTATCACCTTCGGTTTTCTTAGGTGCATTGTTCACCACCTTCTGTTTCACCGTACCGCCTACAGATTTATTTCCCTGCGTTTTAGTTGCAATCACATTAACCGTAGCTTTGCTGACAAGGCGAATTTGCTCGAATTCAAGATCGAATTGCATAGCAAATTCAGATTTATAATCGTAGGAGATGCCGGAGAGAATAACATTCTCGTACACTTTATGTTCTGTCACTAATGTGATGGGCTGACGACTGTCAAATATTTGATCGAGATAGGTGATAGCTTGTGATATTCGCGTACCATTAACACCAGCACTGTATAATAAATCTCCCTCAAGTCTGATCGGAGTTTCCGTGATTACTCCAGACATTTTGAATGTATTATTCTTAATCTGAACGTGGTCGCTCACCTCTGCCCCGCTCTCAACGGGATAGCTCGTAATATCAGCCTGTCTACGTACTCCCGTATCTGTCACAGCATCAAAAACTATCGCCTGATAGTTACGAATATAGTTATCAGAGGCTGGGTTATATACCGATGCAAGAATGGTGAATCCGTTTTCACCTTTGGTACGGGTAGCGCTGCTGTTATTACTGTTCTGAGTTGAATTGATTCGGGAGGAATCGCCCCCGATTGTTAAACTTCCTGGTGTTGCCATTTTATTCCTTACGAAGAGGGGCATTAGCCCCCCGCCCCTTGTCCAGATGAAACAGCCAGCACAATACGCTGATTATTGTCATTGATACGCTGATCAACGGTAGCATTAAGCATGTTTCCAAACGTTGGATCAGGAGAAATAGTTAGATGGATAAGCCCTTCCGGTAGCTGATTCTGCAACACTACAGGCTGCATGATCGGCGCACTGGCTGGCTTAGCTGGCGCTGCTGCACTCTGTTTCAACATCGAAACAGGAGAGTAATCTCCGTTTGTGCTCTGCGCGTAGCTGCTCACGTCTTTAGCGTCGCTTATCCCGTTCCACCAATCATGGAATGTATCGAACATGTTCGGCTCATGTGTGCCGTCTGATTTAGGCTGGCTGCCTCCGTAAGCGTTAGCCACAGGATTACTTCCTGGCTGTGCAGGTGCTGACGTAGTGCCGTAATGCTGACTAACAGCCTCTTTAGAAGTGTTGTCACCGTTAAGGAGGTTTAGCTTGCCTGTGATCCAGTTGGTTAGCTTCATTAAGCCGTCTACTACATCACCCGCCGCTTTTCCTAAACCTTTAAAGAAGGGTAACGCCTCCTGCATAGCTTCCTTAAACTCTCGCATGGTTTCAGGGTCAATCTCTGACATAAACCCTTCGAAGAATGCCAGCTTCTGGCTATCGGAGAGAATGCTAAGCTCCTGGTTAAACTTACGGTATTGAACAAGCTGATCCTGCTGGGCTTCATCCAGCCACTGACCATTACGCTTGAGCACGTCCACCTGATCAGTGATCGCTTTTCCTTGATTAGAAAATGCCTTGTGATACAAGCCTAAATCGTCTGCAAGGTCTTCCAGGTTATGAAGGATTTGCTCTTGTGAATAGCCTTTGCCCTGCATGGTGTTGGTATAGGCAGAAACGAAGCCAAACGGATTGGATTGGTAGGATTTCAGATCGTCTTTAGTGAATCCCATGTTCAGGGCTGTATTTACTGCGGCGTTCCCGCCTTTCCATTTTCCAGACTTCTTATCAAAGGTGCTGTTGGTGTAGCTGTCTGCCAGCTTTTCGGAAATGTCCTTTCCGTTGTCGAGCAACTTCCGCTGACCTTGCAGCCCCATCCCACTATCGATCCCGTTAGCCGAGGCATACTGTGAAAGTGCCTGGAGGACGTTATAATCCACACCGCCCAATCTGGCACGCTGCACAATCTCGCTGCGCTCTTCCTGTGCGGTAACAGCCTCTTTGCCCCATGAATAAGCGCCATAAGCCGCCGCACCAATACCAGCGCCAGCCAGCGCACCAGTGCCTAAGCCCATCAGAGAGCCAGAGATAGCCCCTGTAGCCTTACCACCGCCAGCAAGAGCGTTAGCCCCTCCCGCTTTTGCCGCTGCCCTACGCTCTGCGTTAATACGTCTGTAGCTCTGCTGGAGGCGTTTGATCTCGCTGTTTTGGCGTTGTAGGCTGATCGTTCCATCAGCATAACTACGGGTAATCCTGCTGGCCTGTAATGCCGCCTGTGTAAGCTCAACATTGGTAAGGTGTTGCATTGATTTAAAGCTGCTGGCTGTATCCAGGAGTTTTAGCTCCGCACGTTCACGCCGCTGTGCGTTTCTCGCGGCCTCTTTCGCTGCCTGAGCCTCTACACGGGCTTGTGCCTTAGCTGCCCTTGCCTTTTCTTGTTCATCGTTGCTACGAGGTTTGGCGGCGTTTTTATTGGCTTTCTCTGTTTCACGCTTCGCCTGTCGCATATTCTCTTTCATGCGCTTGAAGTTCATCTTCGGATCTTGAATCTTCTCGAAGGCTTTCTTTAAGTCAGAAGCAGCCCGTTTAGCCTCTGCAATATCTTCTTTACTAACGACAAAACGAACACTTGTTTTTATTGAAGCGACGTTGATATCAAGCATTATTCACCGCCTTGTTTGTCTAAGAAATAGTGAATAGCTTGCTCAATCGTATCTCCTCGAAAAATACGTTGCCTAACACCTGTATATGAAATATCTAATAGCGCACATAGTTGACTTACTTTAAGTAAATCTGATGCACTATCACCTTGAATATCAATATGAACGCCTTTTGCACTCTTGAGTATTAACTGCATATTATCTTTCCTCATTCTGGAAATAAAAAAGGGGCAAGGGCTGGCGCATTTGCTTTGCGTGTTCCAGTTCCCTACGCCCTTGATTACAAGCTCTTCTGTTATTTTTCAGACGTGAAGAGCTAACGTCTATCGATCGTTATTCTGCGACAGTACCGAAGATGATCGCTTGTGGAATATTCACAATTGCCAGATAACTGCATTCAGTTGCGATCTCTGGGAATCCCCAACGCTGATCTACTACGACATACTGGTGATATAGCTCTGCGCCTTTGCCTTGTGTGGCATGGCGAACACCGACACCAGAGTGAAGAACGTAAGCGTTAGACTGTTCAGACATAACAGGAATGCTCACAAAGCCATCAACCCCGATTTTGTCAGTGATGAGGCTATAGCCTGTCACATCGATCACGGTGACACCGTTTAGTGTCCAGGTTTCGAAAGCAGGGTTTGCACTTTTAGTACGGGTGTAGAAGTTGTCTCCCTGCTCCAGAGGGAGCGTATACACCATGAAGTCTCTCACTGATGGGTGATAGCGTAGCGCTACGGCTGCTTTACCGGAGGCCAGGATCACTACGCCCTGTTTAGCCTGTGCCAGTCCTGAGCCAAGTTTCACATTCTGAATGCGCCCGATCTCGCTTAGTTGCTGGAACACGTTAGCGCTTGCACTGATATCCATCGTGTATGCGGTTTTGCTCCCACCTGCGAGGAAATCTAAATTACCCTGTCCGGCGTATTGTGACTGCACACGAAGCCCTAACAGCGCCTCTACCAGGTCAACCTCTACCGTATTACTCACCTGGGCGTATTGTGCATCGCTGAAATCACTAATAGCGAGGGTGATTTGATCAGCAGTGTCTACTGTTCCACGCGCTTTATACTGCTCAAGATCACGTGAGGTGACGGAGTTAAGGGAGTTAGTATATTTAAGCTGATACAGCACATTGCTGAATTCTGGACGTTCTGCACTGTTCCAATCGCTTTGAGCGTAGGGCATCTTTTCAGGTGCAACAAGATTTTTCACATCTGTGATTTTCTCAAGAGCGATTGTATTGACGTCGTGGTTCTCAATTTTAAATAACCCAAGATTACTTACAATTGCATTCAACTGAGTAGAGAATGTAAACGGGCTGGCAAAATCGTACATGTTGCCAGAAAATAGATCTGAATAAGCCATTCTTATTATTATCCTTGATTAGGTGGTGCGTAGGGCTACGGTGTCGTAGTCAGTGAAAGTAAAGCCAAGAGTTGCTAATTGCGCTTGAGCCAGAGATTTATCCAGACTTCCAAATTCAATGCCAACCAGGGCTAAAATAGTATGTTCTGGAGAAGCTACAATAAACGCCTTATCGCCAGCGCGTGCAGGTTCTACGACAACATACGCAATGTCACCAGGGGCGGCAGCTTTCTTACCTGTAACGTCAACAAGCTCACCAACAATGAGAGAATCGGGAATACCGGATTCCACACGGATCAGCTTATCCTGCATAATTGCATCAGATGCGTAAGCCACTACTTTATATCGGGCGTGGCTGTTATTCCCGTTAAGAGTTTGAAATGTTCCAAATTGCATTGGTTATTTTCCTTTTGCTATTGCTTTTAGTTTTAATCGTTCCTCAAACCCTGATGATGGGTGAGAACCTTCTTTTGATTTGGTGATAGTGGCGGTAGGCCAGAATTTCTCTGTAGCCTCTCGAATCTCTTCGACACTTACACCTAATACATTCGCCGCTTGTTTCATCATCTTTTCAGAGAGAATAAGAGAAGCACCTTTGTGTGTTATTACACGATCATAATTCATAAGGAACATGAGATTTCCTTCGTATTGTTACTGCGTTCATTAATAACGGAAGTGTTACATGCAGATTGTTAAAAAGGGGCAATTAAGCCCCTGGAGAGATGCCCTTGTTAGAAAGCATTGTTTAACGTCATCGTTTGGGAGGATTATGAAGTTAAAGAATGGTTTCTTGAATAAAATGAAGGGCGCAACTGTTACGAATAACAGAAGTAGGATCGCCCGTCATTGCTCCCACTTCAAAACAGAAGCCCTTCTGTCATGGCGAGAAGTGGAAATGGAATCTCAATATCACCACTGGAATAGTAATAAGAGATTGCCAGCCTGAACGTAACTACCGCTGACGGCGTTTATTCAGTCTGACTACATTCATCCTGACGGAATGAATGAGTAAAGAGCGAATGCCCTTTCTGAAAAAGTCGGAGATGCGCGGTGATTGCGATGCAATACCAACACAACGAGATATTACATCCCGCGCATTCCTTCGGAACTAAACAAAGAAGAAATAACCAACACTTTCAGAGGGAGAGAATGCCGCTATGGGAACGGCATTCTCAAGGAGTGCGTATTAACATACGAGGGTGAAGTGATTCGAATACTTACCCTATACTTCATAGTAACATAAAAGTTATGCACATGTCAAGCGATTTCAGTGAATAATTATTCACTTTTACATGATCCAAATTCTTCCGCTATGTCCTGCGCCAACCCGTTTAAATCCTGCATACAGGACACAAGGGACTGAGCCACCTGTGACACTTCGCGTAGTACGTCTTGATCTTCATTCAGGCTGTCTGTACGCTCCACAATGCCTATAATCCCTTCCAGTGCTACCGCTGACAGGTGAAGCATTTTAATAGCGTCAGAGAGGCTCTCAGGGGTTCCCTGTCGGTAGGCTTCCGTAGTCGCATCAAGAAGCGGAATGTGTAGTTGCTCGTGAAATTCCTGTAGCATTAGGTCAATATCGGTTTTAGTCATTTTTCTTTTTTTCCATTGTCATTTTGATTTTATTTGCAGCAGCCAGGAAAGGCGCTGCGAGAGTAAGGATTCTGTTTTCAAGGTCATCAAGTGCCATTATTTTTTCTTCATCTGTCAGAAAAGCATCATTGATGACATTCTCGATTTCATCGTAATACCATTCGCAACATTTAACGTGCTGCGCAAATCTTTTAGTTTGTGTTGTCTGTGTGTGCATTATTCTGTGTTGCTGTCTCCGATGTTAAATAGTTCATCAAAATCCCTGACTCCCGCCACGGTGTTATTCATTGCGTTGAATGTGAGGTAATGACGTAAAGAGGTGAAACCGAGGCACTGCCATTTTTTCAAATTTGAGTCATCCCAGGTGTAAACCTTCCGTTTACGTGGGCGGTAATACGCACCAGGACAGGAAGTGAGGATATCATTCAAAGCAGCCCACTCTTCCACAGAGGGCGGTTGTGAATGCACTTCTTCAACGTGTTCTATTAGTTCACCAGGGATTTCTTCAAGAGACTTTACGTACAGGCGGGAAGGCTTAACTCTGGTGGTGTTCTCTCGCTCAATGCGTGTGAGCGTGTTCCGTTCTTTCTTAGACATTGCACCTCGTCTTAGTGATTCGAGGTGATGAAAGAAACGTTATGGTTAACGTCAAAATCGTAATACCCGCCCCTGCGAGTAATGGTGATCACCTTCGCGTCTTTTAGGAGCGAAAGCCAATATCTGATCCCGCTTTCCGAGTAGCCCAGGGCAGACGCCAGGGTTTTGACGCTGGAACGGAATGTTCCATTCTCACGGTGGAGGCTTGCAAAGTGGTTATAGATTCGTCTGCATACTTCGTTGCATCCGAGTTGAAACTTTGTATCTTCGTTCAGTAAGTACAGGTTGTTCATAATCCTCCTGGTTAAAATGGGATCGTTGATTGTTCAATCTGGGTGTATTCATACGGGTGTGTTTCCTGAAATAGTTGCTCTATTCTCATTGAATGATCTATTCCAAGCCGTTGTAACACCCTTGATGACCAGCAATAAAAGCTCTCGTCCTCTCGTCGTTGTGACAGATTTTCAAACAGGTGTTTCACTGCGTCAGAAGTACGGATTCTTTGAGGCGTTATCGCTGGTGTGTCTTCGTGGGTTACTGCGGTCTTCGCTGTTTCAGGCGCTGGTTGGTGTGGCACTACATCAGAAATTATAACAGGTTGCACCGTCAGTGCTTCTGGTGGGGTAACGTGCGCATCAGTGATCGGAAACGTCCGGTAAACTTTGGAACGATAACCAGGATTTTTCTCTTTCGTGATTAGCCCTGCATCTTGCAGTTTCTTAATGAGTTTGCAGGTTCTCTCCCTGGATAAGTCGATCACCTTTCCAAGCTCTTCCTGACTTTCGTAACAGAAATTCCCTGAATTTTCCCACCCCTGAAAATAGCAATACAACTTTTGCGCCTTGGGGCAAAAGTCCATGTAACCATCCTGGAGGTTGGGAGAATAAATTCTGGGAATGTCTCGGAAATAATGTGGGGTGTTAATTGTACGATCTTTTACTTCACCAGTTTTCTTGTCGGTGTATTGGTAGTCTGCCTTAATCTCGGCGAGGGTTTTTGCCATTGTTCTATGCTCCTATGTATGCTCAGTAAATTACGAATGCTCTTCATTTGGGTTTTCTCCGCTTCTCATTCGTGGGGGGATGTAAATGCTGTTTCGTAGTTGTTACGCGCCAGCTTTCGAATATTTAACCGCCAAGTTTTGGCATTCTTCAAGAAGGAGTGCGCTTACGCTCATTTTTCGGCGCTTTGCTTCTTTGAACAGAATCTGGAATGTGGCATCCGGTATCATTAACGATGTGGACGGCGGTAGTTTGGTTTTCTTCTCGATCATTCTGGTTTCCTCCTGGGTTAGCTGGTCACTGGGGTGAAATTTGGCGTTGCTCGCCATTCGTCAAAGCGTCGGATCGCTTCCTCGAACATTTCCACCCTGTCCGTTTGTTCACTCTTACGCGCTCGGACAAGTGAACTGTAAACAAGTGTTCGTGTTGTTCGGCCTGTAATCAAATCTGCGTAGATTTGGTCAACGTTGAAGTAACGCATGTTGTTTGCTCCTGTTTGGTTTTCTCCAGACGCAAAAAAGCCCCCGCACCAAAAACCTGGTGGAGGCTGCAATTTATGCGTGATGGAATGTTGTTGGATGGGGATTAGATGATAATGATTATCACCATACTTTTAATAGTACACTAAAAGTACACCTGTTGTCAAGCTATTTTTCAATAACTTCGAAAAAGTCAAGTGCATTACGTGCTTTATACAAAAAATGGATGATTGCTGTCAATTGAAATTTGTGGTAGATCTTGCCACCAGAGAAGATAGCCACAAGAAACTCTCAAAACAGCCTGTAACGCTCTCTGCGGCGTTCTGATGTATTGAGGCTACATCTGCATTCCCTCCCCCCTCTCAAAACCGCTTACAGCGCGTCTGAGGCGCTCTATTCGCATCACTGCCGCCCCTGGCACTTATCCCACACCAACACCAAGAATCTGCACTCAGAAGATTGAGCGGTAGCGAGATCGGACAGGTGTAGATGATTGGATATGTTGGCTTAGTGAATCGTAACACGGTGAGCTTTAGCCCCTGACTTACTGAAACCTTGCATGGGTGAACGTTAGTTCATGAATGGATGGTTGAAGTTAGTCAGCTTATCAGATGGACAATCAACGGTAGTTGGTTGGTCAGATGGTAATTCCGCGCACAGCGCAAAGATGAATTACGCCGTGGGCGTAATGTGCATGTGCCTGACTCACGTCAAGGCCAAAGCCTGGCACAATCCCAACTTGTAAAGAGGTGTAGCTTGCGCAGCGCTGTGAGCGGAACGAGGCCAGCCAACGTAGCCCGAAAGGTAGCGGAGTAAGGCTGCTTGCCATGAGTGACGGCGAAGAGCCGCCCGCAAATGATCTTGCGACAAGCGCAAACCATGAGAAATAGTCTTATTTATCTTAGTATTATAATTAAGTAGTCTTATAGTGTGACATAACGTCACAGATAACGTGCCCCAGGTGTGACGCAGCGTCACAGAAGTAGTTTGTAAGTGTGACATAACGTCACAGATAGGACGATTAGTATGTGTGACGCTCCGTCACATAGTCGGGTTTTTCCGTGTGTTCTCATGCAGAGAGTGACAATACGTCACTATACAACGGTAGATCGTCGCCCTGCTCACTCCGAATCGCCATGCAACAACACTAAGAGTAACGAGAGGTTATTTCTATCAAAACAACACGATAATCATAGCTAAACCTATCTTAAATGACAGGAAAAGATTGCCGTTGTTACATGGGTAAAGTTGCCATAGTAACTATCACTCACTTTGCGTAAAGCCGCACGGCGCAAGGCTTACGCGATCATTGTCCACAATGAGCACTTTCCATGTAGGTGCAATTTTGCTTAACGACTTTTTGTTATAAAGTAACAACTTAATTTTTCCATGCCAAACCCCCCCATTGGTTAGCATCCTAATCATTTCTTGATGCAATCAATTCAGATGGGAATCATTATCATCTATCGTGCAATTTCGCCCCGCTTCGATACACATTAGAAAAGTGTATTCTGCAACTAATTGATTTTATTTAATCAGAACACTTTTCCCTCACTTCACCGTGCAAACAGGGGTAACTCCCCGTCATCGAAAATAAATCTCTTGACAGAATCACCGTTTCATGAATCATGTGATTAAATTTATTTTCTTTTATTTTTCAATGCCTTACTGATATTTGCCAAGATCTGCGCCTGGAATTGGGGCGGCCTCGATCACGCCGTTAAGCAACTCAGGCAACCGCGCACACATTTTGATCATTTAGTGCTCTTCTGAAAAAACGTATCGTGCAACATGTTGAAAATGATCAATTTATGATCAATGATGCTTTCAACGAAACGAACATAAGGAGGGTAAAGATGAAAGGCATTAGCCAGGCGCTAAAGAGTGCAGACGAAGTTAAAGCAGTGGCGGCAGAGCTACAACGCAACGCCAGAAGCAACCTGTTCTATTGCTTGTGGGTGTTTATGTATGAATCGGGCTTACGTATCTCTGACGTGCTCAAACTCCGGTACGAAGATGTAGAGGGGCAATCTCACCTCAAGGTGAAGCAGGAGAAAACCGGAAACGTGGTGAGGCCAAAGGTGACAGCCGCGATGCTGTCAGTGATGGCACAACGCAAGGCAGAGCAAGCCGATATGCCAGTGAAGACGGATTTCATTTTTAGCAAGGGCGATATACGTAGCAAAGGCAACGCCGTAACCCGTAACACGGTATTCACTGAATTTGGGAAGATGGGACGTAGAGCAGGATTCTCTAACGTGGGATGCCATACACCACGTAAAAGCCGTGGGCGCGTGATGTTCGATGCTGGAGTGGCTATTGAAACAATCGCCCATTTCCTGGGACAGACAGATCCGCGCTCAACGATGTATTACATCGGGTATGGTCAGGACGTGCAGGACGATTTAACAGAGGAGTTTTCTTTAGAGTGGTGACGGAATGTACTTATTCTAAAATTGACCAAAGGTTGAAAGTAACATATCAACTGGATCTGATCTTCAAAAATAATTTCCATTTACTGCGCAGTTTATTCTCGTCTAACTTCACAGTATGTGCCCCTATTATTTTACCCTCAAACATATGGGCATATATACATTCAACATTAAAATGTATGGTTAGGGTATCTGGATTTATACCAAGTTGGCCGTTATCGAACATTCGATGACAATCCGAGGTAAGTAGGATGCCGTTACTGGTATCCATATTGTGCGAAGAACAATAATCCTCTAAATGACAGGCTTGAAGCAAAGATTGAATTGATTGTCCAGTTACTGCACACCTACCTTTGAAGTTGGTCTCAACTCTCCTTCGGAAACTTTGTTGGTCACTAATTCTTCTTAACTGCAGTGTACGCTGAACATTACTCGAAATTAATTTAAGATCCACTGATTCAGGATAGGAACTAATTTTCTCTTGTTCCTTTCTTACTGCGCCAGAATCTTTTTTACTTAGAGAAATCTTATAACCTACTGTGATAAGGTCATACAAAACCCTTTCAGATTGCCCTTGTTTCTTGGCAATTTCACGCGCATCTGTTTCATTCTTACTTCTTAACGAAATTAAGTAAGCGAGCGAATTAAAATATGAAAACTTACCTGGCTCAACTTTACTGTCATAATATTTTGAAGATAGTTCACGACTTTTTGCGATCTTGTACGCTTGCGTGACAGGAATAGTCCTTATCAACTGGCTATACAGTTCGCTATTAAAATAAAATTCAGGCACTTCAATTTTGGTTGTTGAATTGGTATCTAATTTTGTGATCACCTTTGCAGGTGATGTCTTCTTCGTATCAGTTCTTTCTTCTTGAATAATTTTAGTATGCGTAACGCGAGAAATTAAAGCCATTCTCTCCAGCTCAGCCTGAGCTTCTTTGGCTATTAACTCTTTACGCAATCTTTCACGCTCCAAAGTCTTCTCATTCAATGGCAGGAAACTACGATTTTCATGGCTAATGGTAAACTGATTCGGCGGGATAGTTTTCTTGAAAGATCTAACCTGAATAGATTTTCTATAATTTTCGCGTGCAACTCTCCTCTCCTGCTTAAATATTGAGCGAGGTTCCTTTAGACTTTGTCCAGGCGTATCCTTAGTTCTATTCCTGATCTCATAATTTAATGATTTAATGATTTCCGAAATTTCTTTCTTCTTCTCGTTAGATGTTACCGGATCGTTTATTTTTTCAGAGTATTCATTTTTTACCCTGATCAATTCAGGTAGAGACATTTCTTGAGCATGAAGTTTTCTTTTGGTTTGTTTTTGCTGTTCTCCAGCACTTGATGCAACAAGTTTGGTGATAGCGCTTTCAGGCTCGCTATTTTTCGCAGCATTCAACAAAGCATCAGCAAGAATACTATTCTTCATCAGCAGTTACCCTTCCTTGAAATCTAACATACAAATCTCTACCAGAGCTTCGCCCATCACGCATCTACACCACCCCTATCGGATTAATCTTAGATTAACCAAGGTGCATACAACGCGCAACTAACAGATTTTGGACAATAGAAGCCATAAAGCCCCGTTAGTGGTACAAGCAACAAGCGGAGCGTAGCGACTTCATCAGATTGTCAGAGGGATCACACCTTATCAGGGTGCTCGTGTACCGTCAGGAGCGTGAGCGAAGCGCTGGCAGAGCCTGCATATCGTGTGCAGGTACGTTTACCACTATACACCTGTTTACGCAGCCACAAGGCCGCACATCGGGCTTAAAATGCGTGTGATCGGTCTGGTGCAAGAGACAATGCCCGGATCAGGCTTTTCCTTCACGTTGTGCTATCGCGGTGTGAGGGCTACAACTGCCGCCGCCGAATAGTTATACTCTTACTTCCATAGTAACTATCCGTGACAACTAACAGTGTACCTTGTGTTGGTAAATCGTCGTTCAATGGTAGAACGAACACGACAACTTATGTTAAGTAAGTTGTTGAAAGCAAAACGAGTTTTATCGAAGTTTTGCCACAAGGGGAGAGATCTGGAGCGGGCGAAGGGAATCGAACCCTCGTATAGAGCTTGGGAAGCTCTCGTTCTACCATTGAACTACGCCCGCTTTGAGGTGCGTAAAGCATTATAGACCTTACGCCCCTTCTGACAAGACTCCCCTGCGCTAACCGGCGATTAAATAACCACTTAGCACTTCGGTTTGCCGCCCGGCGCCGGTAAATAGCGTACCGGGTCGATGGCGGTTGCCTTATAACGAATCTGGAAATGAAGCGCCACGGTGTTGGAGCCGGTGCTGCCCATGGTGGCGATCTTCTGCCCGGCCTTCACGTTTTGTCCGTTATTCACCAGCAGGGTGTCATTATGTGCATAGGCGGTGATGTAATCCTCGCCATGCTTAATCATGATCAGGTTGCCATAGCCGCGCAGCTGGTTGCCGACATAGACCACCTTGCCCGCATCGGAGGCGTAGACCGGCGATCCGCGGGTGCCCGCGATATCAATCCCTTTGTTGCCCCCTTCCGAGGTGGAGTACGGTATCACCACTTTGCCGCTGGCGGGCCAGATCCAGCAGCGCTGTCCGACGGGTGGCCAGGAGGACTTAGGCACGACGTAAGAAGGAGTGACTGCGGCGGTTTTACCTTTGCTACGTGAAGAGGATTTTTTAGCTGTGGCGCTGCTGCCGTTAACCTTCAGCTTTTGCCCCACTTCAATGGTGTAAGGCGGCGAAATATTGTTCAGGCGCGCCAAGTCCTTCACGCTGGTGCCAGTCGCACGCGAGATGCGGTACAGCGTATCGCCGCGTTTAACGGTATACACAGCACCAGAATCCGATGACTGATTGCCTGCGCATCCCGCCAGCAACAGGGCCAGGATCAGGCAAAACAGAGCAGAAACAGGGTTTTTCGTCGGGCTTCCTGCAAACAAAACAGTTCCTCGGTCAACGTGAATGGCCGCGCTATCATAGCAGCCCCACCGCGGATGCCCAAGAGCACCCTATGCGACAAACAGTTTAATGCCGATTGCGATATAATCGCCCGGGTCAGGCCGCGCTGAACTTAGTGGAACACTAACAAGTCAGTATCGCCTGACGATTTCAGCACGGAGTTACAATGGACACACACGAACACGTCATTTTGGTCAACGACCTGGGAAAGATAATCGGCACTCAGGAAAAGTACGCTGCACACACCTCTCACACCCCACTACATCTGGCCTTCTCTTGCTGGCTTTTCAACGACAAGGGTGAGTGTCTGGTCACCCGTCGCGCCATGAGCAAAAAAGCCTGGCCCGGTGTCTGGACCAACTCCGTTTGCGGCCATCCGCAACAGGGTGAAACGTCAGAACAGGCCATAATCCGCCGCTGCCGCTACGAAGTGGGCGTCGAGATTGCCGGGATTATTCCGGTCGCACCCGCATTCCGCTACTGCGAAACCGATCCCTCCGGGATTGTTGAAAACGAAATATGCCCGGTCTTCGCGGCACATGCTGTCAACGACGTAAACATCAATCGCGACGAAGTGATGGAGTATCAGTGGGTAACGCTTGAAGCACTGTTACGCGCGCTGGAAGCCACCCCTTGGGCCTTTAGCCCGTGGATGGTGATGGAAGCGAGAGCGGCAGAAGAGGGTTTGGTCCGCTTCGCAGCAGACGCGAAGCAATAAAAAAGCCCCGACGCGATTAACGCCGGGGCTTTCTGGTAGCTGTGGCTTACTTAACCGGACGCATCGCCGGGAACAGGATCACATCACGGATGGTGTGGCTGTTGGTAAACAGCATCACCATACGGTCGATACCAATGCCCAGGCCCGCTGTTGGCGGCAGGCCGTGTTCCAGCGCGGTCACGTAGTCTTCATCGAAGAACATGGCTTCGTCGTCACCCGCCGCTTTCGCATCAACCTGATTCTGGAAGCGCTGCGCCTGATCTTCTGCATCGTTCAGCTCGCTAAAGCCGTTGCCGATTTCGCGGCCACCGATGAAGAATTCAAAGCGGTCAGTGATCTCCGGGTTCTCGTCGTTACGACGCGCCAGCGGAGAAACTTCTGCCGGGTATTCGGTGATGAAGGTAGGCTGAATCAGGTGCGCTTCCGCCACTTCTTCGAAGATCTCGGTCACGATACGGCCCAGACCCCAGCTCTTCTCAACCTTGATACCGATGCTTTCAGCGATCGCTTTCGCAGAGTCGAAGTTATCCAGGTCAGCCATCTCGGTTTCAGGACGGTATTTCTTGATCGCTTCGCGCATGGTCAGCTTAACGAACGGCTTGCCGAAGTCGAAGACTTCTTCGCCGTAAGGCACTTCAGTGGTACCCAGAATATCCTGCGCCAGCGTACGGAACAGGGATTCGGTCAGCTCGATCAGATCTTTGTAATCCGCGTAAGCCATATAGAGTTCCATCATGGTGAACTCTGGGTTATGACGTACGGAGATGCCTTCGTTACGGAAGTTACGGTTGATCTCGAATACGCGATCGAAACCGCCCACCACCAGACGCTTCAGGTACAGTTCCGGCGCGATACGCAGGTACATGTCCAGGTCCAGGGCGTTGTGATGCGTGATAAATGGACGCGCAGACGCACCGCCCGGGATCACCTGCATCATTGGGGTTTCCACTTCCATAAAGTCGCGGCCCACCATGAACTGACGGATGCCAGCCATAATCTGGGAGCGAATTTTGAAGGTCTTGCGGGATTCATCGTTAGAGATGAGATCCAGGTAACGCTGACGATAACGCGCTTCCTGATCCTGCAGACCGTGGAACTTGTCCGGCAGCGGGCGCAGGGCTTTGGTCAGCAGGCGCAGCTCGGTGCAGTGGATGGACAGCTCGCCGGTCTTGGTTTTGAACAGCTTGCCTTTAGCGCCCAGGATATCGCCCAGGTCCCACTTCTTGAACTGCTCGTTGTAGATCCCTTCCGGCAGATCGTCGCGGGAGACGTACAGCTGAATGCGGCCGCCAACGTCCTGCAGGGTGATGAAAGACGCTTTACCCATGATACGACGGGTCATCATGCGGCCTGCAACGGCCACTTCGATGTTCAGCGCTTCCAGCTCTTCGTTCTCTTTAGCGTCGAAGTCAGCGTGCAGTTGGTCTGAGGTATGATCGCGACGAAAATCGTTCGGGAACGGCACACCCTGCTCGCGCAGTGCAGCCAGCTTCTCGCGGCGGGTTTTCAGTTCATTGTTAAGATCGACGACCGCGTCAGCGCCCTGTGCTTGTTGTTCAGACATGTTGGTTCCTCATAACCCTGCTTTCAGACTTGCTTCGATAAATTGGTCCAGGCTGCCGTCCAGCACCGCCTGCGTGTTACGGGTTTCGACACCGGTACGCAGGTCTTTGATGCGGGAGTCATCAAGGACGTAAGAACGGATCTGGCTGCCCCAGCCGATGTCGGATTTGTTATCTTCCATCGCCTGCTTCTCAGCATTTTTCTTTTGCATCTCCAGTTCATAAAGCTTCGCTTTCATCTGCTTCATGGCCTGGTCTTTGTTTTTATGCTGGGAACGGTCGTTCTGGCACTGTGTTACCAGCCCGGTCGGAATGTGGGTAATACGCACCGCGGATTCCGTACGGTTAACGTGCTGACCACCCGCACCGGAGGCGCGATAAACGTCGATACGCAGATCCGCTGGGTTGATTTCGATGTCGATATCGTCCTTCACTTCCGGGTAGACAAACGCGGAACTGAAAGAGGTGTGACGGCGACCGCCGGAGTCGAACGGGCTTTTACGCACCAGGCGGTGAACGCCGGTTTCCGTACGCAGCCAGCCGTAGGCGTAATCGCCAATGATTTTGACGGTGACAGATTTCAGGCCTGCCACTTCACCTTCAGACTCTTCGATGATCTCGGTCTTGAAGCCGCGGGCTTCAGCCCAACGCAGGTACATACGGGTCAGCATGCTGGCCCAGTCCTGTGCTTCTGTACCGCCGGAACCTGCCTGAATATCCAGGTAGCAGTCGGCGCTGTCGTATTCACCGGAGAACATACGACGGAATTCCAGCTGTGCCAGCTTCTCTTCCAGACCGTCGAGTTCTGCTACGGCTTCGTTGAAGGTCTCTTCGTCGTCGGCCTCAACGGCCAGTTCCAGCAGCCCGGAAACGTCATCCAGACCCTGTGCCATCTGATCCAGCGTATCAACGATAGCTTCCAGAGAGGAACGCTCTTTACCCAGCGCCTGTGCGCGTTCAGGTTCGTTCCAGACGTCCGGCTGTTCCAGCTCGGCGTTTACTTCTTCGAGACGCTCTTTCTTGGCATCGTAGTCAAAGATACCCCCTAAGAACGTCGGAGCGCTCCGTGAGGTCCTGAATGCGGTTTTTTACCGGATTAATTTCAAACATGGTCTGTTTTCTTTTATGGACGAGTCAAAATGCGGTTATAAGGGCGGAATTGTACCGGATTCACGCCCTTTTTTATAGCGGAATAGTGATGCTAAAGTGGCCAGATATGGTCGATGATGATTTGCAGCGTGCGGTTGCCGCGAAACTCGTTGATATCCAGTTTGTAGGCCAGTTCGACTTCGCGCACGCCGTTGTCCGGCCAGATGGTGGTATCGACGTTAAAGGCGATACCGTCCAGCAGCGGGCCGCCGCCTACCGGTTCTACCATCACTTTCAGGTGGCGTTCACCCACCAGCCGCTGTTGCAGCAGACGGAAGCGGCCATCGAACAGCGGCTCCGGGAACATCTGCCCCCACGGACCGGCATCGCGCAGCATCTGTGCCACTTCCATGGTCATTTCGGCTGGCGTTAACGGGCCGTCGGAGACCACTTCGCCCTGCAACAGGGCCGGATCCAGCCAGTCGGTGACCAGCTCGCTGAACAGGCGCTGGAACTGATCGAACTTCGCCTCCTCCAGTGACAGACCCGCCGCCATCGCGTGACCGCCAAATTTGATCATCAGCCCCGGATGTAGCGTGTCCAGCCGCTCCAGCGCATCGCGCATATGCAGCCCCTGAATGGATCGGCCCGATCCTTTCAGCGTGCCGTCGCCTGCGGGAGCAAAGGCAATCACCGGGCGGTGAAAACGCTCTTTGATACGCGAGGCCAAAATCCCGACCACGCCCTGATGCCACTCAGGATGATACATCGCCAGCCCGCCGGGCAGCGTTTCGCCGCTGCGCTCCAGCTTTTCGCACAGGGTCAGCGCTTCGGCCTGCATTCCCTGCTCGATCTCTTTACGGGTCTGGTTCAGCGCGTCCAGTTCGTTGGCCAGCACGCGCGCTTCCGCGATGTTATCGCACAACAACAGCGCCACTCCGACTGACATATCATCCAGACGCCCGGCGGCGTTAAGACGCGGGCCAAGGGCAAAACCTAAGTCGCTGGCCGCCAGCCGCTGTTGATCCCGGTTGGAGATCTCCAGCAGCGCCTTAATGCCCGGACGGCATTTGCCCGCCCGAATGCGGTTTAAACCCTGCCAGGTGAGAATGCGGTTATTGGCATCCAGCGGCACGACGTCCGCCACAGTGCCCAGCGCCACCAGATCGAGGAATTCCGCCAGATTCGGCGGCGCAATGCCCTGCGCCTCGAACCAGCCTTTATCCCGCAGCTTCGTGCGCAGCGCCAGCATCAGGTAAAACGCCACCCCCACGCCTGCCAGGGATTTCGACGGGAAGGCGCAGTCTCGCAGGTTAGGGTTGATGATCGCTTCCGCCGCCGGCAGCGTGTCGCCGGGCAGATGGTGATCGGTGACCAGCACCGGGATCCCCAGCGAGTGTGCACGATCGACACCGTTGTGGGATGAGATCCCATTGTCGACCGTCAGGATCATTTGAGCGCCACGGGCATGCGCTTGATCAACCACTTCAGGACTGAGGCCATAGCCATCCTCAAAGCGGTTCGGCACCAGGTAAGAGACGTTATCGCACCCCATCGCTCGCAGGCTGAGCACGCTCAGCGCGGTACTGGTGGCACCATCGGCGTCGAAATCCCCCACCACGATGATGCGCGTCCCTTCGCGAAAGGCGTTATACAGCAGCTCCGTGGCCGTATCGACGCCACTCAGTTGCTGCCAGGGCAACATGCCTTTTACGCTTCGCTCAAGGTCGTCTGCCGTTTGCACGCCACGGCTGGCATACAGTCGACGCAACAGGGGCGACAGATCCGCGGGTAACGCGGCGCTGTCGTTCACTTCACGACGACGGAGTTGTATCGAAGATTTCACGCGAATTATTTACCGCCAAACTGTTTCTGGTGCTCGTCGAGGAAGGCTTTCATCTCTTTCGGCCCCTGGTAACCTGGCACCACGTAACCGTTGCTGAGTACGATAGCTGGCGTACCGGTCACGCCAAACTGCACGCCCAGCGCGTAGTGGTTGGCAATGTCGATATCGCAGGAGGCTGGCTGAATGCCTTTGCCGCTCATGGCATCATCAAAGGCTTTGTTGCGATCTTTCGCACACCAGATGGCCTTCATGTCCTGCTCAGGCTGGCTCTGCACGCCCGCACGCGGGAAAGCGAGGTAACGCACGGTGATCCCCAGCGCGTTGTAGTCTTTCATCTCTTCGTGCAGCTTGTGGCAGTAGCCGCAGGTGATGTCGGTAAACACGGTGATGACATGTTTTTCCTGCGCCGCTTTGTAGACAATCATCTCTTTTTCCAGCGCGTTCAGGTTTTTCATCAGCATCTGGTTCGTCACGTTAACCGGCTGGGCGCCGCTTACATCATACAGCGGCCCTTGCAGAAAATGTTTACCGTCTTCGGTAACGTACAACACACCGCCGCTGGTCATCACGGTTTTCATCCCAGGAATTGGCGCAGGCTGAATATCGCTGCTGGTGACGCCAAGCTTCGCCAGAGATTGTTTGATGGCTGCATCGTCTGCATGCGCCAGGCCGGATAATGAGGCTGCCAGCAGAGAGAACAGCACTAAAGTCTTTTTCATATTGATTCCTGTTACACGTCACCACTCACGCGCGTGGGTGATGCTGTTGGTGGAGCTGTCGCAGGCGTTCCGTGGCGACATGCGTGTAGATTTGCGTCGTTGAAAGGTCACTGTGCCCAAGCAGCATCTGGACCACGCGCAGGTCGGCGCCATGGTTCAGAAGATGGGTCGCAAAAGCGTGACGCAGAACGTGCGGCGAAAGTTTTTCACTGTCGATACCCGCCAGTGTGGCGTAATGTTTGATGCGATGCCAGAAGGTTTGGCGCGTCATCTGTTGCGCACGCTGGCTCGGAAACAGCACATCGATGGAGACACCGTTAAGCAACCACGGACGCCCATGCTGAAGATAGTTCTCCAGCCAGTAAACCGCCTCTTCCCCCAGCGGCACCAGACGTTCTTTGTTGCCTTTACCGATCACTCGTACCACGCCCTGACGCAGGCTGATATCGCTCATCGTCAGCCCAACCAGTTCAGAGACGCGCAGTCCCGTCGCGTACAACACTTCAAGCATCGCTTTATCGCGTAACTCCAGCGGTTGGTCAACCACCGGCGCCTGTAATAATCTCTCAACTTGTGCTTCGCTGAGATCCTTCGGCAGACGCTGCGGCAGTTTTGGCGACGCCAGTACGGCGCTGGGATCGTCGGGACGTAATTTCTCACGATACAGATGCTGAAACAGACGCCGCATGGCGCTTAGCAGTCGCGCGGAACTGGTAGCTTTATAGCCTCCCTCCATACGCTCGGCAAGCAGCGCCTGCAGATCGTCGCTTTGGGCCGTCGCAAGAGAGAGTTGATGGTGATGCAACCAGGCCACCAGCATGCCCAGATCGCGTCGGTAGGCGCTGAGGGTATTTTCGGCAAGATTCTTCTCAAGCCACAGCGCATCGAGAAACTGCTCGATGAGTGCGAGATCCTTTTCCACGTCAGCCTCTTTCGTTCTGCAATGGGTGCATTATGCCTGAATGCGGGTTGTTTCTGGTACACTACACGCAAAGTCATAGCAAGTATTGAGACATTTTAGCGATGAATATTGGTCTGTTTTATGGTTCCAGCACCTGCTACACCGAGATGGCGGCAGAGAAAATTCGCGACATTATCGGTCCGGAACTGATCACCCTCCATAATCTCAAAGACGACGCCCCGACGATGATGGAACAGTACGACGTACTGATTCTGGGCATCCCAACCTGGGATTTTGGTGAACTGCAGGAAGACTGGGAAGCCATCTGGGATCAGCTTGATTCCCTGAAGCTGGAAGGCAAAATTATCGCGCTGTACGGCATGGGCGACCAGTTAGGCTACGGCGAGTGGTTCCTTGATGCGCTGGGGATGCTGCACGATAAGCTGGCGCCGAAAGGCGTGACCTTCATCGGTTACTGGCCGACCGAGGGCTATGAGTTTACCAGTAAGAAACCGATCATTGCCGACGGCCAGCTGTTTGTCGGGCTGGCCCTTGATGAGACGAATCAATACGATCTGAGCGAAGAGCGCCTGCAGAGCTGGTGCGAGCAGATCCTTGGCGAAATGGCGGAGCAGTTCAGCTAATCCCCTACCGCCCGTGCGTCGGTTGCTGCGAAAGCATCCGGCGCAGATCCCGCCACTCCCCTTCATCCATGCTGTCTGCCGACAACCACAAATGCTGGTAGCGTTTCCCGTCGCCCTTGCGTAAGCGGAGCATCATGCCGGAATTGAGCATCCACGGCGTACCGATAATCTCCCACTCGCTACCCTGCCACTGCAGGCGGGAATCCATGAACAGCTTGATTTCGCCCTGACGGGAATTGATGCGCCGTTGGCTGCGTACGCTGTCAAACACCACCAGCGACAGTAAAATTAACCATAACGGGGTGTAGCTTAGCGGCCATGGTATCAACAGGATGCAAGCCGCAACCAGGCCGTGGAGCAAAAGAGACATCCACTGGGCGCGCCACGAGACGCGTAAATCAGATTGCCACAGGACCACGTTCCCGATTCCGTGTTTGAATTAAAAGCACCATCCGTTGCAGTTCGGCGTCGGCGGGTTCGCCGTGATTCATTAACCAGTTAAATAAATCAGGATCGTCGTTCTCCAGCAGGCGGATAAACAGCTTTTTATCCTCATCGCTCAGGGTGTCGTATTCGTATTCGAAGAACGGCATGATGGAGATATCGAGTTCGCGCATACCGCGACGGCATGCCCAATGAATGCGGGCTTTGTTAGTAATGTCCATGTGTATTTTCCTGCATAACGTTGAGTTCAGGCAGTGTTCCGTTCGTATCGGCTGAGAAAGAGAGTCCACCGGGAAGAAACGGCTCTTAGTGTAACGTGTTTTTTGCTGTTTCATTACTGGAATATTATGTTCCTGGCGCACTCTTCCAGAAAAAACCACAACAAATACGGGTATTCATCCGTTTTGCGTAGCGTTATGCAGAATGGCGCAAGGGCACGAATAGCCTGTTGAAACCGCTTGCAATGGCTACAGTCTCTTTTACCATTAGGCATCAACAAAGCGTTATGCAATTCAGGACCTCACTATGGCATTTACACCGTTTTCTCCGCGCCAGCCTGTCGCCTCTGCGCGTCTGCCGCTGACGCTTATGACTCTTGATGACTGGGCGCTGGCAACCGTTGTCGGCGTGGACAGCGAAAAGTACCTGCAGGGCCAGGTGACCGCTGATGTCAGTCAAATGACCGAACACCAACATCTGCTGGCCGCGCACTGCGATCCGAAAGGCAAGATGTGGAGCAACCTGCGCATTTTCCGCCGTCAGGACGGCTTTGCCCTGATCGAGCGCCGCAGCCTGCGTGACGCGCAGCTTACCGAGCTGAAAAAGTATGCGGTGTTCTCCAAGGTCACCATCGCTGCCGATGACGAACTGGTGCTGCTGGGCGTGGCCGGATTCCAGGCGCGCGCAGCCTTGAAAAACCTGTTCAGCGACCTTCCTGATGCTGACAACCAGGTCACTCACGACGGTGTTACTTCGCTGCTGTGGTTTGAACACCCGGCGGAACGCTTCCTGCTGGTGACCGATGTCGCCACCGCAGAGCGCGTAACCCAGGCCCTGCGTGGCGAAGCACAGCTGAATAATAGCCAGCAGTGGCTGTCACTGAACATTGAAGCGGGCATTCCAGTTATCGATGCCGCCAACAGCGGGCAGTTTATTCCGCAGGCCACTAACCTGCAGGCGCTCGGTGGGATCAGCTTTAAAAAAGGCTGTTACACCGGCCAGGAGATGGTGGCTCGCGCGAAGTTCCGCGGCGCCAACAAACGTGCGCTGTGGTACCTGGCGGGCCAGGCCAGCCGCGTACCGGAAGCCGGCGAAGATCTGGAGCTGAAAATGGGTGACAACTGGCGCCGTACCGGCACCGTGCTTGCCGCCGTTCAGCTTGATGATGGCCGTCTGCTTGTACAGGCCGTCATGAACAATGATATGGAGCCAGACAGCGTTTTCCGCGTGCGTGAAGATGTCAATACCCTGAGCATTGAGCCGCTGCCATATTCCCTGGAAGAGTGATGTTGTGAGTACCGGGTGGCAAAGGTAAAAGCAAAACGGTAACCCCAGGGTTACCGTTTTTAATGTTTGCGCCGCTATCCGCAGGAGAGGGTTGGCGTGAGGACATCAGGCCGCACCCAACAATCTTAATTAAACCTGTCCAACGTACAGATAAATCGCCAGGAAGTGACACACGCTGCCGCCCAGCACAAACCCGTGCCAGATCGCGTGGTTATAGGGTATGCGCTTACAGACGTAAAAAATCACCCCCAGCGAATAGACAATTCCGCCCACCGCCAGCAGCGTCACCCCACCCGCCGCGAGTTTTACCGCCAGCTCATAGATGACAATCAGCGACAGCCAGCCCATGGTCAGGTAGGTCACCAGCGACAGCACCTTGAAACGGTGCGCGATGGTCAGCTTAAACAGGATCCCCAGTAGCGCCAGGCTCCAGATAACAATCATTAATCCGCGCGCCAGCGGTGAATCCAACCCCACCAGCAAAAACGGTGTGTAAGTCCCGGCAATCAGCAGATAGATGGCGCAGTGGTCGAATTTTTTCAGCCAGATCTTGGCCCGCTGATACGGAATGGCATGATAAAGAGTGGACGCCAGGAACAGCAGAATCATGCTTCCGCCATACAGGCTGTAACTGGTGATCGCCAGCGCGCTGGCGTTCGTGTCGACGGCCTGAACCAGGAGTAATACCAGCCCGACGATGCCAAACACCAGACCTACCCCGTGACTAATACTGTTGGCTATTTCCTCAGCCAGCGAATATCCCTGTGTGGTTAATGGTTTGCTAACCATAGATAACTCCGGGAAAACATAAGTGAATACTGCATCGCTGACTATGCTAACTGAGAATGATTCCAGTGAACACCTGTTAGCTAAAATAAATATCCTCCAGATATTTATTTAATTTAATCATATAGTTGAATGACATTTTCAGCTAACGGATGTTCACGATAAACATTAAACGCATTTAAAATCAATAACATAAAACTGACGCTGATTCGGGTAGATCTCTGCGATCACCCGCTTAAGTTCACCGAGGGTCATGTTTTCCTGCTGGGCATGTTTTTCGGTCAGCGTGTCCAGCGTCACGGTTGAAGTGCCTGTTACCTCAATGGTGCAAAAGTAGCCATCATCTTCATAACGTCCCACCCGCAAAACATCGCCCGCTTTGAAGTGCGCCTCGCTCTCATCACGGATGGTGATGGTCTTACGTCCGGCCAGAATGTCATCCTGAAAGCGCTGAAAAAAAGTAATGTCGTTTGGCTGCATGTTATTATTCCCTGAAGATGAAGTCTGATGAGTGAGTTTAGCCACTGTGAGCATGTTCTCCCATTCCGCCATTGCCAGTCTCAATAATCTGGAGATGATGGTCTACAACACCGTCATTAAAAACCGTGACCAGGTGATGTACATGACCATTCGCGAACTGGCTGATGCGGCGGGGGTTTCCACCACCACCGTGCTGCGCTTTTGCCGCAAGCTGAAATGCGATGGCTATTCTGAATTCCGCGTCCGTTTTAAATTATATCTTGAACAAAACGAACCGCAGCAGGCCAATTTTGGTGCCAGTGAGATTATCAGTTTTTTCAAAAGCGTAAACAACGACGAGTTTGATACGCTTTTAAATAACGCCGTGGATATTATTTTATCCTCGGAGCGTATTATATTTGTCGGCGCAGGCACGTCAGGTTCGCTGGCAAAATATGGTGCACGTTTCTTTTCCAATATTGGTAAATTCAGCAACCATATCGACGATCCTTATTTCCCGGTGACCAACGATATGGCGAAAAACGCCCTGGCGATTGTGCTCTCCGTCTCTGGCGAAACCGAAGAGATCCTGCGCTTCGCCAGCCAGTTCAGCCTGCATCATTGCAAGGTGCTCTCCATCACCAGCCACGAACATTCACGGCTGGCAAAACTGGCAGACTTTAATCTCTCGTGGCATGTGCCGCAAACGCGTATCGCGGGTGTCTACGATATTACCACGCAAATTCCGGTGATTTATATTCTTGAATCTTTGGGACGCAAACTGGCGAAGAAATTAACGGAATAAAACACCCTGTTTTTTTGCCGTAACAAATCACAATGTCTGCAAATTGTTATATCGTGACTTTTTATTCCCCTTTGTTAGACTCCAAATAAGACAATAAATGAGATTAGCAAAGATGAAAAAACTCACCTTACCAAAAGATTTTTTATGGGGCGGCGCAGTGGCGGCGCACCAGGTAGAGGGCGGCTGGAACAAGGGCGGTAAAGGCCCGAGCATTTGTGACGTGCTGACCGGCGGCGCTCACGGCGTGCCGCGTGAAATCACTCAGGAAGTGGTTGAGGGTAAATACTACCCAAACCATGACGCCATCGACTTCCACGGCCACTATAAAGAAGACATCAAGCTGTTTGCCGAGATGGGCTTCAAATGCTTCCGTACCTCCATCGCCTGGACCCGTATCTTCCCGAAAGGTGATGAAACCCAGCCGAACGAAGAGGGGTTGAAATTCTACGACGACATGTTCGATGAGCTGCTGAAGTACAACATCGAGCCGGTGATCACCCTCTCCCACTTCGAAATGCCGCTGCATCTGGTGCAGGCGTACGGCGGCTGGACCAACCGTAAGGTGGTCGATTTCTTCGTTAATTTCGCTGAAGTGGTGTTTGAGCGCTACAAGAGCAAGGTCAAATACTGGATGACCTTCAACGAGATCAACAACCAGCGTAACTGGCGCGCCCCGCTGTTCGGCTACTGCTGCTCCGGCGTGGTCTATACCGAGCATCAAAACCCGGAAGAGACCATGTACCAGGTGCTGCATCACCAGTTCGTGGCCAGCGCCCTGGCGGTAAAAGCCGCGCGTCGCATCAACCCGGAAATGAAAGTCGGCTGCATGCTGGCAATGGTGGCGCTCTATCCGTTCTCCTGCAAACCTGAAGACGTGATGTTCGCCCAGGAGTCAATGCGTGAGCGCTATGTCTTTACCGACGTACAACTGCGTGGTTACTACCCATCCTACGTGCTGAACGAATGGGAGCGTCGCGGTTTCACCATCAATATGGAAGCGGGCGATGAGCAGATCCTGCGTGAAGGCACCTGTGATTATCTGGGCTTCAGCTACTACATGACCAACGCGGTGAAAGCGGAAGGCGGTACGGGCGATGCGATCTCCGGCTTCGAAGGCAGCGTTCCGAACCCGCACGTCAAAGCTTCTGACTGGGGCTGGCAGATCGACCCGGTGGGCCTGCGCTACGCCCTGTGCGAGCTGTATGAACGTTACCAGAAGCCGCTGTTTATCGTCGAAAACGGATTTGGCGCGTATGACAAAGTGGAAGAGGACGGCAGCATCAACGATGACTATCGTATCGACTACCTGCGTGCCCACGTGGAAGAGATGATCAAAGCGGTGACGTATGATGGCGTGGATCTGATGGGCTACACCCCGTGGGGCTGCATCGACTGCGTGTCCTTCACCACCGGTCAGTACAGCAAACGCTACGGCTTTATCTACGTGAACAAGCACGACGACGGTACGGGCGATATGTCTCGTTCCCGTAAGAAGAGCTTCGAATGGTATAAAGGCGTGATTGCCAGCAACGGCGAGACATTGTAATTTTTTGCCCGGTGGCGCTGCGCTTACCGGGCCTACGATTGATCCCCCTCTCCCCTTTGAGGTGAGAGGGTTATTTCCCGCCCGCTAACTCAATAAAACTGCCCGTCACGTACGACGCCTTCTCGCTCAACAGCCAGACAATCGCCTGCGCCACCTCTTCAGGTTGGCCGCCGCGCTGCATCGGCAGCATCGACTTCACCCGGTCCACACGGCCCGGCTCACCGCCAGAAGCATGAATTTCCGTGTAGATCAGCCCAGGACGAACACAGTTAACCCGAATGCCCTGTGCGGCTACCTCCAGCGCTAACCCGGTAGTAAGAGAATCCACAGCACCTTTCGACGCCGCATAATCGACATATTCCCCCGGCGCACCAAGCCGTGAGGCAGCAGACGAGACATTCACAATCGCCCCGCCCTTACCGCCATGTTTCAGCGCCATGCGTTTTACCGCTTCACGACAGCAGAGGAAATACCCGGTCACGTTGGTGCCCAGCACCCGGTTGATACGCTCGGCAGAAAGATTTTCGATAGTGCTCTGCTCGAACAGGATCCCGGCGTTGTTAACCAGCGCCGTGAGGGGTTCGCCTTCACGATCGAGGCTGTCGAACATTGCCATGACCTGCGCTTCGTCACTGATGTCGGCGCGCAAGGCAAAGGCCTTGCCGCCCTCTTCCACAATCTGTGCGATGACGTCGGTTGCAGCTTTGATGTTGTGGTGATAATTCACCGCCACGGTGTAGCCTTCCCTCGCCAGTTGCAGCGCAGTTGCTTTGCCAATTCCGCGGCTGGCACCGGTTACAAGTGCAATTGCCATTACACACCTCCAGAAAGAAAAAAGCCGGGTGGCGGCTTCGCCTTACCCGGCCTATATCAATACCTTACTCTAGCTGAACGATTACTGGTATTCGCTCATAGGTACACAGGAGCAGAACAGGTTGCGGTCGCCATAGACGTCATCAAGACGTTTCACGGTTGGCCAGTATTTGTTCGCTACGCCTGCCGGGAAGACCGCCAGCTCGCGGCTGTAAGCGTGGTTCCACTCAGCCACCATTTCGTGCTGCGTGTGTGGCGCATTGACCAGCGGGTTATCTTCCAGCGTCCATTCGCCGTCCAGCACGCGATCGATCTCCATGCGGATCGCCAGCATTGCATCAATAAAGCGGTCCAGCTCGGCTTTGCTCTCAGACTCGGTTGGCTCCACCATCAGCGTACCTGCAACCGGGAACGACATGGTTGGCGCGTGGAAGCCGTAGTCGATGAGGCGCTTGGCGATGTCCAGTTCGCTAATGCCACTCTGCTCTTTCAGCGGGCGAATATCGAGAATACATTCGTGCGCCACGCGGCCATCGCGACCGGTGTAGAGCACCGGGAAAGCAGATTTCAGGCGAGTCGCGATGTAGTTAGCATTCAGGATCGCCACCTGGCTTGCCTGCTTCAGCCCTTCTGCGCCCATCATGCGGATGTACATCCAGCTGATTGGCAGAATAGAGGCGCTACCAAACGGAGCCGCGGAAACCGCGCCCTGACGGGTGAGCATGCCTTCGATCTGCACGACGCTGTGACCCGGTACGAACGGTGCCAGGTGCGCTTTGACGCCAATCGGCCCCATGCCCGGGCCGCCACCGCCGTGCGGAATGCAGAAGGTTTTGTGCAGGTTCAGGTGTGACACGTCTGCGCCGATAAAGCCTGGTGTGGTGATCCCCACTTGGGCGTTCATGTTGGCGCCATCGAGGTAAACCTGGCCGCCATGCTGGTGCACAATTTCGCACACTTCACGGATGGTCTCTTCGTACACCCCGTGGGTAGACGGATAGGTCACCATGATGCAGGAGAGTTTATCGCTGGTCTGTTCTGCTTTAGCGCGCAGGTCAGCCAGATCGATGTTGCCGTTTTTATCACAGGCCACGACCACCACTTCCATCCCTGCCATCTGTGCAGAAGCCGGGTTGGTGCCGTGGGCAGAGCTTGGGATCAGGCAGATATCACGATGGCCTTCGTTGCGGCTCTCGTGGTAGTGACGGATTGCCAGCAGACCCGCGTATTCACCCTGTGCGCCAGAGTTCGGCTGCATGCAGAGCGCATCGTAACCGGTCAGTTTCACCAGCCAGTCGGAGAGCTGGTTGATCATCTGATGATAGCCTTCCGCCTGATCTGCCGGGCAGAACGGGTGCAGCTCAGCAAACTCCGGCCAGGTGATCGGGATCATCTCGGCGGCGGCGTTGAGCTTCATGGTGCAGGAGCCCAGCGGGATCATCGCCTGGTTCAGCGCCAGATCCTTGCGCTCCAGAGAGTGCATATAGCGCATCATCTCGGTTTCGCTGTGGTAGCGGTTGAATACCGGATGGGCCAGGATCGCGTCGTCGCGCAGCATGGTCTCCTGGATTGAGCGGCTGTCATGCGCCACCTCTTTGTCCAGGGTATCAATGTTCAGACCGTGGTCATCACCCAGCAGGACGTTGAACAGCACCTGAACATCTTCACGGGTGGTGGTCTCATCCAGCGTGATGCTGACGGCATTCAGAATGTCGCTACGCAGGTTAATCTCTGCTGCCTCAGCGCGTGCCAGCACCGCCGCTTTGTCGGCCACTTCGACACACAAGGTATCGAAGAAGTGCGCGTGGCGCAGTTTTTGTCCTTTCTGCTGCAGACCGCAGGCCAGGATATCGGCCAGACGGTGAATACGGCTGGCGATACGTTTCAGGCCAACCGGGCCGTGGAAGACGGCGTACAGGCTGGCGATGTTAGCCAGCAGCACCTGTGAGGTACAGATGTTGGAGTTCGCTTTCTCACGACGAATATGCTGCTCGCGCGTCTGCATCGCCATGCGCAGGGCGGTGTTACCGGCGGCATCTTTCGACACACCGATAATACGGCCTGGCATGGAGCGTTTGAATTCATCTTTAGCGGCGAAGAAGGCCGCGTGTGGACCGCCGTAGCCCATCGGTACGCCGAAGCGCTGTGCGGAGCCGAAGACAATGTCTGCGCCTTGTTTGCCCGGGGCAGTTAACAGCACCAGCGCCATAAAATCAGCCGCCACGCTGACGACAACTTTGCGCGCTTTCAGCTCGGCAATCAGAGTCGTGTAATCGTGAACTTCACCGGTAGTGCCCACCTGCTGCAACAGCACGCCAAACACATCCTGGTGATCCAGCACTTTCTCTGCGTCATCCACAATCACTTCAAAACCAAAGGTTTCGGCACGCGTACGTACCACGTCGAGGGTTTGTGGGTGAATATCGGCGGCGACGAAGAAGCGGTTCGCCCCCTTCAGTTTGCTGACGCGTTTCGCCATCGCCATTGCTTCGGCGGCGGCGGTGGCTTCATCCAGCAGCGAGGCGGAGGCGATGTCCAGACCGGTCAGATCCAGCGTCACCTGCTGGAAGTTCAACAGTGCTTCCAGACGGCCCTGCGAGACTTCCGGCTGATACGGGGTGTACGCGGTGTACCAGCCCGGGTTTTCCAGCATGTTGCGCAGAATAACCGGCGGCAACTGCACGTTGGTGTAGCCCATGCCAATGTAAGACTTAAAGCGCTTGTTCAGGCCGGCAATGGCCTTCAGTTCTGCCAGCGCGGCAAATTCAGTCGTGGCTTCACCCACCTGCGGCGGGGTGGCGAGCTGAATATCCTTTGGCACGATCTGCGAAATCAGTGCGTTTAACGAATCCGCGCCAACCGTCTTCAGCATCTCCTGCTGTTGCTGAGCATCCGGCCCAATGTGACGTTCAATGAAGGCGCCACGGTTTTCAAGCTGGCTTAAAGTCTGTGTCATGAGCGATGGTTCCTGAAACGTGCAGTGAATGTGTTTTCTCCCTCTCCCTAAGGGAGAGGGCTGGGGTGAAGGTGTCGTCTGTTCCCCTCACCCTACCCTCTCCCCACAGGGGAGAGGGAAAAGGCTTATTCGTCTTCCAGTAATGCTTCGTACGCGGTCGCATCCAGCAGCGCGGCAACCTGCGCTTCGTCGCTGGCTTTGATCTTAAAGATCCAGCCGCCTTCATACGGTTCGCTGTTAACCAGTTCCGGGGAGTCGCTCAGCGCGTCGTTTACCGCAACGATTTCACCGCTCACCGGGGCATAGATATCAGAAGCGGCTTTTACCGACTCGGCCACTGCGCAGTCATCGCCCGCGCTTACGGTCGCGCCAACGTCGGGCAGATCTACAAACACCATGTCACCCAACAGCTCCTGGGCGTGTTCGGTGATGCCCACGGTATAAGTACCGTCGGCTTCTTTGCGCAGCCACTCGTGTTCTTTGCTGTATTTCAGTTCTGCTGGCACATTGCTCATTGAATTTCTCCTGATAAAAATGATTAGGCGACCGGCTTACCGGCGCGAACAAAAATCGGTTTGGTCACGCGGACCGGCATTTCGCGGTTGCGGATCTGCACCACGGCAGTCTCGCCAATACCCGCCGGCACACGTGCCAGAGCAATACTGTAACCCAGCGTCGGTGAGAAGGTGCCGCTGGTGATAATGCCTTCGCAGTGGTTGCCATTGGCATCGGTGAAACGCACCGGCAGCTCGCCGCGCAACACGCCTTTCTCGGTCATCACCAGGCCAACCAGCTGCTCGGTGCCCTTCTCACGCTGCTGCTCCAGCACCTCACGACCGATAAAGTCGCGATCGGCCGGTTCCCACGCGATGGTCCAGCCCATATTGGCCGCCAGCGGAGAGACGCCTTCGTCCATCTCCTGGCCGTACAAATTCATGCCCGCTTCCAGACGCAGCGTGTCGCGCGCGCCCAGACCGGCTGGCTTAACGCCCGCTTCCACCAGGGCACGCCAGAAGTCGGCCGCTTTTTCGTTCGGCATCGCAATTTCATAGCCCGCTTCACCGGTGTAACCGGTGGTAGCCACAAACAGATCGCCCGTCTGCACGCCAAAGAACGGCTTCATGCCGTCGGTGGCCTGGCGCTGTTCATCGCTGAACAGTGACGCGGCTTTCGCCTGCGCGTTCGGCCCTTGCACCGCAATCAGCGACAGGTCATCACGCACGGTGATGTCGATGGCATAAGGTTCAGCGTGTTGGGTGATCCAGGCGAGGTCTTTTTCACGGGTGGCAGAGTTAACAACGAGGCGGAAGAAATCATCGGAGAGGTAATAGACGATCAGGTCGTCAATCACGCCGCCGGAGGCATTCAGCATGCCGGAATAGAGCGCTTTGCCCGGCTTCGTGAGCTTCGCCACGTCGTTCGCCAGCAGATAACGCAGAAAATCCCGGGTGCGGCTGCCGTGCAGATCGACAATGGTCATATGCGAGACGTCGAACATACCGGCATCGGTGCGCACCGCATGATGCTCATCAATCTGCGAACCGTAATGCAGCGGCATCATCCAGCCATGGAAATCGACCATGCGAGCACCGCATAAGGTGTGTTGTTCGTACAAAGGCGTCTGTTGAGCCATCTTATCCTCGTTGAATGAGCAGGGCTGTCATGCGTTTTATGCTGAAAAATTCACCATAAAACCCGGCATCGGCATCACTCCCGGACACCGACGCAAACGTTCTCTTTTACCTGAACTTACCACTGAAAACGGTGGTTAACCATAAGGAAAAACGGGCCATCACATTAGCTTATGGTCAAAAATGCCAACAAAGCGTACAGAGTTATTCACTACAAAAATGCGAAACATTCCGCACAAACGCAAAGCCGGGAAGATGGGATTCAGCACAGGGTGATATTTAGTGCGGAAAAATGCGCGAAATTTCCGTAACATAAAAATCGAGAGATTAGATTATCTAATGCGAAAAAGTCGGTGAAATTAGATTATTTCAAACGAAGGAATTCCCCCGGCCCACAGGCCGGGAGAATAAAGTGTGACGGGGGTCAAATAGACAACGTCATTCAGATTGCAGCACAAAAACCATTACAACGTTTTTGAACAACGCTGGCACTGGCCTTAAAGGGGCGAGGCCGGGTAACGTGGCAAGCCTCAGCGTCCCCAGAAGCTCATTCTGGTCAGTAAGCAGACGCAGCCAACGCAGAGGCAACCTGAAGGATGCAGTATGTTTTAGCGCAGCCAGTCCGGCAGATCGTTAAGACCCATCGCCTGACGCAGGAGCTGTGGCTTAACACCCGGGAGGGTATCAGCCAGCTTCAGGCCGAGGTCGCGCAGCAGTTTTTTCGCCGGGTTGGCACCGGCAAACAGCTCGCGGAAGCCCTGCATGCCTGCCAGCATCATGGCCGCACTGTGTTTACGGCTGCGCTCGTACCGGCGCAGATAAAGATGCTGGCCGATGTCCTTGCCGTCACGCTGTAAGCGGCGAAGTTCGCTCACCAGCTCGGCAGCATCCATAAAGCCCAGGTTAACTCCCTGCCCGGCCAGCGGATGAATGGTGTGTGCCGCGTCACCCACCAGCGCCAGACGATGCGCCGCGAACTGGCGCGCATAGCGACCGGTTAACGGGAACACCTGCCGCTCGCTTTCGACGGCGCAAAGTCCCAGTCGGTTATCGAAGGCCATACACAGAGCCTGATTGAACTCGTCGGCTGATGCCTCCTGCATCTGCTGCGCCTTCTCGGGTGAAAGCGACCAGACGATTGAGCAAAGGCGCGGATCGCTGAGAGGCAGGAAAGCGAGAATGCCATCATTGTGGAAAATCTGCCGGGCCACGGCCTGATGCGGCTCCACGGTGCGAATAGTAGCCACCAGCGCATGGTGGCGGTAGTCCCAGTACGTCAGCGGAATGTCGGCTTTGTTACGCAGCCAGGAGTTTGCCCCGTCGGCCCCCACCACCAGGCGAGCAGTCAGCATATCGCCACTTTGCAGGGTAATGAACGCATCGTTTTCGCCCCAGGCAACCTGCTGCAGCTGCGCGGGGGCAATCAGGGTAACGTCGCTGCACTGTTGCGCTTTCTGCCACAATGCATGGTGAATCACGGCGTTTTCGATGATATGGCCGAGATGGCTGTAGCCCATGCTTTCATCATCAAAAGCGATATGCCCGAAGCTGTCTTTATCCCACACTTCCATGCCGTGATAACGGCTGGCGCGCTGGGCAATAATGTCTGACCAGACGCCGATCCGCGTGAGCAGCTTTTCACTGGCGGCGTTGATCGCCGAAACACGGAGTTCAGGCGGCGCATCAGAAGCGACTGGCTGAGGCTGTTTCTGCTCCAGCACCGCCACGCGCAGACCGCTGCCCTGCAAACCACAGGCCAGCGCCAGTCCTACCATTCCGCCACCGACAATGGCAACATCAACATTCTGCACTTTGTTTACTCCTTAGCGAGCGACCCAACCGAGAGTCCTCTGCGCCAGCACATCGCGTGCCGGAATGAATAATTCCATCGCCATCAACCCCAGGTTACGCCCGACAACCAGCGGTGCCCAGCGATTGGCAAACAGGTGTACCAGCCCGTCGGTCACGCCGATGGTCGCCTCTTTATCTGCCTGACGTCGTTTCTGATACTGGCACAGCACCGGATATGCTCCGCAATCCTGCTGTTGTTCAAACGCCTGCGCCAGCGTTTCGGCAAGGGTCATCACATCGCGCAGCCCGAGGTTAAAGCCCTGTCCGGCGATAGGGTGTAACGTCTGCGCCGCATTGCCTACCAGCGCGACGCGATGGGAGACAGACTGCGACGCCGTGGTTAATGCCAGCGGATAGGCTGAACGCTTCCCGGCCTGGGTGATACGCCCCAGCCGCCAGCCAAAGGCTTTTTGCAGTTCGGCGCAGAAGCGTTCGTCAGACCAGCCCTGCACTTCATCCGCTTTTTCCAGCGGATGGCACCAGACCAGCGAGCTGCGCCCCTGCGACATAGGCAGCATGGCCAGCGGGCCATGCTGGGTAAAACGTTCAAAGGCGCGGCCACGGTGCGGCTCGGCGGTGGCCACGTTAGCAATCACCGCCAGTTGATGGTACGGCTGTTGCTGCCACTGAATTCCGCACTGCTGGCCGAGCGCCGAACGGGAGCCATCGGCCGCCACCAGCAGTTGTCCATCGAGCGTAGTGCCGTCATTCAGCGTGACGCTGACCGACGTTTCGCTGCGGGTAAAATGCTCGACACGTGCCGGGCAATGTAGCGTTACGCCTGGAGCATCCTGCAACAGACGGAACAGGCGCAGCCCCACGTCGTGCAGCTCGACCACCTGCCCCAGCGCATCAATGCGATAATCCTGCGCCTCAAGGGTGACAAACCCGGCGTGGCCCCGATCGCTGACATGAACGGTTTCGATAGCGGTGGCGCAATCGGCAATCGCCTGCCAGATACCACTGCGGGCCAGCTGCTGGCAGGTGCCCTGCGCCAGGGCGATGGCACGGCCATCAAACCCCGGATGGCCGGTCGATTGTGGTGCCACGGCTTCCACCAGATGGACCGGAAGCTTACCCTGGGTCAGCGTGGAGAGGGTCAGCGCCAGCGTTGCTCCCGTCATGCCTCCGCCAACAATGATGATGCTCATGAGCGTGCCGCCGCCATCAGGGCTTCAATCTCGTCGGCATTTTTCACCACGGAGGCCGTCAGGTTTTCGTTACCGGTTTCGGTGATCACAATGTCATCTTCAATACGAATGCCGATACCGCGATACTGGGCGGGCACATCGGCATCCGGGGCAATATAGAGTCCCGGTTCAACGGTCAGCACCATTCCCGGCTCCAGCACGCGCGAACGTTCCGGGCCATACACGCCCACGTCATGCACGTCCAGCCCCAGCCAGTGGCTCAGGCCATGCATAAAGAAGGGACGGTGAGCATTGTCAGCAATCAGCTGATCGACGTCGCCGTTAAGAATACCCAGATCCACCAGCCCGCTAACCATAATCCGCACCACTTCCCCGGTGACATCCTGAATGGAGGTGCCGGGGCGGAACAGCATCAGCGCGGTGTCCAGCGAGTGCAGCACGATGTCGTAGATTTCGCGCTGGGGCGGGGTAAATTTGCCGTTCACCGGGAAGGTGCGGGTGATATCACCGGCATAGCCTTTAAATTCGCATCCGGCATCAATCAGTACCAGATCGCCATCCCGCAGTTCAGACTCGTTTTCGGTGTAATGCAGAATGCAACCATTTTCACCGCCGCCAACGATGGTGTTGTACGCCGGATAGCGCGCGCCGTGGCGGGTAAACTCATGGTGAATTTCGCCTTCCAGCTGATATTCGAACATCCCCGGACGGCACTTTTGCATCGCCCGGGTATGGGCCAGAGCGCTAATCTCCCCCGCTTTACGCATGACATCCAGCTCTTCGTCTGACTTAAACAGGCGCAGCTCGTGGACGGCAGGACGCCAGTCGGTGAGGGTTGCGGGAGCCTTCAGGTTTTGCCGGGAACCTTTACGCAGCTTATCCAGCGCGGCAAAGACAATCTCGTCGGCATAAGCGTATTCACCCTGCGCGTGGTAGACCGTGTCCAGGCCATTGAGCAACTGGTAAAGCTGCTCGTTGATTTCGCTGAACGCCAGGGCGCGATCGACGCCCAGCTTTTCCGGCGCGGCCTGCTGGCCCAGACGGCGACCAAACCAGATCTCGGCGGTGAGATCCCGGACGCGGTTAAACAGCACGCTGTGGTTGTGGGTATCGTGACTTTTAATCAGCACCAGCACCGACTCCGGCTCGTTAAAGCCGGTGAAGTACCAGAAATCACTGCTCTGGCGGTACGGATATTCGCTATCGTTGCTGCGTGTGGCTTCCGGTGCGGCAAAAATCAACGCGGCGCTGCCCGGCTGCATCGTAGCCAGCAGCGCCTGACGGCGGCGAAGATACTCTTGCTGAGTCATGACACCCTCCAGTAGTTTTTATTAGTGTAAGGTTGGTTTACGCACTTCCGGCGCAGTGGGCTGTGTGCGCGTAAAGGTATCGTGGCAGAGCAGAGACGCAACGCGCACGTACTCGATGATCTCTTCGAGGGACATCTCCAGCTCTTCCTGATCTTCGTCTTCATCGTAGCCCAGTTGAGCGATGTTACGCAGATCGTCGATCGCTTCTCCCGCTTCGCCCGTCACTTTTTCGAGCTTAGGCTGCGTCACACCCAATCCTAACAGATAGTGGTTGACCCAACCGGCCAGCGCATCGGCGCGTTCGAATACGCTGACGCCGTCTCCATCAGGCAGATAAAGCTGAAAAAGGAAACCGTCATCTTCGAGCGCATCGCTGGTTGCGCCATGCATATTGCGCAACGCCTGGGCGAGATCGTGGCCGAACGCCAGACCTTCGTTCGTCAGGTCGTGAACCAGCGGCAGCCATGAGCTGTCGTTGTTTCCACCACACAGCATCCCGCTGATCAGACCGTGCATTTCAGCCGGCGTTAACCCCACGCCTTGCTGGTTCAGTAACTGGCTAACGTCGTTGTAACCAGGCATTTCGTTCTGTATAGACATGGCATTCGTCATCAATGGGAGGAATATTCATGATATGCTACCACTTTGGACCCTGGTGAACCAGAATAGGGCTTGTATCTACGCACCAGGGTAGCTATAGTGTCGCCCCTTCGCAGCCCCCGGAAGCGGATGTGAAGGCAGCGCAGTCAAACAGCAGGAAGGTGGCATGTCTGCACAACCCGTCGATATCCAAATTTTTGGCCGTTCGCTGCGAGTGAATTGTCCGCCTGAACAAAGGGATGCTTTGAATCAGGCTGCGGATGATTTGAATCAGCGGTTGCAAGATTTAAAAGAACGCACTAGAGTCACAAATACTGAGCAACTGGTCTTCATCGCCGCGTTGAACATCAGTTATGAACTGGCTCAGGAAAAAGCGAAGACCCGCGATTACGCGGCGAGCATGGAACAACGCATTAAAATGCTCCAGCAGACCATTGAACAGGCATTGCTTGATCAGGGTCGCATTACAGACAGACCGGGGCAAAACTTTGAATAACACTTCGTGGTCTACTATGGTAGAGTGACCCTGAAGGAAAAATTTCTCTGAGATGTTCGCATGCGGGCCAGTCCCCTGAGCCGATATTTCATACCACAAGAATGTGGCGCTCCATGGTTGGTGAGCATGCTCGGTTCGTCCGAGAAGCCTTAAAATCATGACGACACATTCACCTTGAACCAAGGGTTCAAGGGTTACAGCCTGCGGCGGCATCTCGGAGATTCCCTCACCTTTCTACTCAGCGACTACCATGACGCAACTTCCTGAAGTTCCTGCCTCACGTCAACACATTCGTCAGTTAATTCGTCAGCATCGCAGAGCCTTAACGCCTGAACAGCAAGCCCATTTTGCGCAACAAGCCGCGGCCCGCATGATGGCGTATCCGCCCGTCGTAATGGCGCACACCGTCGCCCTGTTTCTCTCTTTTGATGGCGAACTTGACACCCAACCGCTGATCGATGAACTCTGGCGCACCGGAAAAAAAGTTTACCTGCCGGTACTGCACCCTTTCAGTCCGGGAAATCTGCTGTTTCTGCACTACCATCCTCATAGCGAACTGGTGGTGAATCGTCTGAAAATCACCGAACCGAAACTGGACGTGCGCGACGTGTTGCCGCTTGAGCAACTGGATGTGCTGGTAACGCCGCTGGTGGCTTTTGATAAAAGCGGTCAGCGTTTAGGTATGGGCGGAGGATTTTACGATCGCACGTTGCAGAACTGGCAGCAGCATGGCCTGCAACCGGTGGGCTACGCACATGATTGCCAGGGCGTTGAAAAGTTGCCGGTGGAAAAATGGGATATTCCGCTGCCGGCGGTAGTGACACCGTCGAAGATCTGGCAGTGGTGAAAAAAGCCGGGTGGCGACTCCGCCTTACCCGGCCAGTAAGATCCGCAGGCCCGGCAAGCGAAGCGCCGCCGGGGATCAGATGGCACTCACTTAGTAGAGCAGACGCGCGCGGATAGTGCCCGGAATGGCCTTCATCGCCTGCAACGCTTTCTCTGCAACATCTTCATCCGCTTCAATATCAATAACCACATACCCCATCTGCGCGTTAGTTTGCAGATACTGTGCCGCGATGTTCACACCCTGCTCAGCGAAGATCTGGTTAATGGCCGTCAGTACGCCTGGACGGTTTTCATGAATGTGCAGCAGGCGACGCCCGCCGTGCAGCGGCAAAGAGACTTCCGGGAAGTTGACCGCAGACAGGGTTGAACCGTTGTCGGAGTATTTGCTCAGCTTACCGGCCACTTCAAGACCGATATTTTCCTGTGCTTCCTGCGTAGAGCCACCGATGTGTGGCGTCAGGATCACGTTGTCGAACTCGCACAGCGGCGAAGTGAACGGGTCGCTGTTGGTCGCAGGCTCGGTAGGGAAGACGTCAATCGCCGCGCCCGCCAGATGTTTGCTTTTCAGGGCTTCGCACAGCGCAGGGATATCTACCACCGTACCGCGCGCGGCGTTGATCAGAAGTGAACCCGGCTTCATCAGCGCCAGCTCTTCCGCACCCATCATGTTTTTGGTGGAGGCATTTTCCGGCACGTGCAGGCTCACCACATCGCTCATATTGAGCAGGTCGGAGAGATGCTGAACCTGGGTGGCATTACCCAGCGGCAGCTTGTTTTCGATATCGTAGAAAAAGACGTGCATCCCCAGCGATTCCGCCAGAATGCCCAGCTGCGTGCCGATGTGGCCATAACCGATAATGCCCAGTTTTTTACCACGCGCTTCGAAAGAGCCAGATGCCAGTTTATTCCAGATCCCGCGGTGGGCCTTGGCGTTGGCTTCAGGAATGCCGCGTAGCAGCAGCAGAAGTTCACCGATGACCAGCTCCGCTACGGAACGGGTGTTGGAGAATGGCGCGTTGAAGACCGGAATACCGCGCTTCGCGGCAGCATTGAGATCAACCTGGTTGGTGCCGATGCAGAAGCAGCCAATCGCGACCAGTTTTTCTGCTGCAGCAATGACATCTTCGGTCAGGTGGGTACGGGATCGCAGGCCGATGAAATGAGCATCACGGATCGACTCTTTCAGCTGTTCGGTATCCAGCGCACCTTTGTGGAATTCGATGTTGGTATAACCTGCCGCACGAAGGCTATCCAGTGCTTTCTGATGCACCCCTTCGACCAGCAGAAATTTAATCTTGTCTTTCTCCAGTGATACCTTTGCCATTTCCCCGACCCTGTCTGATTGTCTGAACTGTTGTTGTGCTGATTTAAAATCCGCTCCCGCCAACATATCAAAAAAAACTATTGCAGCAATATGAACGTTTGCGTCGGCACTCTGAAGAAATGTCATACAGCGCCAATTGGCAGTGAAAAATGCTGTGGAGCAATACGAAAGCGGTAGGATCGTCAGGAGAGGGTTAGAAATGTGACACAAGTCACCGAATATCGCTGTTGCAAAAAAAGTTAGCGGGGGGAGGCTCCCCCCGTCAGATCATTTCACGATGGTTTTAACGCCATCGGCGGTGCCGATCAGCGCGACATCCGCGCCACGATTAGCGAATAACCCTACCGTTACCACGCCTGGCAGGCCATTGATGGCATTTTCCAGCGCCACGGCGTCGAGGATCTCCAGACCGTGAACATCCAGAATCACGTTACCGTTGTCCGTTACCACGCCCTGGCGGTATTCCGGGCGACCACCCAGTTTCACCAGCTCGCGGGCAACCGCGCTGCGCGCCATTGGGATCACTTCAACTGGCAGCGGGAAGTTGCCGAGGATATCAACTTGCTTGGAGGCATCCGCAATACAGATAAACTTGTCTGCCACGGAGGCGATGATTTTCTCGCGCGTCAGTGCCGCACCGCCGCCCTTGATCATCTGCATATGGCCGTTGATCTCATCCGCGCCGTCGACGTAAATCCCCAGACGGTCAACTTCGTTCAGATCGAACACGGTGATACCCAGGCTTTTCAGTTTTTCCGTGGATGCATCGGAGCTTGAAACGGCGCCCTCGATCTGGCCTTTCATCGTGCCCAGCGCATCAATAAAGTGTGCTGCCGTTGAACCTGTGCCCACGCCGACAATGGTACCCGGCTGTACATACTGGAGAGCGGCCCATCCTACTGCTTTTTTCAGTTCATCCTGCGTCATGATCTCTTGCCCGTGGTGATTTTGCGTGACGCGCATTATAGAGCATTCGCCTGCGCCATGTGATCTGCGAGGTCACCAATTTCGTCTGTATCAAACATAAATTTATGTCATAGTGCGAAGTATCGTATTTTTTGGGAGTCAGCCAGAGCAATGAAACGTCCGGACTACAGAACATTACAGGCGCTTGATGCCGTTATTCGTGAACGCGGATTCGAACGCGCAGCACAAAAGCTGTGCATTACCCAATCCGCTGTTTCACAACGAATCAAACAGCTTGAGAACATGTTCGGGCAGCCGCTGCTGGTTCGTACCGTGCCGCCGCGCCCAACCGAACAGGGGCAGAAGCTGCTGGCGCTGCTGCGTCAGGTTGAGCTGCTGGAGGATGAGTGGCTGGGCGATGAGCAGACCGGCTCCACGCCGCTGCTGCTCTCTCTGGCGGTCAACGCCGACAGTCTGGCAACCTGGCTTCTCCCTGCCCTCGCCCCGGTGCTGGCTGATTCGCCTATCCGGCTAAATTTACAGGTAGAAGACGAAACCCGTACCCAGGAGCGCCTGCGCCGCGGTGAAGTGGTCGGGGCGGTCAGTATCCAGCCTCAGGCGCTGCCAAGCTGCCTGGTGGATCAGCTGGGGGCTCTGGATTACCTGTTCGTCGCCTCGAAAGCCTTTGCCGAGCGTTACTTCCCGAACGGCGTTACCCGTGCCGCCCTGCTGAAAGCGCCTGCCGTGGCCTTTGACCATCTTGATGATATGCATCAGGCATTTTTACAGCAGAACTTCGACCTGCCACCCGGCAGCGTACCTTGCCATATCGTTAACTCTTCCGAAGCCTTCGTGCAGCTGGCACGTCAGGGCACGACCTGCTGCATGATCCCACATCTGCAGATCGAGAAAGAGCTGAACAGCGGCGAGCTGATCGACCTGACGCCAGGCTTACACCAGCGCCGTATGCTCTACTGGCACCGCTTTGCGCCAGAAAGCCGGATGATGCGCAACGTCACCGATGCACTGCTGGCCCATGGCCATAAGGTCCTGCGCCAGGATTAATAAAAAAGCCGGGTCGCATTAACGCGAACCCGGCCTGTATTTGTGCTGACAAACAAGACTTACGGTGCTTTGGTCGCCGTATCTTGCTCCTGAGGCTGCTGAGGCTGCTCGTTCTGCTGAGTCTGCTGATTTTGCTGAGCCTGCGTGCTCTGCTGCTGGCCCTGAGCTGGCTCCAGCTGGAACACCACATCAACCTGATCGTCGAACTGAATCGTTGGCTGTTCGTAGGTATCCTGCGCAGAGACCGGCGCCGCTTCTGATTTCATCATGCGAACCATCGGGCTGGGTTGATAGTTAGAGACGTGGTAACGCACGCTGTAAACCGGGCCAAGCTTGCTGTTGAAGCCAGAAGCCAGTTGCTGCGCCTGACGCACGGCATCATCAATTGCCGCTTTACGCGCTTCATCTTTATACTTCTCAGGTTGCGCAACACCCAGGGACACAGAACGGATCTCGTTCAGACCTGCTTTCAGCGCACCATCTAACAGAGAGTTAAGCTTATCAAGCTGACGCACCGTCACTTCCACGGTACGAACCGCGCGGTAACCTTTCAGGATGCTTTTGCCATCCTTATAGTCATAGTCCGGTTGGGTACGCAGGTTAGCAGAGTTGATGTCTTTTTTACCGACGCCGTTCTGCTCCAGGAAAGAGAGATATTGCGCAACGCGATCGTCTGCCTGTTTCTTGGCGGTGGCCGCATCTTTTGCCGCCACGTTAACTTCGATGGCTAAGGTTGCGATGTCGGGTGCCGCATCCACGCTTGCGGTACCAGAGGTCACAATGTGCGGGCTGTCAGGCAGTTCACTGGCCTGAACGGATGCTGCGCCAAAACCCATTAATGCCGCCAGGGCGATTACATTCAACTTCACTTTTATTCCTCCATGTTGCGAAGAGTGCCCATGTAACAGGGCGCATGCCAGCAAGCTTAGCGCCTGCTGGTCGAATGTCCATAAGACAACGCTTAGTAGAATAGTTCACGAATATGATGAATCCCCTCTTTCGCCAGCTGAAAAGCGATAAACCACATCACCAGGCCCACCAGTGCGTTGATAATGCGCTGAGCTTTAGCGGTGCGCAGACGGGGAGCCAGCCATGCAGCGAGCAGCGCCAGGCCAAAGAACCACAGGAAAGAGGCGCTAACGGTACCCAGCGCAAACCAGCGTCTCGGCTCGGCATCCAGTTGCCCTCCAAGGCTACCCAACACCACGAAAGTATCCAGATAGACGTGTGGATTAAGCCAGGTCACCGCCAGCATGGTCACAATAATTTTCCAGCGCCCCTGCTTCATCACTTCGGCGCTGGCCAACTCAATATTGCTGCCCATCGCCGTTTTCAGGGCACCAAAACCATACCAGAGCAGAAACGCGACACCGCCCCAGGTCACCAGCGCCAGCAGCCAGGGTGACTGCATCAGCAGTGCGCTACCGCCGAAAATACCGGCACAGATCAGAAGCATATCGCTTACCGCGCAGAGCAAGGCAATCATCAGGTGATACTGGCGGCGAATCCCCTGATTCATTACAAACGCATTTTGCGGACCGAGGGGCAGGATCATTGCCGCACCAATCATAAGCCCTTGAATATAAAAAGATAACATCGGAATCAATCTCAATAAACTGTCTGAGGGCAAACTATACTGCGGGGGGATAATAAGAGGAAATGGATAATATTAATTGGTAATAAGTGAAGCTAATAAGCCCGGCACGCATTGCGCGCGCCGGGTAACGGAGAAACGTTATTCTGCCGGTTCTTTCACTCGCTTGAAGTTAACGTCCATCTGCGGATATGGGAAGCTGATGCCGTTGGCGTCAAAGTCGCGCTTGATGCGTTCCAGTACATCCCAGTAAACGCTCTGCAAATCACTGCTGTTGCTCCAGACGCGCACCACAAAGTTGATGGATGAAGCACCCAGTTCATTCAGGCGTACGGTCATCTCACGATCTTTCAGAATGCGATCATCCGATTCGATAATGTTGGTGAGCAGTTGCTTCACCTTTTCGATATCAGAGTCATACGCCACGCCAATAATGAACTCATTACGACGTACCGGTTCACGGGAAAAGTTGATGATGTTATTGGCGATGATTTTGCCGTTCGGGATCACGACCATACGACCATCCGCGCTGCGCAGCGTGGTAGAGAAGATCTGCACCTGCAGCACAGTACCGGCCACACCGCCGAGATCAACATATTCGCCAGAGCGGAACGGACGGAAGGTTACTAACAGCACGCCTGCGGCCAGGTTCGACAGCGAGCCTTGCAACGCCAGACCAATAGCCAGACCTGCGGCACCCAGTACTGCGATAACCGATGCTGTTTGTACCCCAACACGCCCCAGGGCCGCAATCAGCGTAAACGCGATAACACCGTAGCGCACCAGCGCGGAGAGGAAATCTGCCACCGTGGCATCAATATGACGCGCTCGCATTACGCGGTTAACGGCGTTAGAGATGATGCGCGCCACGATCATACCGATGACGATAATCGCGATGGCCGCCACAATGTTAACGGCATAACTCAGCAGCAACGCCTGGTTGCGCACCAGCCAGGAACCCGCGTTATTGATGCTATCTACAACACCGAGATCTTCCATTCAATATTCCTTATCTAAGCAAACCATAGAAATGCATCCCCCATCGAGGCAGGCAAGTTAGTAAAGGGTAAACAAAAGCGGGGGTTTTTGCCAAACAGATCACATAAATAGTGTCCGTAGACAGTTGAAAGGCATAAAAAAAGCCCGCGATTAACGCGGGCTTTCTGAGGCTGTTAGCAGCGCAAATTACAGAACGTCAACCGCGTTCAGCTCTTTGAATGCCTGCTCCAGACGCGTCACCATAGAGGTCTGCGCTGAACGCAGCCATACACGTGGATCGTAGTATTTCTTGTTCGGCTGGTCTTCGCCTTTCGGGTTGCCCAGCTGGCCCTGCAGGTAAGCTTCGTTAGTTTTGTAGTACTGCAGGATACCGTCCCAGGTTGCCCATTGGGTATCGGTATCGATGTTCATTTTGATAACACCGTAGCTTACGGAGTCTTTGATTTCCTGAGCAGAAGAACCGGAACCGCCGTGGAAGACGAAGTTCAGGCTGTTATGCGGCAGGTTATGTTTCTTGGAAACGTATTCCTGAGAATCACGCAGAATGGTTGGGGTCAGAACCACGTTGCCTGGCTTGTACACGCCGTGTACGTTACCGAAGGAAGCAGCGATGGTGAAACGCGGGCTGATTTTGCTCAGCTCGGTGTAAGCGTAATCAACGTCTTCTGGCTGAGTGTACAGGGCAGAAGCGTCCATGTGGCTGTTGTCCACGCCGTCTTCTTCGCCACCGGTGCAACCCAGTTCAATTTCCAGAGTCATGTCCATTTTGGCCATGCGCGCCAGGTATTTAGAGCAGATCTCGATGTTCTCTTCCAGAGACTCTTCAGACAGGTCGATCATGTGAGAAGAGAACAGTGGCTTACCGGTTGCAGCGAAGTGTTTTTCGCCCGCGTCCAGCAGACCGTCGATCCACGGCAGCAGTTTCTTCGCGCAGTGGTCAGTGTGCAGGATAACCGGAACACCATAGTGCTCAGCCATCTGGTGAACGTGGTGTGCGCCAGAGATTGCGCCCAGGATTGCCGCACCCTGAGGAACGTCAGTTTTCACGCCTTTACCTGCGATAAACGCAGCACCGCCGTTGGAGAACTGAACGATTACCGGCGCTTTAACTTTTGCTGCGGCTTCCAGTACGGCGTTGATAGAGTCGGTACCGACGCAGTTAACCGCTGGCAGAGCAAAGTTGTTTTCTTTTGCTACCTGGAACACCTTCTGAACGTCATCACCAGTGATCACGCCAGGTTTTACGAAATCAAAAATTTTAGACATGTTGCGAGTCCTGTATCTTCGGCCTTGGAAAGGGGCGAGCTATTAAAAGCACGCTGAAAATTGGGCAGGTTTCCCTGCCCTAAAATGGCTTACTTCTTAGCGCGCTCTTCGAGCATGGCTACTGCTGGCAGAACTTTGCCTTCCACGAATTCGAGGAATGCGCCGCCGCCAGTGGAGATGTAGGAGATCTTGTCGGAAATACCGAACAGATCGATTGCTGCCAGGGTATCACCGCCACCAGCAATGGAGAACGCTTCGCTGTCTGCAATCGCGTTAGCCACGATTTCAGTACCTTTACGGAAGTTCGGGAATTCGAACACGCCAACCGGGCCGTTCCACAGAATGGTTTTCGCATTCTTCAGGATCTCAGCCAGCTTCTCTGCAGAGGCGTCGCCCAGGTCCAGAATCTGCTCTTCGTTTTTGATGTCAGAGACAGATTTCAGTTCAGCGGTTGCGGTTTCAGAGAACTCGGTCGCCACGCGAACGTCAGTTGGGACAGGGATATCACAAGTGGTCAGCAGGCGTTTGGCTTCGTCAACCAGGTCTGCTTCGTACAGGGATTTACCAACGTTATGGCCTTGAGCAGCCACGAAGGTGTTAGCGATACCGCCACCCACGATCAGCTGGTCAGCGATTTTGGACAGGGAATCCAGAACGGTCAGTTTGGTAGAAACTTTAGAACCGCCAACGATAGCAACCATTGGACGAGCAGGTTCTTTCAGGGCTTTGCCCAGAGCTTCCAGTTCGTCAGCCAGCAGTGGACCTGCACAGGCGACGTCGGCGAATTTACCGATACCGTGGGTAGAAGCCTGCGCACGGTGAGCAGTACCGAAAGCATCCATTACGAACACGTCGCACAGTGCCGCGTATTTTTTGGACAGAGTTTCGTCGTCTTTCTTTTCGCCTTTGTTGAAGCGAACGTTTTCCAGAACAACCAGCTCACCTTCAGCCACTTCCACGCCATCCAGGTAGTCTTTAACCAGACGTACCGGGCTGGACAGTTTGTCTTTCAGGTAATTAACAACCGGCAGCAGAGAGAACTCTTCGTTGTACTCGCCTTCGGTCGGACGACCCAGGTGGGAGGTTACCATCACTTTTGCGCCCTGCTTCAGTGCCAGTTCGATGGTTGGCAGAGAGGCACGGATACGCGCGTCGCTGGTTACTTTCCCATCTTTAACCGGTACGTTCAGATCCGCACGGATGAAAACGCGTTTACCTGCCAGATCCAGATCGGTCATCTTAATTACAGACATGGTGAATCCTCTCGTTGATTCTTAAAGTTTTGCAGACGCAACAGGCGCCTTACCTGAAACCTTGTGCGGCCATGGCTAACGTGGTGTCGAGCATCCTGTTAGCAAAGCCCCATTCGTTATCACACCAGACCAGCGTTTTGATCAGATGTGCCCCACTTACGCGCGTTTGGGTGCCATCGACGATGGCGCTATGCGGATCGTGGTTAAAATCTACTGAGACCAACGGTAATTCCGTATAGTCAACTATACCATGAAATGCTTGCTGTGCCGCTTTTTGCAGCAACAGGTTGACCTCACAGGCTTTTACCGGTTTTTTCACGGTCACGCTGAGGTCAATCGCCGTCACGTTGATCGTTGGAACACGTACGGCGATGGCTTCAAAACGGTCTTCAAACTGGGGAAAAATTCGGGTAATTCCGGCCGCCAGTTTGGTATCCACCGGGATAATCGACTGACTCGCCGCGCGAGTGCGTCGCAGGTCCGGGTGGTATGCGTCAATGACCTGCTGATCGTGCATAGCGGAATGAATCGTGGTCACGGTGCCCGATTCAATGCCGTAGGCATCGTCCAGCAGTTTGATGACCGGAATAATACAGTTGGTGGTGCAGGAAGCATTGGAGACGATGCGGTGTTCCGCTTGCAGCTCATGATGGTTCACGCCGTAAACCACCGTGGCATCGAGATCGTTACTGCCCGGATGTGAGAAGAGCACTTTCTTAGCGCCAGCCGCCAGATGGGCTTCGCCGTGCGCGCGATTACCGTAAACGCCGGTACAGTCGAGCACCACATCTACGCCCAGCTCACGCCAGGGTAAGGTGTCGATCGTCTGCTCGTGCAGGACACGAATCACGTCATCACCGACGAACAGCTGCTCTCTCTCCTGACGAACGTCCCAGGCAAAGCGCCCATGGCTGGTGTCATATTTCAATAAATGCGCCATGCCTGCGGCATCCGCCAGTTCATTGATGGCCACCACGGTCATTTCCGCCCGACGCCCGGATTCATATAAAGCACGAACCACGTTGCGTCCGATGCGACCGAAACCATTAATCGCTACGCGTACGGTCATAAGTCTCCTGCAAAGCTTTCCCTGATTCGAGGTGGCTGACAGAGTAATCCAGCAACGCTCTGAGGGGAATCCTCGCCTGTCACAAACTCCAACTGATTGGTCATTTGTCGAACGTTTAATCGACTGAAACGCTTCAGCTAGAATAAGCGAAACATGGAATAAAGGGAATGTCCGTCCAGAGCAATAAGCCAGCTATATGACGCATATCACATTTTGAATGGAATAACTTACAGGCGTATTACATTTATGAGGAATAAGATGCACAAAAAGCCGGGTGGGCAGATAAAAGCAAAACGGTAACCAAAGGGTTACCGTTTTTAGGGTTTGCGCCTTCTCTTACAGGGAGAGGGCTGCGGTGAAGGCATTTGCCTGCACCGCATCAACCACGATTACAGCAGTTCTTTCGCTTTCGCGACCACGTTCTCAACGGTGAAGCCGAACTCTTCGAACAGCTGCTCAGCCGGCGCAGACTCACCGAAGGTGGTCATGCCGACGATAGCGCCGTTCAGGCCCACGTATTTGAACCAGTAGTCAGCGATACCCGCTTCGATAGCAACACGGGCAGAAACAGCTTTCGGCAGCACGGACTCACGGTATGCCGCATCCTGCTTGTCGAAGGCGTCGGTAGACGGCATGGAAACCACGCGCGCTTTAACGCCTTCGCCTGCCAGCTGATCCCATGCCGCAACCGCCAGTTCAACTTCAGAACCGGTCGCGATGAAAATCAGCTCAGGCTGACCGTCGCAGTCTTTCAGCACATAACCACCGCGGGCGATGTTCGCCAGCTGCTCTTCGGTACGATCCTGCTGAGCCAGGTTCTGACGGGAGAGGATCAGTGCGGTCGGGCCGTCCTGACGCTCAACGCCATATTTCCACGCTACCGCAGATTCAACCTGGTCACATGGACGCCATGTGGACATGTTCGGGGTCACACGCAGGGAAGCAACCTGCTCTACCGGCTGGTGAGTCGGGCCATCTTCGCCCAGACCGATGGAGTCGTGGGTGTACACCATCACCTGACGCTGTTTCATCAGCGCAGCCATACGCACCGCGTTACGGGCATATTCCACAAACATCAGGAAGGTAGAGGTGTAAGGCAGGAAACCACCGTGCAGAGAGATACCGTTAGCAATCGCGGTCATACCGAATTCACGTACACCGTAATGGATGTAGTTACCGGCAGCATCTTCGTTGATCGCTTTGGAACCGGACCAGATGGTCAGGTTGCTTGGCGCCAGGTCAGCAGAACCGCCGAGGAATTCTGGCAGCCACGGGCCGAAGGCTTCGATGGCATTCTGGGATGCTTTACGGCTGGCGATTTTGGACGGGTTCGCCTGCAGTTTAGCGATGAATTCGTTCGCTTTCGCGTCGAAGTCTGCTGGCATTTCACCTTTCATACGACGGGTGTATTCAGCCGCTTCCTGTGGGAAGGCTTTAGCGTAGGCAGCAAATTTCTCGTTCCATGCGGCTTCTTTCGCCTGGCCCGCTTCTTTGGCATCCCACTGCGCGTAGATCTCAGACGGGATCTCAAACGCGGCGTGTTTCCAGCCCAGCTGTTCGCGGGTCAGGACGATCTCTGCGTCACCCAGCGGTGCGCCATGGGAGTCGTGCGTACCGGCTTTATTCGGGGAACCGAAACCGATGATGGTTTTGCACATCAGCAGGGACGGTTTGTCGGTCACAGCGCGTGCTTCTTCTACTGCGCGTTTAATCGCTTCAGCATCATGGCCATCAACACCACGCACCACGTGCCAGCCGTAGGCTTCGAAACGTGCTGCGGTATCGTCGGTGAACCAGCCTTCAATGTGACCATCGATGGAGATGCCGTTGTCGTCATAGAACGCAACCAGTTTGCCCAGCTTCAGGGTACCGGCCAGGGAGCATACCTCGTGAGAGATACCTTCCATCATGCAGCCGTCGCCGAGGAATGCATAGGTGAAGTGGTCAACAATGTCATGACCCGGACGGTTGAACTGCGCCGCCAGCGTCTTCTCAGCAATCGCCATACCCACTGCATTAGCAATACCCTGACCCAGCGGACCGGTGGTGGTTTCTACACCTGCGGTGTAACCCACTTCCGGGTGGCCTGGGGTTTTAGAGTGCAGCTGACGGAAGTTTTTCAGCTCTTCGATTGGCAGGTCGTAGCCGGTGAGGTGCAGCAGGCTGTAGATCAGCATGGAGCCGTGGCCGTTGGACAGTACGAAACGGTCACGGTCAGCCCAGGCCGGGTTGTTCGGGTTGTGGTTCAGGAAATCACGCCACAGTACTTCGGCAATGTCAGCCATACCCATTGGGGCACCCGGGTGACCGGATTTAGCTTTTTGTACAGCATCCATGCTCAGCGCACGAATAGCATTGGCAAGCTCTTTACGTGAGGACATTTTGACTCCAGATCGGATGTTGAAGGCCATACCCGTTTCGGCTTGACGACAGCGCGTTTTGGGCTACGCCAGAAAAAAGTGCCAACAATGTAACCCAAGCGACAAAGCATGTACATGGACCATTCTTTTGCCGGTTAAGAAATCTCTGGAACACGCTCGCACGTTGCGCAATCTTCTCGCTCGCCGTCGTTTATATTCTTTATACTTAGCCATACTCCGGCCTCGCTGCCGTGATGTACTTTCAGAATTTATCGTGTTTAACGAGTGCGGAAGCAACCTAATGAAAATGCGTGCAATAGTGCTGGCTCTGGGAACAACGCTCCTGCTGAGCGGATGTCAGAATATGGACTCGAACGGTCTGATGAGCTCCGGTGCAGAGGCGTTTCAGGCCTACACCCTGAGCGATGCTCAGGTTAAAACATTAAGCGATGAGGCCTGTAAGGAGATGGACGGTAAAGCTACCATCGCGCCGGCAGGCAGCACTTACGCTCAGCGTCTGGATAAGATTGCTTCTGCGCTTGGCAATAACATCAATGGCCAGCCGGTAAACTACAAGGTTTATATGGCCAAAGACGTCAACGCCTTCGCCATGGCCAACGGCTGCATCCGCGTTTACAGCGGGCTGATGGACATGATGACCGACAACGAAGTCGAAGCGGTTATCGGGCATGAAATGGGTCACGTTGCGCTCGGCCACGTGAAGAAAGGAATGCAGGTTGCGCTTGGCACCAACGCCGTTCGCGTGGCGGCGGCATCTGCCGGGGGCATTGTCGGGAGCCTGTCGCAGTCACAGCTTGGCGATCTCGGTGAAAAACTGGTCAACTCCCAGTTCTCCCAGCGTCAGGAATCCGAGGCCGATGACTACTCTTACGATCTGTTGCGCAAACGCGGCATCAATCCGTCCGGTTTAGCCACCAGCTTCGAAAAACTGGCTCAACAGGAAGCAGGCCGTCAAAGCTCAATGTTTGACGACCACCCTGCCTCTGCAGCACGTGCGCAGCATATTCGCGATCGCATGGCCACAGACGGCATTAAGTAACAGCGATCATCAGGCCGGGCAACCTGTCCCGGCCTGTTTCTTTATTACTCGCCTTTTTTCGCAGCCTGGATGTAGAGCATTTCCAGCGCCAGCGTCGCAGCGGCAAGCGCCGTGATCTCAGACTGATCGTAAGCCGGAGCCACTTCTACCACGTCCATACCCACGATGTTCAGATCTTTCAGACCGCGTACCAGCTTAATGGCGCGATCGGAAGTCAGGCCACCGATGACCGGGGTGCCGGTACCTGGCGCAAAGGCCGGATCCAGGCAGTCAATGTCGAAGGTCAGATATACCGGCATATCACCCACGATCTGTTTCACCTGCGCGATGATGTCGTCCACGCCGCGATCGTTCACCTGACCGGCATCCAGCACGGTGAAGCCGTTGTCTTTGTCGAACTCGGTACGGATACCAATCTGCACGGAGTGGTTAGGATCGATCAGACCTTCTTTCGGCGCGGTGAAGAACATGGTGCCGTGGTCAAATTCGCAGCCGTTCGCGTAAGTGTCGGTATGGGCGTCGAAATGCACCAGCGCCATCTTACCAAAGTGCTTCGCGTGGGCGCGCAGCAGCGGCAGGGTCACGAAGTGGTCACCCCCGAAGGAGAGCATACGCTTGCCGGCAGCCAGCAGTTTTTCTGCGTGGGCCTGCAGTTTTTCACTCATCTCACGCGCGTCACCGAAGGCATACACCAGGTCGCCGCAGTCAACCACGTTCAGGCGCTCGCGCATGTCGAAGTTCCACGGGAAACGATTGTGCTCCCAGGCCAGGTTAGTAGAGACCTGACGAATGGCCGCCGGGCCATGACGGCCACCGGCACGACCGGATGTCGCCATATCAAACGGCACACCGGTAATTACCCAATCCGCATCGCTGTCGTACGGCTGGAAATTCATCGGAAGGCGTAAAAAACCAAAGGCGTTAGATACCAGGGAGTTATCGTACTGATGGCCTAAAGTGCTCATGTCCTGACCTCTTTTTAAAGTCGATACATTAAAAATAGATGAAAAAAAATCCCTTCCGCGTCGTTAAACCCGACGAGGAAGGGATTGATTCGAATAGTGCTTGTTGCGGCGGATTATCGCCGCTAATTCATACGGGTTCAAGAGAGTATAAAGCATCGCGCGCGCTTTGCTCCTCACCCTACCCCTCCCCAAAAAGAAGAGGGGATGTGAACACCTGCTCCCTTTTAAAAAGCAGGCTGGAAAAGGGGAAAGCGCGAATGCTTTACTCGTCTTCCAGATACGTGTAGCCGTACAGACCCGCTTCAAACTCTTCCAGGAACTGCTTCTGCAACGTATCGTCAAGATCGGTGTTTTTCACCTGATCGCGGAACTGCGTCAGCAGCTTGTTCGGATCGAGCTGCACGTACTGCAACATATCCGCCACGGTGTCGCCCTCGTCAGAAAGCTCCACTTCGACGTTGCCGTCAGGGAAGACAAACACGTCAACCGCTTCGGTATCCCCGAACAGGTTATGCATGTTGCCCAGAATCTCCTGATATGCCCCGACCATAAAGAAGCCCAGCATAGGTGGACTCTCTGGATCGTACTCCGGCATCGGCATGGTGGTGGCGATGCCATCACCGTCAATGTAGTGATCGATAGCCCCGTCTGAATCACAGGTAATATCCAGCAGCACTGCGCGACGCTCAGGCACCTGGTTCAGCCCTTCGAGCGGGAGGACCGGGAACAGCTGATCGATACCCCAGGCATCCGGCATCGACTGGAACAGAGAGAAGTTGACGTACATCTTGTCCGCCATTCGCTCCTGCAGTTCGTCGATAATCGGACGGTGCGCACGATTGCTCGGGTCGAGCTGTTTCTGCACTTCGTGGCACATGTTCAGATACAGCTGCTCTGCCCAGGCACGCTCCTGCAGGCTGAACGCGCCGGATGAATAGCCGGTGTGAATATCGTGCAGGTCCATCTGGCTGTCGTGCAGCCATTCACGCAGGGAACGACGGGTGCCCGGCTCGTGCATCTCAATCCAGGTTTCCCACATGCTTTGCAGCGCGCGTGGGGCATCGTCTTCCGGTGGCGTGGCTTCGGTGTATTCGTTGCGCTCGACGCCGATGATGTTAGACACCAGCACCGTGTGGTGCGCGGTCACCGCACGCCCGGACTCGGTGATCACCGTCGGGTGCGGCAGGCCGTTCTCTTCACACGCATCGCCAATGGCCCAGATAATGTTGTTGGCGTACTCGTTCAGGCCGTAGTTTACGGAACAGTCGGACTTCGAGCGGGTCCCTTCGTAATCCACGCCCAGACCGCCGCCCACGTCAAAGCACTGGATGTTCACGCCCAGCTTGTGCAGCTCGACGTAGAAACGGGCCGACTCACGCACGCCCGTCGCGATATCGCGGATGTTGGCCATCTGCGAACCGAGGTGGAAGTGCAGGAGCTGGATGCTGTCCAGGCGACCACGTTCACGCATGATCTCCACTAGCTGCAGAACCTGGTTCGCCGCGAGGCCGAATTTGGATTTCTCACCGCCGGAGGACTGCCATTTACCGGAGCCTTGCGAGGCCAGACGCGCACGCACGCCAAGACGCGGCACCACGTTCAGGCGCTCGGCCTCTTCCAGCACGATATTAATCTCGGACATCTTCTCGATGACCAGATAGACCTTGTGACCCATCTTCTCGCCAATCAGCGCCAGACGAATGTATTCACGGTCTTTATAGCCGTTACACACGATCACCGAGCGGGTCATGCCAGCATGCGCCAGCACCGCCATCAGCTCGGCTTTGGAACCGGCTTCCAGCCCCAGCGGTTCGCCGGAGTGAATTAAGGATTCGATAACGCGACGATGCTGATTCACCTTGATCGGATAAACCAGGAAATAGTCGCCGTTGTAACCGTAAGATTCACGCGCGCGCTTGAAGGCGGCGTTGATAGAACGCAGACGGTGTTGCAGGATCTGTGGGAAGCAGAACAGTGCAGGCAAACGCTGCCCCTGCGCTTCACGCGCTTTCACCAGTTTGGCGAGATCGACGCGCGCTTCCGGTACGTCAGGATCCGGGCAAACGCTGATGTGGCCCAGTTCATTGACGTCGTAGTAGTTATTGCCCCACCAGGCAATATTGTAAGTGCGCAGCATCTTGCTGGCTTCCTGGGAGCTCATCGCAACCTCCTGCATAGAACGTAGTACACCCTGTTCGCCTGCTGACGAAGGCGAAAAAGAAGACATGTCGTCAGACATAGCGAACCTCAACTCTTACTATTCAGTGTAAAACAGTTGACTACTATCGCAGCGTCAATCTGCGATAACAACCCATTATCCGACCGGATTTCCAGCACAGAATGCTGAAAGCCGGGGCGTGCGACCGGTTTCTTATTCATATCATTGTAAAACACGTATCCGAACTCTGTATGACAAGGTCCGGCGAAACCACGAGAAAACTCTTGTATTTACAAGAGCGCCCTTGTTCAGACTTCACAAAGCGTAGTGCCTGCCCTGGAATCCTGAGAAGCGCCGAGATGGGTATAACATCGGCAGGTTTGCAGATTAGAAATGCGAATGGCGGGGAGCATGTTCCAGCCTGAAAGGCAGAACTGTTTAAGCGGAAAACGACGGTTCATTATCTCGTATCACCTCCACGCAAGCTTAAGCAAACTCGCGACAAGTTAAAGCTAAAAGTTCACTGCTTTACCCGGCTGGAAGTGGCGACACGAAGAAACGTCGTGTGCTTTTTTTGTATGAGCCGCGCGCCGCGTTTTATACCGACAAGACAGGGAAAATGCAAAATATAAATGTGTGCATTGCCAGGACCGTCAGTAAAAATTTCCAGTCGGGTTTTCAGGGTCGTAGGCGCACCGACAAAAAAAGCTGGAAATCGGGCGAAGAAGTGACCTAAAATAGCCGTCCAGATGTTAATCCATCCATACTGATTAACACTCAGACTGCCAGTGTCATCGTTTGCAAGCCCTGGTGGAAAACCCTGCCGCGGCTATCCCACACGACAGTTTGAGCTAAACAAATTCTCCTTAGGTAAATTAAAACATGGCAAAACACCTGTTTACGTCCGAGTCTGTATCAGAAGGACATCCTGATAAAATTGCTGACCAGATCTCCGATGCAGTGCTGGATGCGATCCTCGAACAGGATCCAAAAGCGCGCGTCGCCTGCGAAACCTATGTCAAAACAGGCATGGTGATGGTTGGCGGTGAAATCACCACCAGTGCATGGGTTGATATCGAAGAGATCACCCGTAACACCGTGCGTGAAATCGGCTATGTGCATTCTGATATGGGCTTTGATGCCAACTCTTGCGCCGTACTGAGCGCCATCGGCAAACAGTCCCCTGACATCAACCAGGGCGTTGACCGTGCCGATCCGCTGGAACAGGGCGCAGGCGACCAGGGCCTGATGTTTGGCTACGCCACCAACGAAACCGACGTGCTGATGCCAGCCCCTATCACCTATGCTCACCGTCTGGTGCAGCGTCAGGCTGAAGTGCGTAAAAACGGCACCCTGCCATGGCTGCGCCCTGATGCGAAAAGCCAGGTAACCTTCCAGTACGATGACGGCAAAATTGTCGGCATCGACGCGGTGGTTCTGTCCACTCAGCATGCCGAAGATATTGATCAGAAATCCCTGCAGGAAGCAGTGATGGAAGAGATCATCAAGCCGGTTCTGCCGACCGAGTGGCTGAATGCTTCTACTAAATATTTCATCAACCCAACCGGCCGCTTTGTTATCGGTGGACCAATGGGCGACTGCGGTCTGACCGGTCGTAAGATCATCGTTGATACCTACGGCGGCATGGCCCGTCACGGTGGCGGCGCGTTCTCCGGTAAAGATCCGTCTAAAGTAGACCGTTCCGCAGCCTACGCAGCACGTTATGTTGCCAAGAACATCGTTGCGGCTGGCCTGGCTGACCGTTGTGAGATTCAGGTTTCCTACGCAATTGGCGTGGCAGAACCGACCTCCATCATGGTTGAAACATTCGGCACCGAGAAAGTGGCAACTGAGCAGCTGACCCTGCTGGTGCGCGAGTTCTTCGACCTGCGTCCATACGGTCTGATCCAGATGCTGGATCTGCTGCACCCAATCTACAAAGAAACCGCTGCATACGGTCACTTTGGTCGCGAACATTTCCCATGGGAAAAAACCGACAAAGCCGCCCAACTGCGTGAAGCTGCCGGTCTGAAATAATCGACTGACAGTCTTTCTGAAAGGCCAGCCCCGTGCTGGCCTTTTTGTTTTAAGCGTTTACAACGCCCGCCATGAAATCGCTTACACCCAAATAAAATCAGGCCCTTTCGGAATACTCTCTTTGTCACTCCTGGCCCTCTGACATATTTTTACTGTCTCCTCATAAAATCTTTACATTGTTGAAACAGCTAAGCCAAATGGAGGGCAAAATGCCTGACAATAAAAAACAGGGGCGGACGTCTAACAAGACGATGACGTTCTTCGTCTGCTTCCTTGCCGCTCTGGCAGGATTACTCTTCGGTCTTGATATCGGCGTTATTGCCGGGGCATTGCCGTTTATCACGGATGAATTCCAGATCAATTCCCACACGCAGGAATGGGTGGTCAGCTCGATGATGTTCGGCGCGGCCGTCGGCGCAGTCGGCAGCGGCTGGCTCTCCTTCAAACTCGGGCGTAAAAAAAGCCTGATGATTGGCGCCATTCTGTTTGTCGCCGGTTCGCTCTTTTCCGCAGCAGCGCCAAACGTGGAAGTGCTGATTGTCTCCCGCGTGCTGCTCGGCCTGGCGGTAGGCGTCGCCTCTTACACCGCGCCGCTTTACCTGTCGGAGATCGCGCCAGAGAAAATTCGCGGCAGCATGATCTCCATGTATCAGCTGATGATCACTATCGGGATTCTGGGTGCTTACCTTTCCGATACCGCATTCAGCTATAGCGGCGCATGGCGCTGGATGCTGGGCGTCATTATTATCCCGGCGATCCTGCTGCTGATCGGTGTCTTCTTCCTGCCTGACAGCCCACGCTGGTTTGCGGCCAAAAGGCGCTTTAACGATGCGGAGCGCGTGCTGCTACGCCTGCGCGATACCAGTGCAGAAGCGAAACACGAGCTGGAAGAGATCCGCGAAAGCCTGAAGATCAAACAGAGTGGCTGGGCGCTGTTTAAAGAGAACAGCAACTTCCGCCGGGCGGTGTTCCTTGGCGTGCTGCTGCAGGTGATGCAGCAGTTTACCGGGATGAACGTCATCATGTATTACGCGCCAAAAATCTTTGAACTGGCGGGCTACAGCAATACCACCGAGCAGATGTGGGGCACGGTGATCGTCGGTCTGACCAACGTGCTGGCAACCTTTATCGCCATCGGCCTGGTGGATCGCTGGGGCCGTAAACCGACGCTGACGCTGGGCTTCCTGGTGATGGCCGCCGGCATGGGCGTGCTGGGAACGATGATGCATATGGGCATCCACTCCACTACCGGCCAGTATGCCGCCGTCGCGATGTTGCTGATGTTTATCGTGGGTTTTGCAATGAGCGCAGGTCCTCTGATTTGGGTGCTGTGTTCTGAGATCCAGCCGCTGAAAGGGCGTGATTTCGGTATCACCTGCTCCACCGCTACCAACTGGATCGCCAACATGATCGTCGGCGCAACCTTCCTGACCATGCTCGATACGCTGGGTAACGCCAATACCTTCTGGGTGTACGGCGGTCTGAACCTGCTGTTTATCGTGCTGACCCTGTGGCTGGTTCCTGAAACCAAACACGTGTCGCTGGAACATATTGAACGTAACCTGATGAAAGGTCGTCCCCTGCGCGAAATCGGCGCTCACGACTGATCCCGCCGGGTTCCTCCCCTCGGGAGGAACCCGCTTGCACCGCTCCGCGACAGGCTCTATGCTCTGCCGTTATGAAAACACCCCGTCTCCCCATTGCGCTTCAGCAAGCCGCCATGCGCAGCCTGCGTGACAACCTGGCGCAGGCCAATCTGAAGCTCGCCCGGAACTATCCTGAACCGAAACTGGTCTGGCAGCAGCGCGGCACCGCAGCGGGCACCGCCTGGCTGGATGCGTATGAGATCCGCCTCAACCCGATCCTGATGCTGGAAAACCAGCAGGCTTTTATCGAGGAAGTGATCCCGCATGAACTGGCGCACCTGCTGGTGTGGAAACATTTTGGCCGCGTCGCCCCTCATGGCAAAGAGTGGAAATGGATGATGGAAGCGGTGCTGGGCGTTCCGGCTCGTCGCACGCATCAGTTCGAGCTTGATTCAGTACGGCGCAATACCTTCCCTTATCGTTGCTCGTGTCAGCAGCACCAGCTTACCGTGCGTCGTCACAACCGGGTGGTACGCGGCGAAGCCACCTACCGCTGCGTGAAATGTGGTGAACCGCTTATGGCGGAGTAAGCGGCAGAACTAACAGGAACATTCCTGATCTAGCTGATTGCATACTGGAACAACTTTCGTTACGTTGCGGGCTCGTTTTGACACGGAGCTCACGATGTCCCGTAATTTCTCTCTCGCGGTCGCTTTTCTGACGACGGCGTTCTCAGGCCATGTGCTGGCCGAAGGTATCCATAGTTTCTCTCAGGCAAAAACTGCAGGCGTGAAGGTCAATGCCGATGTCCCCGGCGATTTTTACTGTGGCTGTAAAATTAACTGGCAAGGCAAAAAAGGCGTCGTGGATCTGGCGTCCTGCGGCTACAAAGTGCGTAAAAACGAGAACCGCGCCAGCCGCATCGAATGGGAGCATGTCGTACCGGCCTGGCAGTTCGGCCACCAGCGTCAGTGCTGGCAGGATGGCGGACGAAAAAACTGCGCCAAAGATCCGGTCTATCGTCAGATAGAGAGCGATATGCATAACCTGCAGCCCGCCGTGGGCGAGGTGAATGGCGATCGCGGCAACTTTATGTACAGCCAGTGGAACGGCGGCGAAGGCCAGTATGGCCAGTGCGCCATGAAAGTCGATTTCAAAGATAAACTCGCCGAGCCGCCGGCCCGCGCCCGGGGCAGCATCGCCCGCACCTACTTCTACATGCGCGATCGCTATCAACTGACTCTTTCCCGCCAGCAAACCCAGCTTTTCAATGCCTGGGATAAACTCTATCCGGTGACCGCCTGGGAGTGCCTGCGCGACGAGCGTATTGCCAAAGTGCAGGGGAATCACAATCCGTACGTCCAGCGCGCTTGCCAGGCGCAAAAGAGCTAACCTACACTAGCGGCAATTGTTTCTTTGTGTACCCCTCACCCTCGCCCTCTTCCCTCAGGGGAGAGGAGACAGAATGTGCAAGGGACTCAGCTCTTGATGGACTTCTTAACTATGCGTGTTCCTCGTATTTATCATCCCGAAATGATCGTTGCAGGCAGCGAAATTGCCCTCTCTGAAGAGGCCGCCAACCACGTCGGCCGCGTGCTGCGCATGGGCGCAGGCCAGGCGATTCAGCTGTTTGATGGATCAAACCAGGTGTTTGACGCACAAATTACCCGCGCCGATAAAAAAAGCGTGCAGGTGAGTATCCTGCGTGGCGAGCTCGACGATCGGGAATCGCCGCTGCATATCCATTTAGGCCAGGTGATGTCACGCGGCGAAAAAATGGAATTCACTATCCAGAAATCGATCGAACTGGGTGTAAGCCTCATTACGCCACTTTTTTCTGAACGCTGTGGCGTTAAACTGGATGCCGAACGTCTGAATAAGAAGCTCCAGCAGTGGCAAAAAATCGCCGTTGCCGCCTGTGAACAGTGTGGCCGCAATCGCGTCCCGGAGATCCGACCGGTCATGGATCTCGAAGCCTGGTGTGCGGAAGAGGAGCAGGGTCTGAAGCTCAATCTGCATCCCCGCGCCAGCGCCAGCATTAACACCCTGCCGCTGCCGGTGGAACGCGTGCGTCTGTTGATTGGCCCGGAAGGCGGGTTGTCGGCAGAAGAGATTGCCATGACCGCGCGCTACCAGTTTACTGATATTCTGTTGGGACCCCGCGTTCTGCGTACTGAGACCACCGCGCTAACCGCCATTACTGCCCTGCAGGTGCGTTTTGGCGATTTAGGTTGAAGCATTAACGGAGAAGACAATGATCAAGCTCGGCATCGTGATGGATCCCATCACAAGCATCAATATCAAGAAAGATTCCAGCTTCGCTATGCTGCTGGAAGCGCAACGTCGCGGCTACCAGCTCCACTATATGGAGATGAGCGACCTGTACCTGATTAACGGCGAAGCGCGTGCCCGCACCCGCATTGTCAACGTCGAGCAGAATTACGATAAATGGTACGAGTTTGGTTCCGAGCAGGATCTGCCCCTGGCCGAACTCGACGTCGTCCTGATGCGTAAAGATCCGCCGTTCGACACCGAATACATCTACTGCACCTATATCCTTGAACGTGCAGAAGAGAAAGGGACGCTGATCGTCAACAAACCGCAGAGCCTGCGTGACTGCAACGAGAAGCTCTACACCGCCTGGTTCTCTGACCTGACGCCAGAGACGCTGGTGACGCGCAGCAAAACGCAGTTGAAAGCCTTCTGGCAGAAACACGGCGACATCATCCTGAAACCGCTGGACGGTATGGGTGGTGCATCTATCTTCCGCGTCAAAGAGGGTGACCCGAACCTCGGTGTGATCGCAGAGACCCTGACCGAGCATGGCTCTCGCTACTGCATGGCGCAGAACTATATTCCGGCCATTGTTGATGGTGATAAGCGCGTGCTGGTAGTGGACGGCGAGCCGGTGCCATACTGCCTGGCGCGTATTCCACAGGGTGGTGAAACCCGGGGTAATCTGGCGGCCGGTGGCCGTGGCGAACCGCGCCCGCTGACCGAAAGCGACTGGGAAATTGCCCGCCGCGTTGGTCCGATGCTGAAAGCCAAAGGGTTGATCTTCGTCGGCCTCGACATCATTGGCGATCGTCTGACAGAAGTGAACGTCACCAGCCCAACCTGTATTCGTGAAATCGAAGCCGCGTTCCCGGTGTCCATTACCGGCATGCTGATGGATGCGATCGAAAAACGGCTGAAGCAGTAGTAACCCAGCCAATACTGTTAGTGACAGCATCCGGGTTTGTACGCATACTGGGTGCTGTCGCTTTTTAAACCAGGAAACAGAACCTCTGACAATGAATTTACAGCATCACTTTCTTATTGCCATGCCTGCTCTCCAGGATCCGATTTTCCGTCGTGCAGTGGTTTACATCTGCGAGTACAGCGAAGATGGCGCGATGGGGATTATCATCAATAAACCGCTGGAAAATCTTACTGTTGAAGGCATTCTGGAAAAATTAAAAATTTCCCAGGACGAACGTGTTCCTGAAATTCGTCTCGACAAAGCTGTGATGCTGGGTGGCCCGCTGGCAGAAGATCGTGGCTTTATACTGCATACGCCGCCAGGGTTTTCCTCCAGTATCCGTATCTCTGACAACACTGTGATTACAACCTCCCGTGACGTGCTGGAGACTCTGGGCACAGAGAAACAGCCTGCTGATGTACTGGTGGCGCTGGGCTACTCCTCATGGGAGAAAGGCCAGCTTGAGCAGGAGATCCTCGATAACGCCTGGCTGACGGCTCCGGCAGATTTGAACATCCTGTTTAAAACCCCGATAGCCGATCGCTGGCGTGATGCGGCAAAGTTGATTGGCATTGATATCCAGACAATGCCTGGCGTAGCGGGGCATGCCTGATGAGCGGCACGCTTCTCGCCTTTGATTTCGGCACCAAAAGTATCGGCGTGGCGATTGGCCAGCGCATCACCGGCACCGCTCGCCCGCTGACGGCGATAAAAGCGCAAAATGGCACCCCGGACTGGAACCTGATTGAACGCCTGCTGAAAGAGTGGCAGCCGGATGTGGTGATTGTCGGGCTGCCGCTGAATATGGATGGCACCGAACAGCCATTAACTGCGCGTGCACGCAATTTTGCCAATAAAATTCATGGCCGCTTTGGCGTGGCGATTAAGCTGCACGATGAACGACTGAGTACGGTAGAAGCCCGCGCCGGTCTGTTTGAGCACGGCGGTTTTCGCGCGCTCAACAAAGGCAGCGTCGATTCCGCTTCGGCGGTAATTATCCTCGAAAGCTTCTTCGAGCAGGGTTACTGATCCCCCTTCCCTTTGCCCGGCTTCCCGGGCAAAGACCTCTTATTGTTCCAGCAAGGTGGCGTTAAGCGTCGTCAGTTCAGCCAGACGCGTGCGAACCTGTTCATCATCAATATTCCACATCCCGGCAAAGGCCAGCGCGGCGTGATGCGCGCCCACGGGTAGTGCCATCGATACTTCGCCGTCGTCATGGTGCCAGACAACATGTCCCTGCTGGCGTTGCTGCGCCACATGCGGAGCAAGGTTTTGCCACTGCTCAGGCGTAAAGCGCAACATCAGCGCCTCGTCCGTCTCACTCGCCAGCAGTGACATACCAATCACCGATTGCCAGGCAGGCAGCATGTGGAAACCTGCCAGCGCCTGGGTGGTCTGGCTGCCGGGCACGGAGTGCCAGATATAGATCACCTGGTCTTCCCACAACACACCCAGCGCCACCACGATATCGCGTGGTGCATCGCGCTCCAGCCGGGGCAAGGCGCGGGAGAAAAGCTCGGAACCGCGGATAGACTGGGCCGCCAGGGCATGAATGCCAGGGCCAGGCAGGTAACGCCGATGCTCGTCCTGCATGGTCAGGCCAATGGAGGCCATGGTCATCAGCAAGCGGTTAACACGGGTGGTGTTGATCCCCATCAGCCGCGCAAGTTCACGGCAGCCAATGGCGCGGCCGCTGGAAACCAGATATTGCAGACAGCGAATGCCGTCGATAAGACTTTGGTTCGGTTGTGATGACATAGCCGCTTTTAAGGTGTGCAATCGGAGGCTCGATTTTACCGCCCGCGCAGAAGGATACAAGGCCGTGAAAATCATTCTCTGCCGTAAATTGCCCGTGCTTTAAAGCCGCCCCTGCGCCTTGCGTTCAGCACGGCTCTGCTCGAAGTTCTGCATCCCTGCCTGCAGCCCGGTCTGGATCACGCCAGGCAGTTGATAGGTTTTGCCTTCACGAATCAAATTCGCCGCAGCTGAGGTGTTAATGAGTAACTCAAACAGCGCCACGCGCCCCTGCTGGTTGTCCCTTTCGAGTTTTTGTGCCAGCACCGCCTGCAAACTGCCGGCCAGCTGCTTGCGTACCGGCTCTTTTTCCTCCGCCGGGAAGGCATCCACCAGCCGCTCTATCGCCTGGGCTGCGCCACGGGTATGCAGGGTCGCCAGCACCAGATGCCCGGTCTCTGCGGCGGTAAGCGCAAGGCGGATCGTTTCGCTATCGCGCAGTTCGCCTAACAGGATCACATCGGGATCTTCCCGCAATGCCGCCCGCAGCGCATCGGCAAAGGCGTTGCAGTGCAGGCCAATCTCCCGCTGCTGCACCAGGCAACGTTTGCTCTGATGGATAAACTCCACCGGATCTTCCAGGGTCAGGATATGTCCCTCGCTGTGGTGATTAAGAAAGTCGACCATTGCCGCAAGCGTGGTGGACTTGCCGCTGCCGGTGGCACCGGTCACCAGAATCAGGCCGTTATCCCTGGTCAGCAGCTCGGGGATCGCCCGCGGCGTACCCAGACTATGCAATTGCGGGCACTGTTCTGGCAGCAGCCGGAGCGCCAGCGAACACCCTTGCGTATGGGCGAAGGCGCTGGCCCGCAGCCGGTGGCTCTTCAGTGTGACGGCAAAATCTACCTGCCCCTGAGCACACCATGCCCCCTGCTGCTCATCGCTGAGCCAGCTTTTCAGCAGCATCACCACATCCGGCCCCGGAAAAGGCGCCAATTCCATCTTTCCTCGTCGTCGCCAGCGAGGTGGTGCGTTACTGCACAGGTGTAGATCCGACACGTTATGCTTTACACTAAGGGCCACAATTTCTTCCATATTCATTTAATGATCCTCGGAAAATGAACGACATTGCGCATAACCTGGCACAGGTCAGGGATAAAATCTCAGCTGCGGCAACACGTTGCGGCCGTGCTTCAGAAGAAGTTACGTTGCTTGCAGTCAGTAAAACCAAGCCTGCGAGCGCCATCGCAGAAGCGATTGATGCAGGCCAGCGCATGTTCGGTGAAAACTACGTGCAGGAGGGGGTGGAAAAAATCCGCCACTTCCGGGAAAAAGGCACCGCGGATCTGCAATGGCATTTCATCGGGCCATTACAGTCGAACAAAAGCCGACTGGTAGCAGAGCATTTCGACTGGTGTCATACCGTCGATCGTCTGCGCATTGCCAGTCGTCTGAGCGAGCAGCGTCCGGCCGAGATGCCGCCGCTTAACGTACTGATTCAAATCAACATCAGCGACGAAAACAGCAAGTCCGGCATTGCGCTTGAGGCGCTGGATCAGCTGGCGGATGAGGTGGCGGCGCTACCGGGCCTTAAGCTTCGTGGGTTAATGGCGATCCCGGCCCCGGAGTCAGATTACGACAGGCAGTTTGCCGTCGCCCGGCAAATGGCTGTAGCATTTGAGGCGCTTAAAACACGCTTCCCAACGGTCGACACGCTTTCACTGGGCATGACGGACGATATGGCTGCCGCGATTGCGGCTGGCAGCACCATGGTGCGCATCGGCACAGCAATTTTCGGTGCGCGCGATTACACCCAATAATAAGGAAACCTGAGGAACGCCATGAAGACGTTGACCTTCCTGCTCTCAACGGTCATTGAACTGTATACGATGGTGCTTTTGTTACGCGTCTGGATGCAGTGGGCCCGTTGTGATTTTTACAACCCCTTCTCACAGTTTGTCGTTAAAGTCACCCAGCCCATCATCGGGCCGCTGCGTCGGGTGATCCCGCCGATGGGGCCGATTGACAGCGCCTCCCTGCTGGTTGCGCTGATCCTGTGCGTGGTGAAAGCGATCGTGCTGTTTATGGTCATTACCTTCCAGCCGATCATCTGGATCGCGGCGGTGTTGATCCTGATAAAAACGATCGGCCTGCTGATTTTCTGGGTACTGTTGCTGATGGCAATTATGAGTTGGGTGAGCCAGGGCCGTAGCCCGGTGGAATATTCACTTATTCAGCTTGCCGACCCGCTGCTGCGCCCGATCCGTAATCTGCTGCCTGCCATGGGCGGAATCGATTTCTCCCCGATGATCCTCGTGCTGCTGCTGTACGTGATCAACATGGGCATCGCTGAACTGCTGCAGTCCACGGGCAACATTCTGCTGCCGGGGCTGTGGATGGCGTTATGAGTGCTGTCAGCACCTGCGCCGACGGGCTGGTTTTACGGCTATATATTCAGCCGAAAGCCAGCCGTGACACCATTATCGGGCTGCATGGCGACGAAGTAAAAGTCGCCATCACCGCCCCTCCTGTGGATGGCCAGGCGAACGCCCATCTGGTGAAGTATCTGGCAAAGCAGTTTCGCGTCGCGAAAAGCCAGGTACTGCTCGAGAAGGGTGAACTGGGTCGCCACAAGCAGGTCAAAATTCTCAATCCGCAACAAATCCCGACGGAAGTCGCGGCCCTGATACAACAGGACTAACGTATGCAAAAAGTTGTTCTCGCTACCGGTAATGCCGGTAAAGTGCGCGAGCTGGCCTCGCTGTTAAATGATTTCGGTCTGGATGTGGTCGCCCAGACCGAGCTTGGCGTGGACTCTGCTGAAGAGACCGGCCTGACCTTTATTGAAAATGCCATTCTGAAAGCGCGCCATGCGGCGCAGGTTACCGGTTTGCCGGCCATCGCCGATGACTCCGGTCTGGCGGTGGACGTGCTTGGCGGTGCGCCGGGGATCTACTCAGCCCGCTATTCTGGCATCGATGCCAGCGACCAGCAGAATCTTGAAAAGCTGCTTGAAGCGCTCAAGGACGTACCCGATGATCAGCGCAAAGCGCAGTTCCACTGCGTGCTGGTCTATATGCGCCATGCCGAAGATCCTACGCCAATTGTCTGCCACGGCAGCTGGCCGGGTGTCATTGCCCGCGAGGCGGCAGGCAACGGCGGCTTTGGCTACGATCCGATTTTCTTTGTCCCGACCGAGGGCAAAACCGCTGCGGAACTGACCCGCGAAGAAAAAAGCGCGATTTCCCATCGTGGGCGCGCACTGAAACTGTTACTGGAAGCGTTACGTAATGGCTAATTTGCCACCTCTGAGTCTTTATATTCACATCCCGTGGTGCGTGCAGAAATGCCCGTACTGCGATTTCAATTCGCATGCGCTGAAAGGCGAAGTGCCTCATGACGATTACGTTCAGCATCTGCTTGCCGATCTGGACGCCGACGTCGCTTACGCACAGGGACGTGAAGTTAAGACCATTTTTATCGGTGGCGGTACGCCGAGCCTGCTCTCAGGCCCGGCGATGCAGACGCTGCTGGATGGCGTGCGTGCGCGCCTTAATCTGGCAGCGGATGCAGAAATTACCATGGAGGCCAATCCGGGTACGGTTGAGGCCGACCGTTTTGTCGAGTATCAGCGCGCCGGGGTAAACCGTATCTCCATTGGGGTACAGAGCTTCAGCGAGCCGAAGCTAAAGCGTCTGGGGCGCATTCATGGCCCGGGTGAAGCAAAGCGCGCCGCACATCTGGCGACCGGGCTGGACCTGCGCAGCTTTAACCTCGACCTGATGCACGGCCTGCCGGATCAGTCTCTGGACGAAGCGCTGGACGATCTGCGCCAGGCCATTGAGCTGAACCCGCCGCACCTCTCCTGGTATCAGCTGACCATTGAGCCGAACACGCTGTTTGGTTCGCGCCCGCCGGTACTGCCGGATGACGACGCGCTGTGGGATATTTTCGAGCAGGGCCACCAGCTGCTGACTGCCGCCGGGTATCAGCAGTACGAAACCTCGGCCTATGCGAAGCCAGGCTACCAGTGTCAGCACAACCTGAACTACTGGCGTTTTGGCGATTATCTGGGGATTGGCTGCGGGGCACACGGTAAAGTGACCTTCCCGGACGGACGTATTCTGCGAACCGCCAAGACGCGCCATCCGCGTGGCTATATGGAAGGACGTTATCTGGAGCGCAGCCATGACGTTGAGGCCGAAGATAAACCGTTTGAGTTCTTTATGAACCGCTTCCGCCTGCTGGAAGCCGCGCCACGCGCAGAGTTTTCACGCTATACCGGTTTAGCGGAGTCGGTGATTCGTCCTCAGATTGACGAAGCGCTGGCACAAGGTTATTTGACCGAATGCGATGAGTTCTGGCAGATCACCGAGCATGGCAAATTGTTCTTAAACTCCCTTCTTGAACTGTTCCTCGCCGAAGAATCCTGAAGCCTGATTCAGGATGTTGCATCCCGTTCTGCTGGCTGAGGGAAAAGCTGGCAGAACGGGATGGACATGATTCGCTCTTATGCAAAACAGCTCCGCCATGAGCTGACCACAGAAGAGAGACGACTCTGGTATCGGTTACGTAGTCGTCGATTCGCGCACTATAAATTTCGTCGCCAGCATCCTGTTGGGAATTACATTCTGGATTTCGTTTGTTGCGAAGCCCGCCTGGCTATTGAGCTGGATGGAGGACAACACGATGAAAGAGAAGAATATGACCGGCAAAGAACCGCCTGGCTGAATCAAAAAGGCTGGCAGGTAATTCGGTTCTGGAACAACGAAATCTGGCATAACGAGGAAGGGGTGTTGGATGAAATTTTAGAGAAGCTGCAAACGCTTTTACCCTCACCCCGACCCTCCTCCTGAAAGGGAGAGAGAGCAAACCATACCCGGGCTCACCTCTGGCAGCAAACTGTTCCCCCGCCTCTGTGGGGAAAGCAGGCAAACTCTTCCCAGACTCGCCTCTGGCAGCAAACTGTTCCCTCTCCCTTGTGGGGAAAGCAGGCAAACCCTTCCCGGACTCACCTCTGGCAGCAAATTGTTCCCTCTCCCCTGCGAAGAAAGGAGGCCAAACCATTCCCGGACTCACCTCGGGCAGCGATCGGTTCCCTCTCCCCTTTGGGGAGAGGGTTAGGGTGAGGGGTCCAGACCGCACTACACTACTTCAGCGACCCCACCAGCCCCTTGCGGCTCTCTTCCAGCGACACTACGCGTTTGCACACGTCTTTGCCAAAAGCCTTGAAATCCGCTTCCTGGTTTTTCCACTCGTTCTGAATTGAAGTTTGCAGGCCGCCCAGGCTACCCAGTACGCCCTGCAGCGGGTTGCCACCGCCTTTCAGCACCGCTTTGGCACCCATCTCGTTGATGCTGTCCTGCAAAATGCCGCCCATCGCCTGATTAACCAGCTGTTGGCCATCGGCACGCACCTGATCGATCGCCTGATAGTGGAACGTCAGGCCATCGGTACGATGTTCAATAATACGGTTCATCTGCTCTTTTAACTGGGCATCCAGTTTGGTCAGGCGCGAGCGCATATTACTGCTCTCCCCCACCTCTTTAGCGATGATCTTATCCAGCGCGACACGGCCTTTTTCTACGCGTGTCAGAGCACCTTCATCGATCCACGGCAGCGCGCTACGCAGATCGGCCTGGTAATCTTTTGCCTGTTCACGTTGGGCTGCGCTCAGCGTGTACTGCTTGCCGTTGAACATGACATTGCCATCCGGGGTGATCACCAGATTGCCGTTCTCCCCTTTTACCTGCACGGTTTGCGGGCTCAGGATCACGTCATCACGCGGCGTGACTTCGCATTTGTAGTCGGCGTGAGCGGTCAGAGCCGTCGTCATTAAAGCCGCAGCGAGCAGCGTTTTGCGCATCATATCTTCTCCCTTATACAAAACGGGCCAGCAATTGCTGGCCCCTTATGTTCTATTAGTCCCACCAAATATCGAAAAGTTCGCTGATGCGTACCTCTTCGAATTTACGGTCTTCCAGCCACTTACGCACGATGGCCTGATGCTCTTCGGTGCACTGGCCGATCTCTTGTTTGCAGATCAAACCTTCCCACGCCAGGTAGCCGCTGCCGTCAAATGCCAGCTTGTTCGGCTCGATAACTTCATTGATGAAGGCATCTACCTCTTCATCAATTTTTTCTACACTGGTGCCTTCCGGGAAACGCCATGCAACCGAAAAACCAATTTCCTGGAATTCTTCGATGTGCATTTTCTTACGCAGACGACGGCTACGGTTCTTTGCCATTATTTCACCCTCTCGAACATTAAGTCCCATACGCCGTGACCAAGACGATGGCCACGCTGTTCAAATTTCGTTACCGGACGTGAGTCAGGACGCGGCACATAATCATTGCTCGCCGACTGGTTTTTATACCCGTCGAGTGACGACATCACTTCCAGCATATGCTCCGCATACTGTTCCCAGTCGGTCGCCATGTGGAAAACACCACCCAGCTTCAGTTTGCTCTTTACCAGCTCAGCAAAGGGTGCCTGAACAATACGGCGTTTATTATGGCGTGCTTTGTGCCATGGGTCAGGGAAAAAGAGCTGAACCATGTTCAGAGAATTGTCAGGGATCATCTTGTGCAGCACTTCCACCGCGTCATGACACATCACCCGCAGGTTCTCGACACCCTCTTCATGAGCCGTTGCCAGGCAAGCACCCACGCCCGGCGAGTGAACCTCAATACCGAGGAAATTCTGCTCCGGGCGCGCTTTTGCCATTGTCACCAGCGAGGCGCCCATGCCGAAACCGATCTCCAGCGTAATCGGCGCGTCGCGGCCAAACAGTTCCACAAAGTCGAGCGGCTGTTCGGTGAACTCCACGCCCATCACCGGCCAGTAGTTATCCAGCGCGTGTTGCTGCCCCTTTGTCAGGCGCCCCTGACGGCGGACAAAGCTGCGAATACGGCGCAGCGGGCGGCCGTTTTCATCAAATTCCGGTGATATGACGTCGTTTTTCATAAAAGAGTAGTCTGCTTGTGAGAATGTTCGGGAAACGGGCATTATCCAAAGTTAATGATGGGATGCAAGCATGGGAAAGATCCGGTTTACAGCCGCAGGCCTCTGTGCTGCAATCTGCGTCCCTGATATCGCGAAGCGAAGACCATGCAAGCCTCTCAATTTTCAGCCCAGGTGCTGGACTGGTACGACAAATACGGGCGTAAAACCCTGCCCTGGCAAATTGAAAAAACACCCTACAAAGTATGGCTCTCTGAGGTGATGTTGCAACAAACGCAGGTCGCGACTGTTATCCCCTACTTTGAGCGCTTTATGGCGCGTTTTCCAACGGTAACCGATCTGGCTAACGCCCCGCTTGATGAGGTACTGCATCTGTGGACTGGACTAGGCTACTACGCCCGCGCCCGCAATCTGCATAAAGCCGCCCAGCAGGTGGTGTCGCTGCACGGTGGCATCTTCCCTGAAACGTTCGAGGAGGTGGCCGCCCTGCCGGGTGTCGGGCGATCTACCGCGGGGGCGATCCTCTCCCTCTCGCTGGGTAAACACTTTCCTATTCTCGACGGCAATGTGAAACGCGTGCTGGCGCGCTGCTATGCCGTTGGCGGCTGGCCGGGCAAAAAAGAGGTGGAGAAGCGTCTGTGGGAAATCAGTGAGGCAGTGACCCCCGCTAATGGCGTCGAACGCTTTAACCAGGCAATGATGGATCTGGGAGCGATGGTCTGCACCCGCTCGAAGCCCAAATGTGAACTCTGCCCGCTGAATAATCTGTGTGTGGCTTATGCCAACCACAGCTGGGCGCAGTATCCCGGTAAAAAACCGAAGCAGACGCTGCCTGAGCGCACAGGCTATTTTCTGCTGATGCAGCACGAAGAGACGGTGTACCTCGCTCAGCGTCCACCAAGCGGTTTGTGGGGCGGTTTATTCTGCTTCCCGCAGTTCGAGAATGAAGAGAGCCTTCGCGACTGGCTGGCGCAACGCGGCATCCCTGCCGATACTCTTCAGCAACTCACGGCGTTTCGTCATACCTTCAGCCACTTCCATCTGGATATTGTTCCGATGTGGCTTCCCGTGTCCTCATTCACCTCGTGCATGGATGAAGGCACCGCTCTCTGGTATAACTTAGCGCAACCGCCATCAGTGGGGCTGGCAGCTCCTGTAGAGCGCCTTTTACAGCAATTACGTGTCGGAGCAACGGTTTAGCTCCGGGCGACAAAGAGGAATCAGTATGGCCAGAACAATTTTTTGTACCTTCCTGCAACGCGACGCAGAAGGCCAGGACTTCCAGCTTTATCCGGGGGACCTGGGTAAGCGCATCTATAACGAGATCTCAAAAGAGGCATGGGCGCAGTGGCAGCAAAAGCAAACCATGCTGATTAACGAGCGCAAGCTCAACATGATGAACGTTGAACACCGCAAGCAGCTGGAGCAGGAGATGGTGAATTTCCTGTTTGAAGGCAAAGACGTTCACATCGAAGGCTATACACCACCGGAAAAATAATTCCCTGCGGGCTGATGCCCGGCGGCGCTACGCTTGCACAGGCCTACGGTAACCAGGCCGGGTAAGCGTAACGCCACCTGCCACTCGCGCCAAAGCAAACACAACACGCACTCCCGGAATGATGAAAAAATTTTTAGCGCTTGCTCTTGTTGCACCGTTACTTGTTTCGTGTTCCTCCAGTAATAAAGGCGATAGCTATAACGAAGCCTGGGTCAAGGACACCAACAGTTTTGACATTCTGATGGGGCAGTTTGCCCACAACATCGAAAATATATGGGGATTTAACGAGGTTCTGATCGCCGGACCAAAGGACTACGTTAAGTACACCGACGCTTACCAGACCCGCAGCCACATCAACTTTGACGAGGGTACCATCACCGTCGAAACCATCGCCGGGACCGATCCTGCGGCGCGTTTACGCGAGGCGATCGTGAAAACCTTGCTGATGGGTGACGATCCTGGCTCTATCGACCTCTACTCCGACGCTGACGACATCACCATTTCAAAAGAGCCGTTCCTCTATGGCCAGGTGGTGGACCAAACCGGTCAATCGATTCGCTGGGAAGGTCGTGCCAATAACTTTGCCAACTACCTGCTGCAAACGCGTCTGAAGAGCCGCAGCAATGGTCTGCGCGTTATCTACAGCGTGACCATTAATCTGGTACCCAACCACCTTGATAAACGTGCGCATAAATACGTCGGGATGGTACGTCAGGCCTCGCGTAAATATGGGGTGGACGAATCGTTGATCCTGGCGATTATGCAGACTGAATCCTCGTTTAACCCGTACGCGGTGAGCCGGTCCGACGCCCTGGGCTTGATGCAGGTTGTTCAGCACAGCGCCGGGAAAGATGTGTTCCGTTCGCAGGGAAGATCGGGCACACCAAGCCGCAGTTATCTGTTTGATCCTGCCAGCAACATTGATACCGGCACCGCCTATCTGGCCATGCTGAATAACGTCTATCTGAGCGGCATCGATAACCCGACCTCGCGTCGCTATGCGGTGATCACCGCCTATAACGGTGGCGCGGGCAGCGTGCTGCGGGTCTTCTCCAGCGACAAAATCCAGGCGGCAAACATCATCAACAGCATGACGCCAGGGGATGTTTACCAGACCCTGACCAGCCGTCACCCTTCCGCAGAGTCCCGGCGCTACCTTTACAAGGTCAATACGGCGCAAAAGGGCTATCGTAGAAAGTAACATTCTCTCTTTTACCCTCTCCTCCCCGGAGAGGGTAAAGATTCACTTCCCCTGTCACTGCCTCATCCATAGGAAAGTGTTATTTGCATCACAATCCAAACTGCAAATTAATGTGGATTGCATTTTTTTGCGGGAGGTAACAAAACATCACGTCACTCGCTGATAGAATTGCATCAAATACAAAACCTAAATGTTTCTACACCAACATACAGCCCGCTCTCTTGTGAGGAAAGTAACATGAACCTTAAGCTGCAGCTTAAAATCTTGTCGTTTCTGCAGTTCTGTCTGTGGGGGAGCTGGCTAACCACGCTCGGCTCCTACATGTTTGTCACGCTCAAGTTCGATGGCGCCTCTATCGGTGCCGTCTACAGTTCTTTGGGTATTGCCGCCGTTCTGATGCCGACTCTGCTCGGGATCGTGGCGGATAAGTGGATAAGCGCCAAGTGGGTGTATGCGCTTTGTCACCTGGTAGGGGCGGGTACGCTATTTATGGCGGCCGAGGTCACTACGCCAGGGGCGATGTTTATGGTGATCCTGCTTAACTCGCTGGCCTATATGCCAACGTTGGGCCTGATTAACACCATCTCCTACTACCGTCTGAAAGACGCCGGTATGGATATCGTGACCGACTTCCCACCGATCCGTATCTGGGGCACCATCGGCTTCATTATGGCGATGTGGGCAGTGAGCTTCGCAGGCTTTGAACTGAGCCACATGCAGCTCTATATCGGTGCTGCGCTGTCTCTCCTGCTGGCGTTGTTCACCCTGACCCTGCCGCATATTCCGGTTTCTAACCAGCAGAAAAACCAGAGCTGGAGCGCGATGCTCGGCCTGGATGCTTTCGCGCTGTTTAAAAACAAACGTATGGCGATCTTCTTTATCTTCTCCATGCTGCTGGGTGCGGAACTGCAGATCACCAACATGTTCGGCAATACCTTCCTGCACAGCTTCGATAACGACCCGCTGTTCTCCGGGAGCTTTATCGTTGAGCATGCGTCGGTAATGATGTCGATTTCGCAGATCTCCGAAACGCTGTTCATCCTGACCATCCCGTTCTTCCTGAGCCGCTACGGTATTAAGAACGTAATGATGATCAGTATTTTCGCGTGGATGCTGCGCTTCGGTCTGTTTGCTTACGGCGACCCGTCAGCCTTCGGTACTGTGCTGCTGGTGCTGTCGATGATTGTCTATGGCTGCGCCTTCGACTTCTTCAACATCTCTGGTTCCGTGTTTGTGGAAAAAGAGGTTCGCCCGGAAATCCGCGCCAGCGCCCAGGGTATGTTCCTGATGATGACCAATGGCTTCGGCTGTATTCTCGGCGGCGTGGTGAGCGGCAAGGTTGTAGAGATGTATACCACTAACGGTATTACTGACTGGCAGCCGGTGTGGCTGATCTTTGCAGGCTACTCACTGGTACTGGCCTTCGCCTTCATGGTGTTGTTCAAGTACAAACATGTTCGTACTCCAACAGGTGCGCAGAGCATCGCGCATTAATCTGTTACGTTCCCCCCTCCTGCTGAGGGGGGAATTTTTTTACTTCAATACATTTACTTCAGTACATAGCCGTACAACCGTTTAATCCCGTCCGCATCTTTCTCGCTGTAAACGCCCTGCAATTCCGGTGAAAAACCAGGCAGCAAATTAACGCCCTCTTCCAGCGCCAGGAAGTAACGCTGCACCGCCCCGCCCCACAGTTCGCCCGGTACGACACACAGCACGCCCGGCGGGTATGGCAACGCCCCTTCTGCCGCAATGCGCCCTTCGGCTTCGCTGATGCGCACCAGCTCGACATTACCGCGAATGAAGGCCTGGTTAGCATCCTGCGGGTTCATTGCCACGGTGGGCAGGCTCTCTTTGCGGAACATCGCTTTCTGCAGATCCTTCACGTCAAAGCTGACGTACAGATCGTGCATCTCCTGGCAGAGCTGACGCAGGGTGTAATCGCGATAGCGCACCGGGTATTTCTTCCAGATGGTTGGCAGAACATCCGCCAGCGGAGTGTCGTCCTCGATGTGCTGTTCAAACTGACCCAGCATTGCCACCAGTTGCGCCATCTTCTCTGCGCTCTCTGCCGGGGTGAGCAGGAAGAGTATGGAGTTGAGATCGCACTTCTCCGGCACAATGCCTTTCTCGCGCAGGTAGTGCGCCAGAATGGTCGCCGGGATGCCAAAGTCAGTGTACTCCCCGCTTTCAGCATCGATGCCCGGGGTGGTCAGCAGCAGCTTGCATGGGTCGACAAAGTATTGTTCCTCGGCATAGCCCTCAAAACCGTGCCATTTCGCACCCGGCTCAAAGCTGAAGAAACGCAGCTCGCTGGCAATCGCGTGGGTAGGATGATCCTGCCACGGACGCCCGGCCACCACCGGCGGGATAAAAGGTTTAATCATTTTGCAGTTGGCAATGATCGCCTTGCGCGCTTCGATACCCAGCGCAACGCACTCAGCCCACAGTCGACGCCCGCTCTCCCCTTCATGGATCTTGGCATTCACGTCGAGGGCCGCAAACAGCGGATAGAACGGGCTGGTAGAGGCATGCAGCATAAAGGCGTTGTTGAGCCGCTTATGCGGGCAAAAACGCGCCTGGCCGCGGATATGGTTATCCTTTTTATGGATCTGCGAGGTCTGGGAGAAACCGGCCTGCTGTTTATGCACTGACTGGGTGACAAAGATCCCCGGATCGTTCTCGTTGAGTTCCAGCAACAGCGGCGAGCTGTCGGCCATCATCGGGATAAACTGCTCGTAACCTACCCATGCGGAGTCAAACAGGATGTAGTCGCACAGTTGGCCGATTTTATCGATTACCTGACGGGCATTATAGATAGTGCCGTCATAGGTGCCGAGCTGGATCACTGCCAGACGGAACGGACGCGCGTCACGGGCTTTTTCCGGTGCAACTTCACGGATCAGCTCCCGCAGGTACGTCTCGTCAAAGCAACGGTCATCAATACCGCCAATGAAGCCAAACGGGTTGCGTGCCGCTTCGAGATAAACGGGCGTGGCCCCGGCCTGAATCAGCGCACCGTGATGGTTAGATTTATGGTTGTTGCGGTCAAACAGCACCAGATCGCCACGGGTGAGTAGCGCATTGGTCACCACCTTATTGGCGGCCGAAGTCCCGTTGAGCACGAAATAGGTCTTGTCGGCGTTAAACACCTTTGCGGCAAACTTCTGCGCGTGTTTGGCGGAACCTTCATGGATCAGCAGATCGCCCAACTTCACGTCGGCGTTGCACATATCGGCACGAAAAACATTTTCACCAAAGAAATCGTAAAACTGACGCCCGGCCGGGTGTTTCATAAAGAACGCCCCGTGCTGGTGCCCAGGACAGGCAAAGGTGCTGTTGTCCATCGCCACATACTGGCTGAGGGTATCGAAAAACGGCGGCAGCAGGTTCTCTTCGTAGCGACAGGCTGCGGCTTCCAGCTCTAACCACTCCTGCGCTTTGCCGTCGATCACGCCATCAACGCCCGCAGGGATCTCAACAGGCTGAGGCGAGAACATAAATACAGGCAGGTTAAAGCCGGTGCGTTTCAGTAACGCGAGGATGCCGCTGTGACTGTCAGCGACGGTAATGACGACTGCCGCCACATCCGTAAAATCGGTGTTATCCAGCGTCACCACTTCCCGGTGCGTGGACAACGCGGACGCCAGCTCACGGCTGACGGCAATTTTCATTGATTTCATAAGCGCAAATACCCGTGCAAGGCGAGAAAAAGCCCCGGACAGGGAGTCCCCCTGTCCAACGAATGTGTCTGACCGGAGTTCAGCTCCGACCGCCAGACATCAGTAAAAACAGAACGCGTCTGGTTTTACTGTTGTCCTGCAGTGAGCCTGCATTACCCTCACCGCATGGTGAGCGTAGAATAAGATGTGTCGATACGGCCAGCCATTCGCGCAGCAAAAGAGAGTCTGTTCATCGGCGGCCTCGTATCTGAGAGGAGAAAATTCGCGCAATAATGTCACCTTTCGCCAGGGGGTGCAAGAAGGAATCATTATGCAAAAAACGGGATAACACTTGGCGATTACTCACTGAAAAGAGTAATAATAATGCAAGATCAATGAGTAAATAACAGGAGTTCACAGTGGTTATTGGACCGTTTATCAATGCGGGAGCCGTGCTGCTGGGCGGCGTACTTGGCGCCGTGCTCAGCCAGCGATTACCAGAGCGTATTCGCTCCTCAATGCCCTCTATCTTTGGCCTGGCCTCATTGGGAATTGGTATTCTGCTGGTCATCAAGTGCGCCAACCTGCCAGTGATGGTGCTGGCAACGCTGCTCGGGGCACTGATTGGCGAGTTCTGCTATCTGGAGAAGGGTATTAACGGCGCCGTCAGCAGAGCGAAAAACCTGCTCTCGCGCGGTCAGCATAAGGGCGGCGCTCATGACTCCTATATCCAGAATTATGTTGCCATTATCATTCTGTTTTGCGCCAGCGGCACGGGGATCTTTGGTTCGATGCAGGAGGGGATGACCGGCGACCCCAGCATTCTTATCGCCAAAGCCTTCCTGGATTTCTTTACCGCGACGATTTTTGCGACCACGCTGGGTATCGCCGTTGCCGCGATTTGCGTGCCGATGCTGCTTATCCAGCTCGCCCTCGCAACCTGCGCCACGCTAATCTTACCGCTGACCACGCCAGCGATGATGGCAGACTTCACCGCCGTCGGCGGTTTGCTGCTGCTGGCAACAGGGCTGCGGATATGCGGTATTAAGATGTTTGCCGTGGTAAATATGCTGCCAGCGCTGGTGATCGCCATGCCTCTTTCTGCTCTGTGGACCGCGTTTTTTGCCTGAGATAGCAGCAAACTGGCGAGAGAGTGTGCGGTCGGTAGCGAATTCAACAAATTCCGTTGACGGCACGAGGCGGATCGGGTTTAATTCGCCCCGTTGCCCGGATAGCTCAGTCGGTAGAGCAGGGGATTGAAAATCCCCGTGTCCTTGGTTCGATTCCGAGTCCGGGCACCACTATTTAGAAAAACCAGCCTTAGGGCTGTTTTTTTGCTTTCAGGGGTTCAGGATTCTCCATCGAACTACTTTCGATTATTCGCCGCCAGCGGCTCACCCCTTTGGGGCCAGCGCGACAAGTACGCTGTTCAACGCCTTCGGCGTTAGTCCGGGTCCGGGCACTACTATTTAGAAAAACCAGCCTTAGGGCTGGTTTTTTGCTTTCTGGGGTTCAGGACTCTCCATCGAACTACGTTCGATTATTCGCCGCCAGCGACTCACCCCTTCGGGGCCAGCGCGACAAGCGCGCTGTTCAACGCCTTCGGCGTTAGTCCGGGTCCGGGCACCACTATTTAGAAAAACCAGCCTTAGGGCTGGTTTTTTGCTTTCTGGGGTTCCGAACTCTTCATTGAATTACGTTCGATAATTCGCCGCCAGCGACTCACCCCTTCGGGGCCAGCGCGACAAGCGCGCTGTTCAACGCCTTCGGCGTTAGTCCGGGTCCGGGCACCACTATTTAGAGAGTCCGCCCGAAAGGTGGTTTTTGCTTTTGGAGAAACAGTACTACTACGGCACTTTCTCTTCCAGCTTTGCAGTCACCGCATCTGCCAGCTTTTTTGGGCATGCAAAACCCGACTGGACCTGATGCGTCAGCAACTTTGAGCCATACTGGCGGGTAATTTGCGGCAGACAGGCGTCGTGGAAGGCTTTAACGTCCTCAAAGTAGTCCAGCGTATACTTATCCTCTCCAGACCGCCCTCGCGCCATACAGTCGTTATAACAGGACTCTGCATCACGATCGATATAGACCACCAGATCGATATGTGGGTAGCGCTTAAGGTGTTCCTTGACCTGGTAGAAATAGGACATATAACGGGCCGATGGCTGTTCAGTCGTTAGAAAATTCACATGGCAGAACACGATATCACTGTACAGAGAGCGCTCAATAACGTAGTTGCCTTCCGGGAGATTGTTTAACAGGCGCTGTCGGGAATCGGTTATATAGAGCTGAAAAGCCACCCTGGAGTCTGCGTCGTGCGGGTTCTCAACGAAGCCCTGCAGTAACTCAAGGAACACCGGATCTTCATCTACGGGTTCCTTTAGCACATTCCAGTATGCGCCTGTTTTATCTGATAACGCTGTCGCCAGAGGCGACAGCAGGGTGCTTTTTCCTGCAGCGATATTGGCCTCAATAGCGACGATCTTCATAGCGATCTTCCGGCGGAGGGATCATTTGATCCCGTATCAGCCTGTTGATCCTGATGAAGATCCGGCCACAAAGGCGCTTTGCAGCAGAGATACTCCTGATATTCAGCCACGTGAAGCAGAAGTAGTTCCCCGCAGGATTCCTGCTCGCCGTAGTCTACCCGCGTTGAAGAGTGTTTTAGGAAATGGATCATAATGCTTTCACACTGTATGAAGGTGCTCCCTTATTAATGATAAGGAAGCATTGAGATTATGCCTTTTTCGCGCTGTAAACTTCATCACCGGAGAATGCCGGTTCGGCCCAGAAATTGATATTAAACTGTGCATCATCGGTCATCTCAATACGGTGCCAGTACTGCGGTGGGCTGGTCGCAAAGGTTCCCGCGTTAATCACCACCTTCACTTCTGGTTCTGTCGCATCTTCATTGGCGAAGCCGTAGTAAGTCACCGTTCCTTCCATCACGCAGAGCTGACCAAAAATGCCGGCTGCGGTGTTGTGGTGGCTCAGAAGCGCTGCTGGAACATTGTCTTTCGTAAAAAAGGGAGTTGAACGTTTGATGGTCCAGTTTTTAGGGATTCTGTGATGGCTCATAAATACCTCCGATTTAAAACATTCATATAAAATACATCTTTAAGTTCCAGCTGTAAAGGATTACTGATAATAAATCTCATTTACATAGAAAGCAGGAGATATGCCGAAAGAAAAGCCTTAATTGCCGGGCGGCACGGCGGGACCCGCAGGCCGGGGAAGGCGGAGCCGCCACCCGGCCGGGTTCAGGGTTTCATGGCCTGAGGGCCTGAGGATTTCATGCAGACGACAAAAAACCCCGTACCTTGCGGTACGGGGTTTCCGATTTGATGCCTGGCAGTTCCCTACTCTCGCATG